>Ga0364886_10587_pt1 | contig 15471 bp, 13 predicted proteins | sample ExccelJu500001D3_4_FD_206926 | JGI IMG/M metagenome (GOLD analysis project Ga0364886, IMG submission 206926) | Enriched cells from Trout Bog Lake Hypolimnion, Wisconsin, USA - BchlTB.July23.5000.01.D3 | ecosystem: Environmental > Aquatic > Freshwater > Lake > Hypolimnion/Profundal zone | place... | reverse complement strand
TTATTTATTTACGTGCTGGATTTTCTTTTCTAAGCGGAAGATTTATTTATTTACGCACTGGATTTTCTTTTCTAAGCTGAAGATTTATTTATTTACGTGCTAGATTTTCTTTTCTAAGCGGAAGATTATTTTATTAAAGAGCTTTATGAGAAGACTTAAGAGAAGCTATTAGCTTTTGGCCTTTAGCTTAATACAGAATACAATAATAAAGACTAACCTTCGGCATATTTCGATAAATCCGGGAAACAGCTCAGGAATAAAAATAGAAAAACTACAACTACCAATACAAGCTTTTGGCTTTTGCCTTTAGCTAACAGTCAATACATTCAATTAAACAATATCCGGTATTTGTATTTTGCTAAAATCTAATGGCTAACAGCTAATTCCCCCTCTACGTATTCAATTTCTTTTTATTGTATTCCTACCCCATTTTCTTTCCACACCCCCATACTTTTTTCTGAGCCAGCTATGTGAATAACTATTCTGGCCATAAAATGTACCTAAATCTAAAAATCGTCGTTTTCCTTTATATAGAATTTATTTCGAATGAAACCATCCAATGAACTAGTTGCGCTTTTTAGGCTGATAGATGATCCTGACGAGGATGTATATAACGTAGTATCGGGCAGGATTATAGATTATGGGAAAAAGATTATCCCTAATCTGGAGAATCTGTGGGAAAACAGTATCAGTCTGGAAGTACAGACCCGTATAGAACATCTTATCCATCGTCTGCATTATTCCGACCTTGTTCAGGATTTTAAAGACTGGAACAATTCCGACGATCAGAACCTGATTGCCGGGGCTATACTGGCTGCAAGGTTTCAATATCACGACATAAAACCTTCTGCCATATTTATCCAGATAGAAAAATTAAGAAAGAATATATGGCTGGAGCTGAACAATTATCTGACTCCACTGGAACAAGCCAATGTGCTGACGAGTATTATATTCAAATACTATCAATTAAAAGGCGGGGAAGTAAAGTATAGCAGGCTGGGTGAATTCTGTATCAACAAAGTAGTGGAAACCAAGAACGGCAATGCTATTACCAATGCCATCATCTATCAGTCTGTCTGCGAACTGCTGAACGTGAATGCACGTTTAATCAATATTCCCAATCAGATGCTGATAGCTTATTATCATTCCGATTTCGAAACAGATCTTACGATGATAAAGCCTCAGGATCAGATTAATTTTTATGTGGATGCGATAAATGGTAATGCCTTCTCGCAAAACGAAGTAGACAGTTATCTGAAACGCGAAGGGCTACCCAATTCATCGGCCTTTTACAAGCCTATGACTCATGGCAACATCATTCATTTATTGTTGAAAGAAATGGCAAAATGTTATTTTGCTCCACATCATCAATATAAAAGAGATGAGTTGAATGAGATAGGAGACATGATTAATGGATAATGATTAATGGATAATGATTAATGGATAATGATTAATGATTAATGATTAATGGATAATGATTAATACAAATACATCTTACACTTATTGATTTACATCTATCATTTAGTGCGTAATGTATTTGTATTAACGTTAAACGAATTAAACGAATTAAACGTATTAAACGATTTAAACGACTAACCTCCTTTCACTATCTGTCCAAACCTGGTCTTCTTCTTTATAAAATATTCCCATACAATGGGGCCCTTGTAAACGCCCTTCAGCTTTTTGATGGGTAATGCATTGGGGGCTAATTGTTTCTTCCCTGAGAGTATCCATATCGTGAATGCCCAGTGTGCCCTCACAATAGCCTTAAAGAAGTCAATGTCGCCCGTAAACAATCCTTTCCATGCCGATATAGCATCGAGGGCAAAACGCATTCCTATTGTCAGGATTCTTTGTTTTACCGGAAGGTTATTATACAGCATCATCAGGTTGTTGCGGAAGTTCAGGAATACCTTTCTGCCCCCTCTTGGCAAAGTACCTGCACCCACATGAAACACTTTGCTATCGGGCACCACCACTATTCTGTAACCCGCCAGCTGTATTCTCCAGCACAAGTCAATCTCCTCCTGATGGGCAAAGAAGGAAGCATTAAATCCTTTCAGCTGATGAAAAATATTGCTACGGATAAATAAAGCAGCTCCCGTAGCCCAGAATATATCCTGCACCGTATTGTACTGTCCGTTATCTTTTTCCAGGACATCGAATATTCTACCTCTTGAAAAGGGATAGCCTAGACAATCAATCCATCCACCACAGGCCCCTGCATATTCAAAAGAATCTCTGTCGCTATACGAAATCATCTTGGGTTGTGCAGCCCCTATAGAAGCATCCTTTTCCATCAAAGCAATTACAGGTTCTATCCAATGTTCAGGCACTTCCACATCCGAATTCAGCAATATATAATAATCAGCTTCCACATGTTGCAAAGCCCAGTTGTATCCACCGGCAAACCCATCATTCTGAGTATTGATGATTACTTCAACAGAGGGATAATGAGATCTTACAAAGTCTACAGACTCATCAGTAGAGGCATTATCGGCTACTACAATCTTTTTATTGGAATAAGTGGAAGCAACCACAGAAGGCAGAAACTTTTCAAGGTAATTTCTCCCATTAAAATTCAATATTACAATTGCGACCGATGCTGCCAATGATGAAGTGTTTTGGCAAAAATAGGGGTATGCTATCATTGTAGTATAGTGAAATTTTCAAATAGTTATAATAGTCTGATTATATTCATAAGAATCATCTTAATCTATTATCAATATACCTTTTATCTAAATAGTCTTTTACCTGTACCGCTCAGTAAATTAATATTATAATACGCTGATACAGTTTATTGCCTTATTTTGCCTGTCATACATAATCGGGAATCCGCTGAAGCATACCTGCTTTAACTGGCCCAGGGCAATTAAAACAACATAAGAATACACATGCAACTTAATACAGTAATATTTGATATGGACGGCCTGTTGATAGACAGTGAACCGCTATGGCAGGAAGCCGCTGAAGAAGTATTTGCCTTATACAATTTCAAACTAACCCTTGCCCAATACGAAACCAGTACAGGTCTACGGACAAAGGAGTTTGTGGACTACTGGTTCAAGTATTTTAATGTAGATGAAACCCATAGCCCGGAAGCAGAACAAAGGATAATAGAAGTAGTTACCAACAAAATAATGCATAAGGGGCGAGTAATGCCCGGAGTACATTATATATTCAATTTCTTTGCCAGTCTGAATTTTAAAATAGGCATAGCTTCATCCTCTCCAAGGCAGTTGATAGACATAGTAATAAAGATGGCAGAAATCGGGCATCAGGTACATGCTGTTTCTTCTGCACAGGATTTACCTTTTGGCAAACCTCATCCACAGGTATATCTTGAGTGTGCCAGTCTGCTGGATTCCACTCCGGAAGAATGTCTTTGCTTCGAAGATTCCTTCAATGGAATGATTGCAGCCAAGGCAGCTAAAATGAAATGTGTGATTGTTCCATCCCCTACACAGGCAGGCAGCAAAAGATGGGGTGCTGCTGATCTGCAGTTATCTTCCTTACAGAATTTCGGAAAATTGCTGTATGACAGTTTGAGTTAAAGAAATATTACTTGAGAATTTTTTTGGCTCCGTTCACAATTAATGCAATAGCATATCCGGAACATAACAATACAATGATTCGCAGGTATTCCAGTCCTTTTGCTTCGCCGGTTACTCTTAATATTATCTGAATAATTCCAGATCCACACATCAGTAACCCTGCAGGAATAAAAGAAGTAATAGCAGTGTTCCTTTTGTTTTTCACCCCTAACAACTGAACAGATGCTGCTACCATTGTACATAATATAATGCCATAGGCATAAGCAAAGTAATTAAATCCACCAAAATCAACTTTAGTCTTAACAATCAGAACGACCCCAGCTATTGCAAATACAACACCTACAATAATAGCTTCCTTTGAGGATAGTTCTTCATGACGGATTAATCGTAATAAGAAGGTAATGAATAGTATAATAGCTATACCATATAAACAATATCCCAGAAAAACAGGGTATAAAGTATCCTGCAGAATTAAAAAACTACCAATAACATTTATAGTGAGACCGGCGAATACCAGCCATTTAGAAGTTGTGTGACGTCGTTTAGTAAAATTAAGTACCAGATATAATATTGCACTTAAAAACAATAACCCTTTTATATAGTAGCCATTTTCGGATGAATTATTATAACTGTCGTAACAATCAACCAGGAGAATCAACCAGTAAACCAACATCCCGTGTTTCTTATAAAACTTAATCATACTTGTTTAATCAGTGTGTTACAATAAATTTACTTAGTTTGCATTTCAGAATTATATATTCAGATATTATCAGAATGCATCCGGTAAATATCTACAAAATAATAAGAATTAAATCAATATGACAAAAGAAGAAGAAAAGTTTATTCAATTCTGGAAGGAAAGAAGGGAGAAAAAACAAGGTCTTCGTGACTATTTAAGCGGAGGAAGCATGGGTATTTTAATAGGTCTTGGGATTGTTGTCTGTATCACTTCTGGCTGGTATCAACGTGCATTTATGATAGCAAACGCCAGTATGAGTCCTACACTGATGTTGATTTGCATATTGGTTATATCTGTATTTCTGGGGTACTTTCATTATCAGTATTCGTGGGACAATAATGAAAAAAGATATCAACAGATAATGAATAAAGAAAAAAAGAGAGTTGATTCTGATCAGAATCAACTCTCCTAGTATAAACTTTTTAGTTACTGGTTACTGGTTGCCAGTTTGTAAAACTTGTAACCTGTAACTTGTATTAATAATTACTTCTTTCCGGTCTTCTCTTTCATGTCCTGAATCTTCTTCTGACTTTCCATAACCTGGCCATAACGCTCCTGCCATTTACTCTTTGGCTTAGGTTTGGTTCTGGCTTCCTGCAGTTTAGCCAATATCTGATCGTGGTTGATAATATATTTCTGTATTATAAATTGCAGAATCAGTGTAAGTGTATTAGAAACTGTATAATACCATGTAAGTGCTGCCGGTAATCTGTTGAAGAAGAACAACATCATAAACGGAAATATATAAGGCATATATTTCATTGCCGGGTTATCCTGTGTAGGCGTAGAAGCCATGTTGTACATGGATATAGCAAAACTGGTAATTACAGCAGTAATGGTAAACAAACTGATATGATCACCAAATCCCATTGGCACTGTAAAAGGAAGACGGGCTATAACATCGTACTGCGACAAATCGTGACACCAAAGGAAGGCATGCCCTCTTAATGATATATTGGAATTGAAGAAACTATACAATGCAAAGAAGATAGGTATCTGCAACAAAGCAGGGATACAACCACCAAGAGGATTAACACCGGCTTCGCGGAAGAGTTTCATCTGTTCCATTGCAAAACCCTGCTGATCGGTTCCGAATTTCTTCTTTAAACCATCTAGCTCAGGCTTCAAAGCCTTCATCTTGGCTCCACTTAAATAACTGGAGTAAGTAAGAGGGGAAGTAACCAGACGAATAAATATGGTCAGAAACATAATAACCCAACCAAAGTTTGCAATAAAACTTGCAAAGAAATCAAATACAGGACGGATAATGTACATGTTGATAGGACGTACAAATGCATATACATCTCTACCCAGATTTACAATCTTAGCCATTCCTTCTGCCTGTTTCTTCAGGATATTATAATCATTTGGACCGTAATACATTTGTAAAGGAATAGTAGCAGTATTCCCAGCAGGGATTTTCATCTGAAGACTAGCATCTACTCTTCCCAATCTGTCGGAAGAATCCATTGCCCTGTTCCACTGAAGGTTTCCATTGGTAAATCCATTCTTAGCAATAACCGTAGTATTAAAAAACTGCTGAACTACACTAACCCATTGTACAGGCTTCTCGAAAGTATGTTCCTTTTTATTGGAGATATAATCGAATTCATTATTCTCAGAGAAACAAACATTGGTCATCTGACGCTCGTACTGTTGAGAAGCTTCTGCCTGTTTAGGAGCAGATTTCAACAGAAAGTTCACCTGATTGCCGGTAAATAAGCTACCTGCACCCTGCACATCAATTGTCCAGTCAACGGTATATTCATTATCCTTTAATGTATACACATGACTGATAGTACGACCCGCAGAATCCTTCAGATCAAACTTAATAGACTGACTCTTATCTGTAGCTGCATCTATGCCTTTGGTAGTAAAGAACAATTCATCAGTTGTTGAAGAACTTGTATTGCTGGTATTAATAGTATAGGTCAGGAAGGCACTATCATTACCCAATACCATTGGCTTGTGATTGTAGTCGGTATAATTCTTTAATTCAACATGCTTAACTCTACCACCTTTATTGGTAAAAACAACTTTAATAACATTATTTTCTACTGTAGTTAATTCTTCTTTACCAAAGGCAGCTTTACCAAAATTGCCTGACACACCCACTTTTAAACTGGAATCGGCGCTTGCTACTACTTTAGGGTCAACTATTTTCACACGGGTAGCTTCTACAATATCTGTAGAATCTTTAATATGTTTTTGTTGAATCATATATGCCTCGTTGGACTTATTTACCTGCCAGAAGTACAAACCGAACAAAATAGCCAGCAACGCTATACCAATGACGGTATTCTTATCAAATTTCATTTATAGATTTTTATTGTTTAATACTTGCTCTTTATAAAGGCGGCAAATGTAAGGAATGTATGTTAAGTGTATTAAACTATATACAAACGGCAGATTTCCTATTCATTATCATTCAACCGGGGCCTTAAACGGGATTTTGATTTATTGAAAATATTTTGTCCAAGATCAGTTCCTTTCCTTATTTCTTTCTGTCTTTCAACAGGCAAATGAATAGTATCCTTACATTTCTGACTGCAGCAACCCTCATATTCAGCCTTACAGTTATCGCATTGGATAAACAGCAGGTGACAACCATTGTTCAAACAATTGGTATGTGTATCGCAGGGTTTGCCACACTGATGACAACGGGCAATTATATCCTCTGTAATTCTTTCTCCTAGTCTGTCATCAAACACAAAGTTCTTGCCAATAAACTTACTCTCCTCTCCTATTTCCTTAATCTGACGGGCATAATTAATGATACCCCCTTCCAGATGGAATACATTCTTAAACCCTTTATGTAGCATGAAAGCACTTGCTTTCTCGCAGCGGATTCCTCCGGTACAATACATGATAATATTCTGATCTTCCTTACCCTTCATCATATCCACAGCCATGGGTAACTGATCGCGGAAAGTATCGGAAGGTATTTCTATGGCATCCTGAAAATGTCCTACCTCATACTCATAATGATTACGCATATCAATGATAACCGTATTGCCGGTATTTACCATCTGATTCATTGTGGTAGCATCCACATACCTGCCTTTGTTGGCCATATTGAAATCAGGATCATATATGCCATCCGCTACTATCTTGTTGCGTAGTTTTACTTTCAGCACCCAGAAACTTTTTCCATCATCATCCACGGCAATATTTAATCTTAAGTTCTTTAAATCATCTGTAGATTCCAGAAAGCTTTTAAAGGAATCCATATTGGATTCTGGTACACTGATCTGTGCATTGATACCTTCGGAAGCTATATATACCCTACCAAATACATTTAATTCATTCAGGCTCTTGTAAAAGAAATCCCTATAAAACTTTGGATTGGTGATATTGTAATAACGGTAAAAGCTGATGGTAATGCGCTTCTCCGTTTCTGCCAGCATCCGCTGTTTCAATTCCTCGTTGTTAACGCGGTTGTGTAGTACTGCCATAATATTGTTGTTTCAGAGTTTCAAAGTAAAAAGTAAAAAATAAAAAGTAAAAAACTTAATACTGAAACTCTAGAACTTGTTAACCCTATATTTCTTTATAAAATATGAACCCGCTTGCATGGCGGGCGAAATCTGTGCAATATTAAGAGGTTAATTGATTTTCTATCAATACTCAGTAGGATTCTTAACCATACTTTTAATATTCATCAACTGATAAATACCAATACACCATACTACAAAACAAGGTAGAGCCTTCAGACTATAGGCAATGATATAATTGTCCTTTATGTAATGCGGAAACAGATCGGTAGCCGATAAACTGGTCAGTACTATTGCAAGGATCAACGCTGATTTTATGAAAACAGTATAAGGTCTTCTCTGAGCAATCCACCATACTGCTACTCCTACAATTGCTATTATATAAGTTGGCGATTCTGCTGAAGAACTGAATATTACCGTAGCAATTAATAAGGAAGACAAATACAATAACTGATAAGTCAAATCCTTATAATATTTTATTCTGCAAAGCGGAGCAATGATCAGCAACATTGCAGGGATGGTTACCCAAATACTCCTGAAATCATATACTTTACTGAACCTACGGACCATTCCCATCACCGATATATCCTGCATACCTCCTGCAGCCGAACATTGAATGTTCTGATTAGTTTTATCCACCAAAGATTGCCACCAGTCGAAATAGGTTTGATGCAGGAACGCATGCGAAGTAATGATTACAGGAAGTACTGCAAAGAATAAGAGCCAGAATAATCCCCACAGAACAAACTTCACTTTATGCCGGGAAAAGATGAAAAAGAATATACCTACTATGGGATATATCTTGGTCAGGAATCCAAAGACGATACACATGGCTGCGAGCCAGTCCTTTTCTTCCTTTACATAAACATAAGCCAGTATAATCAGTGCCGCTACAATCGGGTTGTACTGAACATTGTGCAGCGAAGTCATTAACTCCACCATACAGATTAACAGCACAATCAGTGTATTCCTTTTATTGAACCCAAGTCTGGTAATAGCAAAATATAAGAACCATGCATTCAGCATTCCCCAGAAAAAACATCCGATGAATAAAGGCATGATGGCAAATGGAGCAATCAATAATCCAAAGACAGGTCCATAATGATTAAGATCGAAATACTCTTTTGGATAAGCAAGATATAGATTATGCTGACTAACCAAATGCTCGTATACTCCCTTGTATACTAAATAGTTATTGATTGAACTTGCTCCTCTCATCACTTCAGAGAATACAGTCAGTGCAGACACTACAAACCAAACGAATGTGATTACAGATACCTTTATCTTTCCTATTTTAATATCATTAAACAGCCAGTTGAAATTCATTCAGCACTTATTTTGACAACAAACATAATATTAATGACTGAAAACAGCCACCAATAATAAATCTTTTCTATTGTAATAATAATTCAATTGTTTTGCACAAACATTAAGATGAAGATTCTGATTGTAAATGACTCGAAGATTCCTGCTATTAAATATGGTGGTACCGAAAGAGTGATATGGGGACTAGGCAAACAACTTGCCAGTATTGGTCATGAAGTAACTTACTTAGTTGCTGCAGGTTCCACCTGCCCTTTTGCAAAGATTATAGAATGGGATAAAAGCAAGGATATCAATAGTTTGATCCCTGAAGACATTGATGTTGTTCATCTGAACATGCAACCTGTTTCCCCAATCAGCAAACCATATATATCTACCTTTCATGGCAATGTAAATCATGTATGTCAGTTTGATTTGAATACTGTTTTCATTTCACGCAATCAGGCCGAAAGGTTTCATGGCAATGTCTTTGTTTATAATGGCCTGGACTGGAGTACTTATACAAAGCCTGACTTAAATAACAACAGACAATACTTTCATTTTCTGGGAGATGCTTCGTGGAAGGTAAAGAATGTAAAGGGAGCCATTGCTCTGGCAAAGCAAGCCCATGAGAAGCTGGTAGTTCTTGGTGGTAACAGAATTAATTTCAATATGGGATTCCGTTTCACTCATGATCTTCATGTCAGCTTCAAGGGTATGGTAGATGATGAAAAGAAAAGATTTTACTTACAGCAATCAAAAGGATTAATATTCCCTGTGCTATGGCACGAACCTTTTGGATTAGCTATTATCGAAAGCCTGTATTATGGATGTCCAGTATTTGGTACAGCCTATGGTTCATTGCCTGAATTAATCAATAAAGAAGCAGGTGTTTCCAGCAATAGTATGAGTGAACTGGTAACAGGAATAAAGCATGCCGACAGCTTTTCTAAAAAGTATTGCCATGAGTATGCTGATGATGAATTCAACTCTACGGTCATGACTCAGCGATACTTATCTCTATACGAAAAAGTGATGAACGGCAAAACCCTGCATCAGCAGAAGCCCTGTTTTGCCGAAGAAGACATCATTCATGTAAAGCGTCTTCCCATGATTCCTTAATTGTCCATTGTCAATCGTCCATTGTCAATTGCTACTTCACTTCCTGAAGTTCTATCAGTTTCTTATACAGTCCATTATTGTTCTGCATCAGTATATCGTGGGTGCCTCTTTCTATTATCCTGCCTTTCTGCAGTACAATGATTTCATCGGCATGTCGTACAGTCGATAATCTATGAGCAATCACTACACTTGTTCTGTTCTGCATCATATTGTCAATAGCATCCTGTACAAGCCTTTCGCTTTCGGTATCTAAAGATGAGGTAGCTTCATCCAGTATCAGTATTGGCGGATTCTTCAGCAATGCACGGGCAATGGTCATTCTCTGTCTTTCTCCACCACTCAGCTTGGTTCCTCTGTCTCCTATATTGGTATTAAACCCTTCTTCTTTCTTTGTAATAAACTGATAGGCATTGGCAGTTTTTGCAGCCTCTTCTATTTCTGCCTGTGTAGCGTTCTGATTGCCCATCTTGATATTCGCTTCAATGGTATCATTAAATAAGATAGGTTCCTGAGTAACTATACTGATCAGGTTCCTCACACTCTTCAATGAATAATCTTTCAGGTTCACTCCATCTACCAGTATTTCTCCACTGGTCACATCATGGAAGCGCGGTATCAGATCGGCAAGAGTACTCTTACCGGCACCGGAAGATCCTACTAAAGCAACTGTCTTACCCTTCTCTATTTTGAAATTAATATCCTTCAGTATCTCTACCTCATCGTAGGAGAAACATACATTTCTAAACTCTATAGATTCTTTAAACTCGGTCAGTATTTTACCTCCTTCATTATCATCTATACTGATAGGTGCCTTTATAATTTCTTCTACTCTGCCAATAGCTGCCGTTCCTCTCTGTAAGGTAGAGAAGGCATCACTCACCGATTTGGCAGGATTAATTATCTGAGCAAATACTCCAATGTACATAATGAATGCAGAGCCATTCAATCCAACTCCTTTGTTCTCTATTATCAGGTATCCTCCAATCCATAGAATGATACAGAGTACTATGATTCCCATGAACTCGCTCGTAGGACTTGCAAGGTCTCTCCTGAAGTTCATCTTGTTTCTTACATGAAACAATTCGTCATTGGCTTTATTGAATTTAGCCCTCACTTGTCCTTCGGCATTAAATGCCTTAATCACCCTCATACCGCCTAATGTTTCATCCATAATGGCCATGGCATCTGCCGACTTTTCTGCTGCTACACCTCCATGTTTCTTCAGCGATCTGCTCAGTCTGCCAATCAGGAATCCCGATACAGGTAGTAGTATCAGCAATATCAGCGATAGCTTTACACTCAGGAAGAAAAGAGTGGACAGGAAGAATATGATATTCAATGGTTCCTTTATCAGACTACTCAATACTACCGCTACACCAAATTCCAGCTCACCTATATCATTGGTCATACGGCTCATCAGGTCGCCCTTCTTCTGTTCGGTAAAATATCCGATAGGTAGTTTGATGATCTTATCGTACAGATCTTTTCTGAGTCTCAATACAATGCCATTCCTTATGGGCGACATTACATAGAAGCTCAGGTACAGAAATAAATTCTTCAACAGTATAGTAACAATGATGAAAATGCACACGAACCCTAAGGCATACATTTTGCCATGTATGTTAATGATATTGGCTACTTCGTATTTCAGAGTTTGTAGAATTGTGGCAGATGAAAACCCTATTGAAGTTGGTTTTGCCACCACCACATTATCGTTATTAAAGATAATTTCCAGAAATGGAAACAACAAGGCTATGGAGAACACACTGAATATTACACTCAACAGCACACAGCCAAAGTACTTTAATATGCCTTTCTTATAGAATGTCAGGTATTTAAAAAACAATGAATATTTACGCATAATACACTTAAAATAAATTAGAAACGGTAAAACCGCAGAATTAAAATAGTTTTGCAGCAGCAAATGTAATAGTTATGGAAGAAGGTAAAAGACAAAAACAGGTAGCAACGGTATTACAGGAAGAATTAAATGTTATTTTCCTGAAGCTGGGACTGAATATTATTGATGGTGGAATGTTGTCCATTTCCTCTGTAAAGATCACGCCCGATTTACTGGAAGCAAGAATATATCTCAGTTTGTTTCAGGTTAAAGATCCTGCAGCTGCTATGAAGAAGATTGAAGACCGTGCTTGGGAGATTAAGAAACATCTGTCGGACAAGATCAAACATCATGTACGCAGAATACCCGTGATGCATTATTATCTGGATGATACGCTGGATTATGTATTTAAGATGGAGGAAATATTCAAGGATATCAATCCTTCCAAATAATATCTTTCAATCTAAAGCTTCCTCCTATCATCAGGCTTCCTTTATTTTTCGCGTGGAGATACTTCAGGTCCAAGAAGTCCATCAATGCAGTACAGATTATTGCATGGATCAGTGCTGTTGCCATCCTGGTGGGGACGGCTTCCTTACTGGTGGTACTCAGTGTATTCAATGGTTTCGAGGATATGGTGAAGGGACTTTATGCCGACTTCTATGCCGACATCAAGATATCCCCCGCCTACGGTAAGAGAATTACTCTTTCCCCTCAGCAAATAGATCAGATTCAGAAACTCAATACCGTCAAGTACTTTACCCTGGCAGTGGAAGAGAAGGCTGTGCTGGTGAATGGAGATTACCGAGCTACAGTATCACTGAAAGGGGTGGATGAAAACTATCAGAAGATATGTGCTATCGACAAACATATCATCAGAGGTAAGTTTGAACTGGGTACCAGCGAGAAGCCTTTCATAGTAGCCGGTGCCGGGGTAGAGAATGCCGCCGCCCTGGATGTGGTGAACAATTCCGGCAATGTTACCCTTTATCTCCCCAACCGGAAGGCAAAGTCTGCCAACCTTAGCGAAGCCCTCAATTCCTACAATGTTGCGCCCGTTGGCAGTTTCCTCATTCAATCGGAGTTCGACAATAAATATGTATTTACCAACCTGCCTTTCCTGAAGTATATGCTGGACTTCAATACCAATGAATTCAGTTATGCCGAGTTGAATATCAGCAGCAATACTACTCCTACGATAGTTCAGGAGCAGTTGAAACAATTGCTGGGCAAGGATTATATAATACAAACCCGTTATCAGCAGAATCAGGGATTATTTACTGTAATGACTACCGAGAAATGGATTATCTACGGCATACTCTGCCTGATACTCATCATTGCTTCCTTCAATATGATTGGAGCATTGTCTATGCTGGCACTGGAGAAGGAAAAGGATACGGCCCTGTTGAAAGCCGTGGGCGCATCGCCCTGGTTTATACGCAATATATTTCTGTTCGAGGGTATCATACTGGCCACGGTGGGTGGTATTGCTGGTATTTGTCTGGGTTCCCTCATCTGCCTGTTGCAGTTGCAGTTTCACCTGATTAAACTGGGAGGAGCCTCCTTCCTTATCGACTACTATCCTGTAAAGTTTCAGGCCTACGATTTCTTACTCATCCTCAGCACTATCCTGTTCATTGCCTTGATGGCTTCCTGGGTGCCTGCCCGCAAAGCCGCCTTATCGAAGACTTCTTTGAAGGCTAATGAATAGATTCAATGATTAATGTTTAATGGTTAATGATTAATGATTAATAGGTTTTTCTTGCATGCTTTAGTGCATTGGTAATCATCTGTTTCAGTATCTCCATATCTACATCGGTTAATTTCTTGATATAAATGCAACCCTTGCCGGTTTTGTGTTTGCCAAGTTGGGTCAGTAGAGTTTCCCTGTTTTCGAAGTTCTTCGACAGATACAGTACAATGGCTGTGGTTCTTGGCGAAAAGGCAATCATTGGCATATCGCCTTCCCTGCCCGATTCGTATATGTAGTGACAAGTACCAAAGCCCACAATGGCCGGTCCCCACATCTTTGGTGGCAGACCCGATAACTGCTGCATCAGTTCTATGATGGTATAGCAATCATTGCGTTTTGTAGTGTCCGTTACTTTATCAATGAATTCTGTAACGCTACCCGTTGTCTCTGTAGTTTTATTCTTCGCCATACGAAAATATATTCCTGTTTAATTAATGTATAGGACAAATTTAAAGGGAAGAGCAATACAAAACATCAGTGAAAAAGGATGAGTTATAGCTAATATTCGAATTATCTATTCCACTACCAGCTTTTCTGTTTGTATTTTACCTTCATTATCTTTTACACTTATGAAGTAAACTCCTTTGGCAAGGTTAGCGATATTGATGGTGGTATTATCTACAGCACTCAATGTTTTGTTTACTACTACTCTGCCTGCATTATCCATGATAGCTATATGTTGTATTGCTTTTCCTGAAATATACACTACATCCTTTGCGGGGTTAGGTGTTATTGTGAATCCTGAGGCGTCAGTAGTGATAGATACTGAGCGGATTTCGCTGTAGGTTTTGCTACCATCTTTGTCTACTATTTCCAACCTGTAATACAACTTCGTGAGTCGTGAGTCGTGAATCGTGAGTGGGTCGTTGAAAGAATAATTACCTGCACCCTTTGCATTTACTTTTCCTATGGTATAAAAAGATAAACCGTCAGTACTCCGCTGGATATTATAGTATGCAGTATTTATTTCTGTTGAGGTTTCCCATTGGTTTGACACAGATTGCTTCGCTGCGTTCGCAATGACGGGGGCTGCGTTCGCAATGACGGTGTAGGACTTTATTACTACCGGTAGCGGTGCTACCATTATATTCACCGTATCCCTGCTATATTGCCCACATACATTTTGTTCTATTATATAAAAAGTATTAGCTGTTGGTTTAACCCAGAGCCCCGGTGCTCCTGTATCTATTACATTTCCACCCGCATCGTACCAGACTACATTCTGCAAACCACATAGCCTGCTGCCTATCCATACACTATCTCCTTTTACTATAGTGGTATCTCTGCCCGCATCTGCTTGTAGTTGCATACTATCTAGGGGTATTACACTTACATCGTCTATATTGTAACCTGCATCATATCCACCTAGTCTATTACACATTAATGTATCTGTGTGGGCATCATCAGTAAAGTTTCCAATAGTTATAAATTGTTCCCCCCCATGAGATTTATAAATTCCCCCAACCCTTACCCAGTTTAGAGTGTCATTAATGATTGGATTTCCATATTGTAATATTTGAGGTGTAGCATATGTAGTTTGTATATTATAAGACATAATTGCAGTATCACCTATTAATAATGATATATTATTAGCAGCATATTTTGAATAATTATATAAGTTTACATAAAATTCAATATAATAACAATGATTAGTTTTTAGAGAATCT
>Ga0364886_10584_pt1 | contig 15517 bp, 11 predicted proteins | sample ExccelJu500001D3_4_FD_206926 | JGI IMG/M metagenome (GOLD analysis project Ga0364886, IMG submission 206926) | Enriched cells from Trout Bog Lake Hypolimnion, Wisconsin, USA - BchlTB.July23.5000.01.D3 | ecosystem: Environmental > Aquatic > Freshwater > Lake > Hypolimnion/Profundal zone | place... | reverse complement strand
TACATAAACCGGAGAGAGCTGTACCTGTAAATGCTTTCATGGAAAAATTTGCTACCCAAAACATCTGGCATTGGGCAATGCTGGTGTTGGTTCCTTTCTTTGTATATATTAAAATATCTGGATTTCAGTTTATAGAATACGACGATGTATCTATTATCAGAAATAATTTTCAGATGATTGGTAATATCAGGAATATTCTCTGGGCTTTCAGAACCGATGCATTCATTTCGTTTCATGGCGATTTTTATCGCCCCTTGCAGACCGTAATCTTTATGCTGGATGCTTTAATAGGCGGTGAAAAACCATTGTTCTATCATCTGTCCAGTCTGGTTATACATATTCTAACTGTATTATCCCTATATAGATTATTGAAATTGCTCGGCATCAGAAATCTGACTGCCTTATTTGTTGCTTTAATATTCTCGGTACATCCTTTATTAACAGCCGCTGTATCGTGGATACCTGCCATGGGCGATTTACTGTTAGGTTTATTCAGCCTTCAATTGTTTATTGCTTTTATTCTGTATATCAATAGTTTCAAAAAAACATACTTACTGCTTTGCAGCCTGTTCTTTCTGCTGGCTATGTTCAGTAAAGAAACTGCTATACTCCTGCCCCTTCTTTTATTGTTCTATTACTGGTTTGTATCGGGTGTACAATTCAATATCAGAAGAGTAATGCCACTGGGGCTAACATGGTTGGTTTTATTTATATTTTATTATATTCTCAGAAGCAGAGTGGTAACCGGGCATCCTCCCGATTTCATTCTTGGCCTTGCTCCTTTTCAGAATAATCTGCCAACTATTCCTATCATACTGGCCAAGTTTTTAATACCTGCAAACCTGTCCACCATGCCTTTGTTCGAACAGGTATTTACTACCTTTGGAATACTGCTGCTGATACCGGTTATTATATTGCTATTAAAGTATATAAAGCAACAGAAATGGATACCGGTAATGGGGTTTGTATGGTTTCTGATGTTTATTATTCCACCTATGTTTTTCAAATTGTTTTTCAGTAAATTCATTCTGGAATATTACGAACATCGTATGTATTTGCCACTGGCAGGACTAATGGTTTTACTGGCTTTTATTTTAGATAATTATCTGTATAAAAAACAAATACAATTGTATTACTGGATGCCTGTAGTAATAATTGTTTTGTTTAGTTTTATGTCGTTGATACGAAGTGATGATTTCAGAAATTCCATTTCATTTTTTTCCAATGCTACCAACAGAGGAAATGCAGCAGCAGCCAATAAACGAGGTGAATTGTATTATAACGACAGGGATTTTACCAATGCCCTGAGTGACTTTGAAAAATCAATTGAATTATCGGGCGATGAGTACCCTCCTGCTTTTTATAATCACGGAAAACTAAAGTCCGAAAGAGATAAGGACCATGCAACTGCTGAACAGGATTTCAGCAAGACTATTGCATTGGATTCTTCGTACTTTGATGCTTATCTGGGACGTGCAGGAGAAAGAATATTCTTACAGAATTTTCCGGGTGCTTTTCAGGATGTAGATAAGGCAAAACACTTGGATAGCAACAATGCTAAAGTATATGAAACACTGGGAAAGATTTATGTAAACAGCAGCGATTTTGTAAATGCCGAAAAAGCATACGACAAAACAATCAATCTGGATAGCAGCAATGCTGCTGCATTCAACGACCGTGCTTATATAAAATACAGAAGACAAAATTTTGTAAGTGCACTGAAAGATTGTAATCAGGCTATAGCATTGTTTCCGCAATTCCTGAATGCCTATTATAACAAGGGTATGATTTATATGGAACTGAAGAAGCCTGAAATTGCCATTAAAACTTTTGATACCACACTTGCACTGACCAACAACTTTTACTTTGGATATTTTTATCGAGGCATGGCTAAAAAACAGATTAATGATATGAAAGGTGCCTGCGACGACTGGCAGCAATCGGTTAATCTTGGATTTAATATGGCACAGGATACCATCAATAAGTATTGTATAAAACATTAGCAATAATAATATAGTAACTACTATAAATTTACTGTTGCAAACAGCACATTTAATATGACAAATAGTATAAAAGCTAATAAATTTTCTTTTAAGGATATATTGAAGAACAAGGTATGGTTTCATATTGGATTGCTGATTTTGTTGCCGATTATTATTTATATTCAGTCGGTTAAATTCGATTATACCAACTTCGATGATAATGGCATTATCTTACAGAAATTTGATGTGGTGGGAAACATACATAAGATAGACACCGTATTGCATACCGATGCATTTTTCAATAGTACAGGTGATTTTTACAGACCTGTTCAGAATCTGTCGTTTATGCTGGATGCACAGGTTAGCAGAGAGAAGCTATGGATGTTTCATATCACCAATTTACTGATTCATATTCTAACCTGTATCAGTTTATACTTCTTTCTGCAATTCCTTTCATTAAAACGGTATACTGCTTTTCTGCTTTCATTATTGTTTGCTGTACACCCATTATTTGCTTCGGGTGTAGGATGGATACCCTCGCGTGGCGATATACTGATTGGTCTGTTTGGTTTAAACCTGTTTCTTACTTTTGGCAAATACTTTACTACCGGTAAATTTTATTATTTTATCCTGCATGTAGTGTTGTTTCTGATAACTATTTTCACTAAAGAAACTACTGTATTATTTCCTTTCTTTTTACTGTATTATTATTTCCTGATACTCAAAAAAGATTTCAATTTCAGGAGTATCAAAAAACTGATACCATTCGGTGTTTGCTGGGCAGCTTGTTTTATTGTATTCTATATTCTCAGAAAAAAAGTGGTAGCCAATTCGGGTGCAACAGTAGATGTATTGGGTATTATTCCATTCTTCAAAAACAATCAGGTAATACCAACTATTATAGGCAAGTTTTTTGTTCCTTTCAACCTTTCCACTTTCCCATTATACGATAACATATCCACCATCATAGGTATCATTTGTATGATAGCATTAGTATATCTAACATTCGAATATTCGAAGGATAAAAAGTGGGCGGTATTGATGGGGCTGCTATGGTTTTTATTCTTCGCCATCCCTCCTACTATTTATCGTCTGGAGAATGCCGATACCTTCTTTAATTACCTTGAACACCGTACCTATCTGCCTATGATAGGCATAGTAGTGATTATTGGATTCTTTCTGGATGAACATCTTACATCTGCAATTTTCAGTAAAAGATTTACCTGGTTTTATATACCATTAATATTAGTTTTCTCTGTATTGGCATGGATACATTGTGCCGATTATAAAGACAACATAAGTGTATCGAGCAGGGCAGCTATTTTAGGTAATCCTGCCGGACTTTCTATGAGAGCTGGCATGTATATAGATAAAGGCGATACCACCGATGCTATGCAGGATATGGACAAGGCAATTGAACTGAATCCCAAGGATCCTAATATGTTTTTTTCAAGAGGTAGAATTAAGGCAAAAATGAATGACCATGAAGGAGCAGAACAGGATTTTTCTTTAGCCATATCACTCAATCCCGGCATGATTAATGCTTATCTGGCAAGGTCTGTGGAAAAAAGGGCTTTGAAGAAATATGAAAGTGCATTCAGGGATATATTTATGGCAGCTAAATACGATTCTATGAATCCGAAAGTATATTGTTCATTTGGGAATCTGTTTATTGCTGTTAAAGATTATGGCAATGCTATTACCGGCTTTACAAAAGCAATTTCATTGCAACATAATTATGCAGAAGCTTATAATAACCGTGCTTATGCAAAAGTATTATCGGGCGATTATGCAGGAGCCATTTCAGATTGTGATTCCGCATTAATCATTATGAAAAAATTACCTTCCTATATTACTTACAATAATATGGGTCAGGCATACAGAGAATTGAATCAATTGGACTCTGCTTTCAAATATTTCAACAAGGCAATCGAAACAAACAAAAATTTTGCCCAGGGATATTTTGAAAGAGGCAGAGCTAAACAAAAAAACAATGATCTGAATGGGGCGTGTGAAGACTGGAACAAAGCTTCGGGTCTTGGTTACATTGATTCTACTAATTTATCAAAAAGATTTTGCCCACCAGCTAAATAAAACATTATGATCAGAAAAAATAAAGTTATTGTTGTAATGCCGGCATATAATGCAGCAAAAACATTAATCACTACTTATAATGAGATTCCTTTAGATATTGTGGACGAAGTATTACTGGTTGATGATGCCAGTACCGATGAAACTTCTGAAATTGCTAAGCAACTAGGAATCAATGTAATTATACATGCCAGTAATCAGGGATATGGTGGCAATCAGAAAACCTGTTATGAAGCTGCTTTAAAAGCAGGAGGTGATATTATTATAATGCTTCATCCCGATTATCAATATACCCCCAAACTGATTGGGGCAATGGCTTATTTGCTGGAATCAGGGGAATTTGATGTGGTTCTTGGGTCACGTATTCTGGGTGGCAAAACCCGTAATGGAGGTATGCCTTTGTATAAATATATATTCAATCGGATTCTTACTTTGTTGCAGAATATTATCATGGGCGCTAAACTTTCAGAATATCATACAGGCTATCGTGCATATACCCGACAGGTTTTGGAAACCATTCCCTGGAAAGAAAATTCTGATGATTTTGTATTCGACAATCAGTTTTTATCGCAGGCTATTTATAAAGACTTCAGGATTGGTGAAATCACCTGTCCTACCAAGTATTTCAAAGAAGCTTCTTCTATCAATTTCTCACGTAGTGTAAAGTATGGTCTGGGTTGCTTAACTACAGCTATGATATTCCGATTCAATAAAATGGGCATTATTAAATCAAGATTATTCTCTTTTAAATAAAGATTAATTACAACCATTTCGGATAAAATTAAACTCCATTATAACAGCAGGATTCATAGCTTTTTATAATGGAGTTTTTAACTTATATATACATCTGAATAAAATGTAATTCATTACTTTTGTGTCTTATTACTTGTATATGAAACTCATTATAACTGGCATCACATTGTTGATGGTATTTTTTATTAGTAATAGTTGTTTATCACAAACTTCTTATTCCGATACAATTTCTGTTGTAGCTTATAACGTCAATAATTATGGAATTGCTTCCTCTGGTAGCTGTCCAACAGAAGGTTCTCCTCTACGTCATTCTTATTTAAGAACAGTCATGAATTCCCTTCAACCTGATATTGTTTCTTTTGAAAAAATAACTGGTTCACCCAAAACTTTCAGCACCGATACTATCCGGTTAAAAGTAATGGATAGTGTTTGTTTAGGATGTTATGCCAATACAGTTTATACCAATGTTTCCGGGTATAGTAAAGTAAATTCCTTGTTCTATAGGGTTTCTAAATTTGGTTACTTAGGCACTACTGGTATTTATACTGCCGATAAGAATATCAGTGATATTAATATGCATAAATTGTATTATAAAAGTCCCTCATTAGCTACTACACATGATACTGTTTTTGTAAATGTAATTGTTATACATGACGATTCAGGTTCAGGCAGTTCTGATTCCACTATCAGATCTACTGAAATTGGTGGCGCTATGAGTTGGTTGGCCACTAATGTAAAAGCTCCTGGCAATTATATATTTATGGGAGATTTCAATACACAATCATCCAATGAAGGATGTTTTCAGAGCATGATCAATAATGCTGATACCATGGTTAGATTTTACGATGCTCCAAATAAACCTGGTTTATGGTCAGTAAACCCAACATCTTTTGCCAACTACCTTACGCAAAGTACCCGTACAACTGATCCAGGAGATTGTGCAGCAGTTGGAGGCATAAATGACTGGTTCGATCATATACTTTTTACTAAACCTATTCTGACAGGTACAAAGAATATTCAATATTTACCAAATTCCTTCTATGTTGTAGGACAGGATGGACTTCATACCAATAAAGCCATCAATGCTTCCCCTACAAATACTACGGTATCTGCTTCAGTATTAAATGCCTTATATTTAATGAGTGAACATTTGCCCGTTGCAATAAAAATGGTCATTAGCAAAACCTATCCTAATCTCCCTGTTGATTTTTTATATTTTAATGTAATCAAATCGGGTAATTATGAATTACTGAAATGGCAGATATCAAATGACTTTTCTGTTCAGAATTATGAAATAGAAATCAGTACCGATAATCAAAATTTCACAACATTGGATTATTTATCGGTTGACCCAAATAATAAGGGAATATATTCTTATACTGATAATAATATTCATAACAGTGGAATGTTGTTTTACAGAATTAAACAAAACCTGAAAGATGGAAACATTCAGTACAGTGACGTAAAAGCCGTTTCATACAAAGCCTTTATTCCACTTACTATCAGTCCTAATCCTGTAAGAAATTCTCTGGCATTCAAACTTGAATCCAATCAGAATGAAACTGCAGGTTTGCAGATTATTAATTCATTGGGACAGGTAGTTAATAATACTAATATTACCCTTCAGTCAGGTACTAATAACGAATCAATTAACAGTATATTTAATCTGCCATCAGGAATATATGTATTAAAGGTTGTCACCACTAATAACATATATACTTCAAAATTTATAAAGGAATAATTATCTTGTTTTATACAACTAAAAAAAAGCCTGAAACAATCAATGTTTCAGGCTTTTAGCTTTAGTACTGACAATTTAGTTATTGAAAATTATAAAGTCTTATTTTCTATAGTCGATTCTTTATCTCCATTCTGTACCAGCAATGTACCCTGAAAATACTTTTCATCATGCTGCGATTCGTCAAGGCCTATTTCTTCTTCCAGTTCACTTACTCTGATTGGTGCTATCCAGTTAATAAACTTGAAGATAAACCAGGAAACCCAGAAGCTATATGCAACTACAATTGCCAAACCTTTCAACTGTGTAAAGAAAAATGCCGGATTGCCAAAAAATAATCCATCATTACCAGCACTGTTTACTGTTTTAGTTGCAAATATTCCTGTCAGTATCATACCAACCATACCTCCTAAACCATGACAGGGAAATACATCCAGCGTATCATCCACCTTTGATTTCGATTTAATATGTACAGCAATATTCGATACCAATGCCGCTATCACGCCAATAAATATACTTTGAGGTACAGCAACGAAGCCAGATGCAGGTGTTATAGCAACCAATCCAACAACGGCTCCTATACAGAATCCAAGTACCGAAGGTTTCTTTCCTTTTAATACATCAAAAAACATCCATGATAAACCAGCTGCTGCAGCGGCAGTATTAGTTGTTGCAAATGCAGAAATAGCAATTCCATTAGCCGCTAAACTGGAACCTGCGTTGAAACCAAACCATCCAAACCATAACAATCCTGTGCCTATCAATACATAAGGAATATTGGAAGGCGGTATTTCTCTATGTTCAATATGCGATTTTCTTCTTTTTAAAACCAGTGCACCTGCCAAAGCAGCACAACCTGCTGATATATGTACTACTGTTCCTCCTGCAAAATCCAGCACACCCATTTGTGCCAGTATTCCGTTAGGATGCCAGGTCCAGTGTGCCAGCGGCGCATAAACCAGCAGGCTGAATAAAATAATAAACAGGGTATAAGATACAAATTTGATTCTTTCAGCCACCGCACCCACAACCAATCCGGGTGTGATAATGGCAAACATCAATTGAAACATGGCAAATAATGCCAGTGGAATGGTCATATAAGTTGTTGCTCCTTGTAATTTTGGAGCTCCCGAAAACACTCCTTTAAAGAATAAATGGGTCATTGGATTGCCTATAATGCCATGTATTGACTCTCCAAAACATAAACTATAGCCTACTACTACCCATATAACCGATACAATTCCCGCAGCTACTACACTTTTCATCATGGTAGAAAGTATGTTTTTACGGTGTACCATTCCTCCATAAAAGAAGGCTAAAGCTGGCGTCATCAGGAAAACAAGGGCAGTTGCTACCAGCATCCATGCAATATCGGCAGAATTGTAAATCTTTCCTTTATCGTCAAAAAAAGGCACATTAGGTATAAATAATGCCGCAATTGCTACCATCAGCAATATTGCAAATGGCAACATTTTTTTCAATGAAATCTTGTTCATCATTTTCTTTCAGTTGTTTTATTGTCTTATCTTGTTAATTGTAAGGCAAAAGAAATACATTAAAACCAAATTCCATCATTTTTTTATATACATTAATTTAATTCTAATATATATTAGAAAAAGTCAAACTATTATTAATTTTAATCATTAAAAAACAAAATTCACTCCCATTAAAACAAACATTATTAAGTTTAGAGTCCTTGTATTACTTTTATACCCTTATTTATTTTATTACACCGAATGGAATTGATATTTATTACCGGTATCGGTACAGATATAGGAAAAACAATAGCAGCTTCTATTGTTACAGAAGCTTTAGGGGCTGATTACTGGAAACCCATTCAGGCAGGCCTGGAAGATGGCACTGATGCTGCAAGTATTTCCGCTTTAGTCGCTAATCCTTCCATTATTATCCATCCTGAAACATATCGACTTAATACCCCCACCTCTCCGCATATCGCAGCAAGGATAGATGGTATATACATTAATCCGGATACTATTGTTCAGCAAATTCCGGATTCTCAAAACAAATATCTGATAATAGAAGGCGCCGGCGGATTGATGGTTCCTTTGAATGAAGATGAATTTGTAATTGACCTTATTCAAAAACTAAAAGCTAAAGTAATACTGGTTAGTAAAAACTATCTGGGTAGTATCAATCACTCTTTAATGACGGCTGCTATCTGCAAACAAAGAAATATCCCGGTTATTGGCTGGATATTCAATCAGCAATATCTGAATTATGAAGAAGAAATTGTAAACTGGTCTGGTTACCCTAACTTGCATTCTATTCCTTTTGCAGATAAATTAGACAAAGAATTTATAGTACAACAGGCATCAATATTCAGGAACAATCATTCTAATGGATTATGAAAAAAAGCTGGTTGAGAAAAGAATTTAAAAGCGGCAGAAACAATCTGACTTTGATTGAAAGACAATCTTTTGATCTGATGATACTGCAACAATTAAAGAGTTATCCCTGTAGCCCTTTCAATTATCTGCTTTCCTATTTCCCGATTGAAAAACATAACGAACCCAATACCTTTTTGTTTTCAGGATATTTCAAAAACGAACTCCCCGACTTACATATCTGTAAGCCAAGGATAAATGCCGATGGCAGCATGGATGCCATAGAAACAACTGAAAATACGGTATACCAAAAGAACCATTACGATATTCATGAACCTGATGAAGCAGGCACCATCATTTCTCCCGACAAGATAGACGTGATATTTGTACCTTTATTAGCATTCGATACAAAAGGCTACAGAGTGGGCTACGGCAAAGGTTTTTACGATAAATATCTGCCACTATGCAACCCTGATATCGTTAAAATCGGCTTCTCTTATTTTCCTCCTGTCCACAATATTCAGGACACAAACGAATATGACATACCTTTGACCCTTTGTTTTACTCCATCTGAGGTGTATGAATTTTAATGCAATCTTTCTTAAGTCGTTCCGGGTACTGTTGTTGCCCTTTGCTATCATCTACGGAATTATCATCTGGATAAGGAACAGACTTTACAATAAAAAGTTTTTGCACTCCGCTGATTTCAATTTCCCGCTGATCTGTATAGGCAACCTGTCGGTAGGTGGTACAGGCAAGTCGCCCATGGTAGAATACCTGGTAAGACTGATGCGCAATGAGTTTAAAATAGCCACCCTTAGCCGTGGTTATAAACGAAAAACCAAAGGCTATGTACTGGCCAACAATACGACTACTGCGCTGGAGATAGGCGATGAACCCATGCAGTTTCATTTAAAGTTTCCGGATATTTCTGTTGCTGTAGGCGAAGAACGACTGGTAGCCATTCCGCATCTGTTGCAGGACAATCCTGATTTACAGGCCATCATTCTGGACGATGCATTTCAGCACCGGGAGGTAAAGGCAGGCTTCAACATTATTCTTACAGACTTCAACAATCTGTATATGAACGATTACTTTTTACCTACAGGCGATCTGCGCGACGAAAAGGCTTCGGCTAAAAGAGCCGATGTTATTATTGTGACTAAATGTCCCGAAGAACTGACAGAGCAACAAAAACAAAATCTGCTCCGTCATATCAAACCCCTCTCGCATCAGAAGGTTTTCTTTACCACTATCATGTATGGATTGCCTTACCATATTTCGGATCTGGATGACAGAAGGATGATTACACAAAACGACGAGGTATTGCTGGTATGTGGTATTGCCAATCCCAAGCCTATCAAGGAACTGCTGCTGTTGCAGGCAGCTACCTATTATCAGAAGAGTTACAATGATCATCATATTTTTACCATCGATGATCTGAATGAAATAAAGGAAAAATTCAACAACATACAGGCCGACAGCAAGTTTATTCTGACCACTGAAAAGGATGCAGTAAGGCTGGTAAAATTCTCCGATGAACTGAAAGATATTCCCATGTATGTATTACCTATCAAACACGAATTCCTGTTTGAAGAAGGCGATATCTTCAACAGTCTGGTGTTAGACTATGTACGCAATTTCAGGAAAGAATAACCATTTTATTCCGTCTTTATTTTTTTATACTGATAATTATACAATAAGAACATTTTAACTTGATTAAAAGAGTACAGCATATCATTCAGAGACACAGCAGCCTGAAAGGGTTTTTCATTGCTGCGCTAGGTGCCATATTCTTTTCCACCAAAGCCATCTTTGTAAAACTGGCCTTCCGTCATACCCCTGTAGATGCCATCACTTTGCTGGCATTGCGCATGATCTTTTCCCTGCCCTTCTATATTGTTATTGCCATTGTATCATCTCAGAAAAAGCAGCAGCGGGTAACACTGAAAGAGTGGACCTATATTATATTGCTGGGACTGGTAGGTTATTACCTCAGCAGTCTGTTCGATTTCATTGGATTGAAGTATATATCTGCCGGTCTGGAACGGTTAATCTTGTTTCTCTATCCAACCTTTGCCATCCTCATTAATACCTGGATGTTCAAGGCAAAATTATCGCGCAATCAGATATTTGCACTGGTGCTGTCCTATATGGGCATACTGGTAGCTTATGGCGGCGAATTTCATACTTCATTTTCCAATGCCGGTTTTCATTTTGGCTCACTGATGGTATTTCTTTGTGCGGTCACTTATTCCTTTTACCTGGTAGGTACCGGCAGGATTGTTCCCAAAGTAGGTGCCACAAGGTTTACGGCCTATACCATGCTCAGTGCCACAGTTGGTATCCTCATCCATTTTTCGGCTACCCATTCCGTTAGTATATTCAGTAGTTTTCAGTCAAACCTTCTGTATTATTGCCTTGCCCTCTCCATTATTGCCACTGTCCTACCCTCTTTTATGCTCAGTTACGGAATGAAGACTATTGGCAGCAACAATGTGGCCGTTATAACCAGCTTAGGGCCTGTTTCCACTATCCTGCAAGCCTGGTTGTTTCTTGGCGAAACATTTCATTTCACCCAGATTATAGGAACCATATTAGTCATTATAGGTGTACTAAGAATTGGGAAGGAAAACAAGGAAGTGAAAACGGTATAATGAAAGCACCCTATAAAGCCTGCGAACGAACATTAAAAGGCTCTGAACAAACATGTGCAACCTCCCCACAACATTGTGCAGCCTTAACACGAACATGTGAAGCCTTTCTACAACTCTAAACTATATAAAACATATCACTAGCGTTGCGTTTAGAAATATAAAATTTCTTTGAAAGTATTGTCAGTATTGAGTTTGCAAAGATTTTACTGCTAAGTTGATTTCGATTTTTGAAAATCATGAATTTTGTAATTCATTGATTATCAATCATTATGAATCAAGGGAGATATGTTTTTTCACAAATTATGGGGTTTGTATCTACAACATCCTTTCAAACCATTGTAAACAAACACTTTGGCGATTATAAAGTAAGAGAATTTAGTTGCTGGAAGCAATTTTTATGCATGGCGTTTGGTCAACTTACCCATCGTGAAAGTATTAGCGATACCATTTTATGTTTAAAAGCCAATGCCAATAAAATGTATCATATTGGCATTGGTAATGTAGTTTCTGTTAGTACTATTACAAGAGCAAATGAAACCCGTTCCGCTCTTATTTATGAAGAATTGGCTATGCTTCTTATAAAAGAAGCGAAACAACTTTATAAAAATGACAATGAACTGGAAGTATCATTAAAAGGGAACATATTTGAAATAGATGCTACTACAATTGACCTATGTTTATCGACCTTTTACTGGGCTAATTTTCGTAGTACAAAGGGTGGAATCAGATTGCATACACAGTTGGATTTAAAGACATCCATTCCTGAATTTATTTTATTTACAAATGCAGATATTCATGAAGTAAATGTGCTTGATATAATCAATTTTGAAGCCAATAGTTTTTATATTATGGACAGAGGATATGTAGACTACAAGCGGCTTTACAAGATTCATACCTCTAATGCGTTCTTTATTACAAGAGCAAAAGACAATATGAATTACCGAAGGTTGTATTCGCATCCAAAAGATAAAACTAAAGGTGTATTATACGACCAGACAATAATGCTAAACAACTACTATGCTGCAAAAGATTATCCTGATAAATTAAGGATAATAAAATTCAGAGATGAACAAACAAGAAAGGTGTTTGTTTTTCTGACTAACAACTTTCATTTAAAAGCATCAGAGGTTGCTCAATTGTACAAAAACAGATGGGAAATTGAGATGTTCTTTAAATGGATAAAACAACATCTTAAGATAAAATCCTTTTGGGGACAAAGTGAAAATGCTGTAAAAACACAAGTATGGATTGCTGTAGCAGTTTATGTAATAGTGGCTATAGCTAAAAGGAGATTTAAGCTAAAACAGAGCCTCTACTAAATTCTACAAATTTTAAGCATATCTATTTTTGAAAGAATCCATATAAATCAACTGTTTCAGCAGACTGAATTACAAAATATTAAAGAACAAAATTCTAACCAATTGATTCTGTTCGACTTATAACGCAACGCTAGTGATATTCTGTATTCATTATCAAATTATCACATCATCAGATTATCAAATTATTTTTTGGGCGTTCCGCTTTGCTCTGCTCGCGTCGGGTCTCCGCTCCCAGGTCCGCAGCCGGCGAAAGCTCTGTTACAAAAATTTTTCATAGCGGTGAATCAGGCTCCACCTCCCGCCGGCTTTGCGTGCCTTCCGCTTCTCCCCTAACGCAAATGTGTGCTGTGAATGATTAATCGTTTGTATAGATTAATCAATGCTTTAATAGAGATGATAGTAGGTCTATCGCAATCGTTGAACAAGCGAAGGTTGCAAACCGCCTCACGGTGCTTTGATAGTAATTGAAGGGTGCTGAACGGTTGAGGAAAAGGCTGATTAAATCAGTCAGGTAAGGAAAAGGGAGGTGAATGAAAATGAACCTTGCGATGAAGTTGTGTGATTAGGGTACCTTTTGTCAAAAGTTTGTATTATTTGCGACAAACGACAATTATAGCGGTTACTTGTGATACTGGCTATAGGGCAAACGCAATTTAGCAGGCACGAACCTTTTCCAGGCTCTGTTAAGGAACTCAGGAAGTCCTTGAAAACTGCAAAGAGAACGGCACAAGTGGACAATATCCATAAGGCTTATAGTATCGATGTTGTCAGGGATGACGGATGCCATTGTAGTAACGATGAAGTGCTTGTAATGAGCATGGAGTGAAGGATGGCAGACATACAGTTTCATTTATTTAAACAACTTAAAAATTTTAAGGATGAAAGATTTATTTGAAACAAAACCACGACCTATTCCAATAACCAAAGAAATGGTTAGGGAAGCGTATCGCAAAGTTCGAAGTAACAAAGGGAGTGCAGGAGTAGATGAAGAAGATTTGAATAAATTCAATGAGAATTTATCAGGTAACCTGTACAAGATTTGGAACAGAATGAGTAGCGGAAGTTATTTCCCACAACCGGTAAAAGAGGTTATTATCCCCAAAGCAAATGGAGGAACACGCCCTTTAGGCATACCCACCATAAGTGACAGGATAGCTCAGGAAGTAGTGAAATCTTACTTAGAACCAAGGTTTGAAAAGATTTTCAGTCCCAATTCTTATGGTTATCGTCCACACAAAAGTAGCCATCAAGCTATTGCCAGAGTGCGTGAAAACGTACGGGACTATGCATGGGTGGTAGATATGGACATCAAGAGTTTCTTTGATGAAGTATCGCATGAATTGCTTCTGAAAGCAATATCAAAACATGTGTCAGAAAAGTGGGTGATACTGTATTTGAAAAGATGGTTGGAAAGTCCTGTACAAACTAAAGGGGGATTGGTGTTTAAAGAGGGCAAAGGCACACCGCAAGGAGGTGTTATTAGTCCTTTATTGGCTAATTTATTTTTGCATTATGTGTTAGATAAATGGCTTGACAAAGAGTTTCCAACAATAACATTTGTACGTTATGCCGATGATGTAGTTATACATTGCGAAAGTGAAACTCAAAGTCAAACTGTGTTATCAGCCGTAAAAGCAAGATTAAAAGATTGTAAATTGCGATTGAGTGAAGAGAAAACGAAGATTGTATTCTGTAAAAACTATAAGAGAGATATTAAGAACAATTATCCCAATCGTTTTGACTTCTTAGGGTTTAGTTTTAAACCAATGAGTAAGAAATCAAAGATGGGAATGTTTTTAGGATTTGATTGCGAAATCAGCATGAAATCAAGAACACGAATTATAGAAAAATGGAGCAAGATGGATTTTCAAAGACAAACAAAGCTGGACTTACAAGCTATAGCCATAAAACTTGAACCAATAAGCAGAGGAATAATACGGTATTATGCCACGATAGATAAGTGGTCGGTACAAAAATTATTCTATCACTTGGATGTAAGAATAGCGAAATGGGTAAAGAATAAGTTTAAATCGATGAAAAATAGTTACCTGAAAGCAAATGATTGGTTGCGAAGCATAAAAGCATCACATCCAACAATGTTTTATCATTGGTCAATATTTTAAAAACGATTTTGTGATTAGTATGTCAAGAGCCGTGTGATGGGAGACTATCAAGCACGGTTCTGTGAGAGGCTTGGGCTGAAACGCCCTTGCCTACTCGACACATCCACATTTTGTATACACTCTTGCCCGATCGTTTAATATCTTACTCCGATCATTTAATACTATGATCCGATTGTTTAATGCCTTACTCCGACTGTTTAATGCCTTGCTCCGACTGTTTAATGCCTTGCTCCGATCATTTAATAGCATACTCCGATCGTTTAATGTCTTACTCCGACTGTTTAATGTCTTACTCCGACTGTTTAATGCCTTACTCCGACTGTTTAATGCCTTACTCCGATCTTTTACTGGCGTTGTCCGATTATTTCTTCAGTTTATCACCCCATTTTACAGCATTTATTAATCAGTTTTCCTTCACTAACATACATAAGTCCCTGAAAGATTTTACTCTTTCAGGGACTTATGTATTTGCTAACTGCTAAAGGCTAACTGCTAATAGCTTGTATCAG
>Ga0364886_10583_pt1 | contig 15596 bp, 12 predicted proteins | sample ExccelJu500001D3_4_FD_206926 | JGI IMG/M metagenome (GOLD analysis project Ga0364886, IMG submission 206926) | Enriched cells from Trout Bog Lake Hypolimnion, Wisconsin, USA - BchlTB.July23.5000.01.D3 | ecosystem: Environmental > Aquatic > Freshwater > Lake > Hypolimnion/Profundal zone | place... | reverse complement strand
ACATTTTCTGCATTGCCTTTGGCACGCATATAGTAGATTTTTCCGTCATCGAAAAGCGCATTCAGGGTAGTGCCTTTTAGTTGGTTGTAATAGATGGTACTATCTACCCGGTTAATGGCCATTGCATTTTCGAACACGTATAACCTTTCCGGCTTTTTATTTTTTACATAGAGATAGATGGTATCACCCGTTATCTGGTTTTCCTGTGCCCAAACAATCGGACTTTTAAATAAACGGAAAACGGAATCCTGTAAAGAATAAAATAAACTATCCCCTTTGGCCTGTAATGAATCGGAGAAGATGCGCACATGGTAATACGCTTCAAAATATTTATCACTACTGTCTGATTTTGCTTTTGCCGGATGGGGAGCACCGGGTACGGTATCTCTTGCCAGTGGCACTTCCCTTGTTTTCATCAGATCGGATAGTCTTGCAGAATATAAAGTGTCGGAAGAAATAAAAATAGAATCCTTACCCTGTTTAATCAGTAGGATAGGCTTTTCGGTAGCCAGCAACACATCTTTTTTTCTATCCGTTTTTACATTGTTGGCGATCAGGTCAAATCCCTGTGCCGTATCTTTCCCCCGATATACCACATTGCCCCTGAATTCACTCAGCTTGGTAGAATCATCAAAAGCCATATCTTCTGCAGTCAGGGTATACGTGCTGTCATCAATTAAAGAACGTTTGTAGAGGAATCCTTTTTTATTTTTTCTGTCAAAATAACCATCCCTGGTTTTGATGATTCTTTTGGAAGAATCATAGATGGTGGTGGGAGATGTAAAAGTTACAATCTCTGTATTCATATTATACTGCATGGTATCTGTATAGATCCTGTATTCAGGGTCTATTAATACCACTTTTTGCTTGAACAATACATCCCTGGTATCTCCATAGTAATAGCCTTCCTTACTGGTGAGTACTGATTTTTTTGTGACCAGTTTCCCGCCCTTTAGGTAGGTGCCAATTTTCATGGTAACATCGTATTCAAGTTCATCAGTTGTTAGTACACCTTTACCATCTGTGAGCTTTACTTTCTTTTTGAGGAAGGCTTTTTTTTCTTTTCCCAGGTATTTCAAGTATTGTGCATAGGTCTGAACACTGTCTGCATCATTGATATGAACATTGCCAAATGCTTCGAGTGAATTATCGTAGGTATTGATGATAGCACTATCCGCATAAAAAATGGTTTTCTCCTGTTGAACAATAACATCGCCCACAAGGGATTGGTAATCATGGAGGGAATCAATTTTTAGAAAATTTAGTTTTTTTGCTTGTTTGATAAACAATTTTTTCCCTCCCGGCTTGGTCGTATCAACAGCAGGTTGCTGGGCCAATGCAGATTGGACAATGAGTAAGAGAAAAAATACGGTAACATATTGTATATATCGTTCCAGCATCAGGTTTACTTCTGTGTAGAATCACTTAATGGACTCATCAAGGGGCCGCTTTTGTCTTTTTTACCAAATACTGAAATGTTCACATATCGTTTTGGATGAACCCGAAGATCATCCAGCAAAATATTGGCGCTTCTGAGGGTGTTAGAAAGATTATTATAGAGCGTTTTATCATTCATTAACTTTCCCAAAGACCCCTCATTTGATCCTGCTTTTTCCAGTAAGGTATTTAAATGAGTTACGGCTGTTTTCAATTGAGTTACCGTTCCATTAATATCTGCTTTTGATAAATTATCTGTTGTTTTTTCAACATTAGTCAATAAGCGATTTACTTTATCATTGTTATCAGATAAATTTTTGGTAAAACTATTTACATTCTTCATCGATTGGGTAAGTGCGCCTGATTGTTCGTTCAGCATTGCCTGAATAGCAGCGGATGAAACAACCAGACTTGCGGTAGTTTTGTTAATATTTGCAATAACCTGTTGCAGGTTATTCTTGGTATTGGGGTCAAATATGGTATTGATATTTTTCAAAACACTATCTAAAGTATGCACTGTGGTTCTGATCTGGTCACCTACCGGCCCAACTTTATTCATAACATCTCCTAATAAGCCTCCGTCGGATGCGGTTTGTAAGGTATCTCCCGAATGCATAAAGGTTTTCGCATCACCCAAAGCAATATTGATACTGGGCGTTCCTAATGGATTATCCTTGATCGTAGCAATAGAATTCACCGGGATATCATAATAGTCCTTGAGCTTAATGGCAATCACTATAGAGGATAGGGCTTTGTCAGAATTTTCTATTTCATACACAGACCCAACCTGGAAACCATTGATAAATACTCCATTTGATACCATAATTCCTTTGGTGTCTGCATATTTCGCATACACAAAATTCCCGGTTTTAAACAGGGTTTTCCCCTTCAGAAAATTGAAACCCAGTACCAATAAAGTAATTGCAATAGCGGTAAGCGCCCCCACTTTTGTTTCGTTGGATATCTTCATATCATGCAAATCTACGATTTCCTCCCGTGACGGATTTATACCCATAACTTAAAATGGAAAATTTTAAATTTTTGAGTAAGATAACATGGCATTTCTGTTTTGGTAAAACTGTTATTCATTCATTATACGATGATAAAAATTGCGACTTAGTATGTTTTCTGTACTGATTATAACAAGCATCCTCTTTTATATTAAAAATATCTTAGTAATTGATAATCAAGTATATATAAAGAGTGATTGAAGTGATTCTTCGCAATTTTGCAGCAAAAAATATACGTATGATATTCGATAGTATATGCTTATGCAACTTGGATTAATGTAACTCGGCACCAGAATAGGTAATGATGAATTGAGCTATACGCAATAAATGGATGATTACGGAAACTTAATACAGACATTCTTATTCTGAATATGAAATGTGGAAAATAGCTAAGTCAACCTTAACAAAATCAGCGAAACGGAATACCATGAGTTCCTATCTATTCGTTAAAGGATATTATCATCAGTACCATTTACAACACTAAGACCCTATTTTTGCCCTTGTAAGATGAATACTCACCGAAAATTGGATGGTAAAACCGCCTTGTGCATTGTTATAGCAGCCTATTTGCTCATAGTAATCCTGCCTATGCGGGCTCCCGGTGCCAATGGTTTTCATTCTGTTTTCCAGGGAAATGCCCTTGATACGATACCTGTAAAGCAAAAAAAATCATCCAAAAAAGTTGCAGCCCAAGCAGCAAATAAAGATACCAGCACAATATCGTCTAGGTCTGATTCAGCAAAACTCAACCTGAAAAAAGACTCTACCGTAATGGTTGATACACTTAAAATTTCCAAAGATTCTATTGATGCACCCATTACTTACTCTGCGTTGGATTCGGGCGTATTATTGATTCCCGGGAAAAAATTTTTATTGTATGGGAAGGCAAAAACGGATTATAAGGATCTCAAACTGGGTGCAGCTACCATTCAACTGGATCAGGAGAAGCAGGAAATAAAAGCATTTGGCGCTACCGATACTACTGGTAACCCTTTGAGTAAACCAGAGTTTATACAGGGAACCATGAAAACGGTGAGTGATACCATTAGCTATAATTTTAAAACACAAAAAGGGCTGATCCAGAATACATTTTTGCAGGAGGGCGAAATCTATGTGAATGCCCAATTCATGAAAAAGATCAATGCAGATGAAATATATGCGAAAAATGCCCGGTTTACCACCTGTAATCTCGATACCCCGCACTTTGCTTTTCGGGCAAACCGAATGAAACTGATCAATAATAAACTGGCCGTTACCGGAAGGGTATATCCGGAATTTGAAGAAGTGCCCATTCCCATGATTTCGATCCCGTTTGGTATTTTTCCTTTAAACCAAAAAAGACATTCCGGTTTTATACTGCCCGCTTTTACTTCCAGTCCTGATTTTGGTCTCGGACTTGAAGGGATGGGTTACTATAAAGTGATCAATGATAATATGGATATCACTACCCGGGCCAATCTCTATTCCTATGGCGGCTGGAACCTGAACCTTAGCTCTAAATACCTGGAACGATATAAATATTTAGGAAGTGTAAGCCTGAGTTTCATCAATAATAAAACCCTGAACCAAAATCCACTGATTCAGGATGAATACAATACCACACGCTCTTACATGATTGTCTGGAGCCATAACAGCGACAACCGAGCGCGTCCGGGTACTAACTTTTCAGCGAATGTAAATTTTGGAAGTACCCGTTTTAACCAATCATTGCTGAACAACCCATTTCAGAACTACCAGAACCAGTTAAGTTCCTCTATCAATTATACCAAAGATTGGACAGGTAAATACAACCTGTCAATCAACCTGAATCATAACTCGAACAGTAATCTACGTTTGGTAAATATGAGTCTGCCTACGGTTAATTTCAATGTGGTTACCCTATATCCTTTTCAAAAGAAAGACCAGGTAGGTTCTGGAAAATGGTATGAAAAAATAGGGATTGGGTATAGTGGCAATTTTCAAAACCAGTTATCTTTTTATGATACGGCGTTTAACTTCAAAAGATTACTGGATACCGCTCAATGGGGAGCACAACATAATATACCTATCACACTTTCCCTGCCTTCACTGGGCCCTGTTACCGTGGCTCCCAGCATTTCCTATCAGGAACGCTGGTATGGGAAAAAACAATTCCTGAGTTGGGATTCTACCAATAAAAAAGTAGATACTGCTTATCAGAAAGGGTTTTATACGGCAAGACAAATGAGTTTTGGAGTGGGGTTCAATACCCGGGTATTTGGGACGTATAAATTCCCGGAATCCAGCAGCGTTGTGGCCATACGTCATGAAATACGTCCAAGTATTGCCATTAGTTATCAGCCGGATTTTGGCGCGAAATATCATTATAGTACACAGGTTGACACGCTTGGAACAAAACTTCGGTTTTCTCAGTTCGATGGAGGTATCATCAGTTCCTTTTCTGAAGGTGCATTCGGTGGTATCAGCTTTGGCGTTGATAACCTTCTAGAAATGAAAGTCCGAAACAAAAAAGACACCAGCAGTGCGGCTGATGCCGATAAAGAAAAGAAAAATGAGAAGAAAATAAAACTATTGGATGGATTTGGGTTTAATTCTTCCTATAATTTGCTGGCAGATAGTTTTGCCCTGGGTAATTTTTCAATTTATGCACGTAGTACATTATTTGAAAAATTGAATATATCCGCTTCTGCTAATCTGGATCCTTACCAGATCGATAACAAAGGCTATCGAATCAATAGAATATTATGGGATCCTACTCATTTGAAATTTGGGAGAATTACCGGTGGAAATCTGGCATTCTCCACTTCCTTCAGAAGCAAACCCAAGGATGGGAAGGATGATGCAACCCGGAAAATACCCAATGATCCGTTCATGACACCTGATGAACAGCAAAGACAATTGCAATTTGTAAGATCTAATCCAGCTGAATTTACGGATTTCAATATCCCATGGAACCTGACATTATCGTATTCACTGAGCTTTACCAGGTTGTTGAAAACAGATTTTAGCGGATTTACCACACAAACCAATTCAAACCTGAATTTCAACGGCGATTTTAGTCTAACAGATAAATGGAAACTGGGTGGTACTGGCTATTATGACGTAACCACCGGCACTATTAATCAATTAAGTATGTTTATTACCCGTGAAATGCACTGTTGGCAAATGGCTATTAATGTTACCCCCATCGGACTGTATCGTTCCTTCAATATTACCATTAACCCCAAATCAGGTATTTTACGAGATCTTAAGATTAACCGAAGCAGAACTTTTTCTAATTATTGATGATCATGCGCAAGGTAATAGTCCCACATAATTTGAAAAATCTTTTCTTTCAGTTCTTTGGTGGTTAAATTATCAGGACTTACCGGTGGCAAAAAATGCATTTCTAATCTATGGGGTATCATAAAAAAGAACTTGTTTGCCGGTAATACTTTTTTGGTATGAAAGAGTATGGCAGGAAGTATGGGTTTACCGGTATCTTCCGACAAGCGGAATGCACCATCATAAAATTTCTTTAACGGGTCTGTTGTTCTGTTACGGGTTCCTTCAGGATAGATCACCATATCCAGACCGATTGCCAGCATTCTTTTCATCTCATCATAACTTTTCCTACGACTTTCATCACTGTTTCTATCCACCAAAACACTGCCAAATCCATATACCCAACCAAATATGGGTACTTTGGTAAATGTTTTCTTGGCTATGGTTTTATTGGCCCTGGGCATAAAGGGAGTACTTACGGGCACATCCATCAGGCTATTGTGATTACAAACAACTATATAATTGGTGCCTTCCTGAAAATTTTCCTTTCCTTTTACTTTTAATGGACAGCCAATCAGGTTCAAATAAATAATCATCCAAACCCTGGATACTTTTCTATGCCATCGCGCTTTTGCAGGATCATCCAGAAAAAAGCAAGGTGAATAAAACAAAATGGCAATCAACAGGGTGCTGATAAAACATAATAAACCCCAGATTGCCCAAATGCGGCCAAATACCTCAATAAACAGGTTTGTTGATTTTTTTTGTATACCGTCAGCCTTGCTATTCATTCCGATTGCTTGTTTTGTAAATGTCTAATTTTCGGGGTTAACCACCGGGTTCCAGTCAATGGGACTGAGCCCCTGTTTAACCAATAACTCATTCGTTTTGCTAAAATGCCTGCATCCAAAAAAACCTTTATCCGCACTAAAAGGAGAGGGGTGCGCTGCTTTTAAAACATAATGCCTGGTTTCATCAATCAATACCTGTTTTTCCTGTGCAAATCTTCCCCATAATAGAAATACAATCCCCTTTTTCTCTTCCGATATTTTACGAATCACGGCATCTGTAAAATCCATCCATCCAACTTTTGAATGACTTGCCGGCTCATTGGCACGAACACTTAATACAGCATTCAATAGTAATACACCCTGTTCTGCCCATTTGGTAAGGTTGCCTGTTTTGGGGATGGCCATACCCAGGTCTTTATTTAATTCTTTATAAATATTACCCAGGGAGGGTGGTGCAGAAATGCCATCCGGAACAGAAAAACTCAAGCCATGGGCCTGACCGGGGCCATGGTATGGATCCTGACCAAGAATCACTACTTTCAATTTATCAAAAGGTGTTTTATTAAACGCATTAAATAACAAAGAGCCCGGTGGATAGATGATGGCACCCGAAGCTTTTTCCGTTTTCAAATGTGCAACAATCTGTAAAAAATAGGGTTTGGAAAATTCATGCCCCAATACCTGTTTCCAGCTATCTTCCATTTTTACATCCATACTGATCGATTGATTGATTCTGGTCTTGGACGAATGTACAAAAAACAGGCAGGGTAATCAAGGGTATATAGGAATTCACTGTTTAGATATACCAGGTAGCTTCTAATGACAAAGAGATATTTACCGAATCACCTTCTTGCAAATGTGCATCCATTGTTTTCACAGAAAAGGATTTGTGGGGTAATTGAATAACCGCTTCATAATAAGTACCCCAAAAAATCAGTTCTTTGATAGTTGCGGAGATTGATTGCTTTTCAGGGGAAACCAAACAAAAATTCTCCGGTCTCACAAACAATTTTTTCCCATGGTTTCTACTGGCGGGTAAACCGGTAAATAGCTTTATATCATCTGCATCCAATAAATAATAATTACCAAATAAGCCGGCCACATATTCGTTGACCGGCTGATGGTATATCTCATAAGGTGTTCCTTCCTGTATGATTTGTCCAGCTTTTAAAACCAGTATCCGATCTGCCCAGGAAAGTGTATCTGCGGGTTCATGAGAAGTCAGGATACAGGTAACCCCATTCGTTTTGATCAGATCCTGAATGACTTCTTTTAATAACTTTTTATGAATCGGATCGAGGTTCGAAAAAGGCTCATCCAATAATAATAACCTCGGAAGCCCTACCAGTAATCTTGCCAAAGCAATTCTTTGTCTTTCGCCACCGGATAGCTGATCAGATTTCCTTTTCACAAGATGGCTGATACGGCATAGTTTGAACAATGCCAAAGCTTCTTCATCAGGAATTTGTCTGGCATATTCCAGTAATTCCTCCACCCGGTAATTATTTCTTAACTCATATTGCTGGGATAAATAAGCAATGCCGGGATGACCTGGTATCAGTTTGTCATCTGGTCCTGCTACCGGAGTATTTTCAAACAGTACTTTCCCTGAATTGGGCTGCAGTAAACCTGCAATGATTTTGAGTAAACTGGTTTTCCCCGAACCCGTTTCGCCGGTAATAGCCAGTTGCTGGTTTTTTTGTTGTCTGAAACTGATATCCTTAAGGATAGCTGTTCCTGTCAGTGTTTTCCCAATTCCTGATACTTCTAAGAAAATCATATTGCCATTCCAAACTTTAACTGATGCATTGAAGCTACCCTATAGAAAATAGTGAATCGTAAAGTTAACCATATCCCGGGATAATTGGATTGAATAAGAAGCGAACACAAAAATCCCCTGTAAATGCTGGCATTTACAGGGGATACAATATACTACAATAATTGGGGGAAAATTAAGAAGCCATTTGTAAACCTTCATTATGACGGATATGGAGAAAACGTTGAAACCTGGCTTTGGCATTATATGTAATACCGGTTTGTTTGGCTACTTCAGCCTGTAAAAGTTTTTTAGTTTGACCAATCACCATCAAAGAAATGGCAGGAAAGAAAAATGAGAAGGCCATCCAGTTTGCTGTGTTCCTGTTTTGATCGGCAGCGATAGAACTAATCCATTTGGTAGCGATGAACCGAACCACTACGGCACCAACTGACATCACCTGAACATACCTGTCAAAACCACCATATTTTTCAAAATTCAGTACGCAAAACGCAGAAAACAGGATAGGCACTACCAGAAAAAATATACCGGCCAGTGTTGCTTCAGATTCTTTTTCATACTTCTCATCAAATTTTTTAGCAATACCTGTGGCTTGTTTTACTTGCTTATGGGCGGCAACAGATAATGTAGAAAAAGAAGAATTCACTTTTTCCTGTAAACCACTTACAGCCAATGAAGTAGTTTTTTCATTCCGGTTTTTGAAGTAATCAATTGCCATAGGATTGGTTTTAGATTTGGATTTGGATTTTTAGGATTTTATCAAAGGGTTTACGATCACTTTGATATATCAAAATTGGATCTTATTAGGTTGTCAGATTATAGGGCTATCTAACAATCTTTTGTAAAATCAGTAGTAAACGAATTGTAGCACATGAAAAAATGACTGTAGAGGAATAGCTACATTTCTCTAGTAATCTTATAAATAGTAAGTAGGTAAAATTTTTGAGCTAGACCTTTACTGGAGTAGGTAATTTGTGTCAGTGCTCTGTCATAATAGGCTCAAACTGAATAGATTATAGTGATTAAGATACCCTTAAAATCTCGTATAAATAAAATGAAACCAACCAACTGATTTTGCTGTAAGTAAATAGAAATCAGATACTTATACACTTTATCAAAATCTCGTATGGTTTGATGACTGGTTTACAGATAACAAACGCACGCTTTTTGGTGTCTAAAGAAATTGATACTAAACTTATCGAGAATTCCTTAGTCTAACCGCTAGGGTATACCAAAACTGCAAGGAATGATTTCAACAGCCAGAATTACCAAAACTTCAAAAACAATTCCTGCCAATGCTGTTTTTTCGATACTGATACCCTCCTGGAATAATCTGGTTTACCTGCAAAATTGTATTGAAAGTATCCGCAAAAACTCAAGTTTTCATCACCAGATCATCGTGCATGTAAATGAAGGATTTGATGGAACGCTGGAATGGGTAAGCCAGCAGACTGATCTTGATTACACATATAGTGCTGAAAATATCGGGGTTTGCTATGCGTTGAATATTTGTCGTGAGTTGGTTGCCACCAACTATATCGTGTATATGAATGATGATATGTATGTTTGTCCGGATTGGGATAAACATTTACTGGAAGAAGTTCAAACAATCGGTCACCCTTATTTTTTCCTTTCTGCAACGGCCATTGAGCCATTCCCCGGAAATAATTGCACCCTATTTGGCGATTATGGTAATTCCCTGGCCAATTTTAATGAGCAAAAGCTTTTGGAAGAGTACGCATCATTTACGAAAGATGATTGGCAGGGTGCTACCTGGCCACCCAATATCGTTCATGTCTCAGTTTGGGATATGGTGGGTGGTTATAGTACCGAATTTCATCCGGGGTTTTATTCTGACCCTGATTTCTCCATGAAACTATGGCAGGCAGGTATCAGGCTGTTCAAAGGCGTGAATAAAAGCCGTGTATATCATTTTGGCTCAAAATCTACTGCCAGGCTTTCCAAAGACCGCAATTACAGTCGTTTTATTGCCAAATGGGGCATTACCTCCAGCACATTTACCCGCTATTATCTTCATCGCGGCGAAAAATTTACCGGGCCTTTACCCGAAGTAAAGCTTTCCTGGAAACTGGTGGTTAAAAATTATTGCAAACAGATTACTGCGCAGTTGTTTATTCATCCACAAAAATAATTCTGTTTATTTATTGATAAGTGTGAGTAATGACTCCCGGTTTTCTATCTCAGACATCCATTTAAATGCGCCAGGCTTATAAGCGCCTGTTTTATCAATGAATGCATAGCCAGGATAGCCTGAAAATGAAAAATATTTAGAAATATCTGCATCCAGTTCTTCATTGATTAAAAAATGGATTCCGGGTTGTTTGATCTCTACTATTTTAGATTTCCATTTTTCTTCAGAAGAATTATTGATCGTACATAAATAAACAAATACTACCGGAAGATCTTTTGATGTTTCTACTAATTCTTTGCTATGTGGCATCTCGTTAAGGCAAGGCCCGCACCAGGTAGCCCAACGGTCAATAATGATCGCTTTTCCGGGAAAATTTTGCTTCAATTTTGTTATAAAATCAAGTGCCTTGCTATCTGATGTTTTATATAGGGTGGCGCCAAATGAAGTTTGTACCAAAGATTTTCCAAAACGGTTATTTAGTTTGCCCCCTTTCGACTGTGCAAGTGTTTTATTGATTTCATTTACTTTATTAACGGTAAGTGCATATTCATTTTCCAATACAGCCTTACTCCAAGGGGTATGCATACTATGCAGAATCTTTGTAAAAGCCAGTTCTTGTTCATTAATATCCGTGCTTTCAACCAATTGAAATTTTAGATAATCGGCTTTAGCAGGCGAGAACATACTATCCAGTACATGGATATTCCTGGCTAATGATTTTTCAAAACTGATTTTTTGTATGCGGGGATTTAATTGTTTTGTCCATTTTTTTATATTTTCCGATGTATAGGGAGATAGGGGTTGCATTGACTCACTTTTTTTCAGAGAGTCAATGATCAGTTTTTCTGAATAATTCAGATCGGGTAAGGAAGCAATATCCTTCCAAGTAACCATCACCCTTGTATTTGGAAAGAATTTGATATAGAAAGCGATATTCCGGTAAAGATTTGCACTACTATTAGAAACGAGGTAGGGTTTAAAGTGTATTATTTTTTGCCATAGGGCATCATCCATAATTTTACCTACATATTTTGTAATCATTTCTCCATAATAGTCCGAATGGCCTTCATTCTCCAATATCCATTGATAAGGTGAAGGGTTAGCCGCGATATAACTGTCTTGTATTCTGTTAAGCGAATCGAAAAGTGCATTGAAATCGGGTAATATGCTTTCAGCAGGTAATTGAGATGAATAAATCAGCGCACTTATTTTAGAAGATAATTCCAACTGCTCTGATCTCTTAAACAATACAAAATTATTCAGGTAAATATTTAACGGTCCGTCTGTCCCCAGGTATTTTACCCCATCACCATTAGAATTTACTTCTTTTGCGGCATTGATCTTTTTCATGTCCAGTTGCAGATACAAATCTTTGTTCGCATATAAACCTGAATAAAAATTGCCCGCTCTGAACCAGATTTGTTGATAGGGAAGCGGGTAATCCAGTGCCAGGCTAAAACTGCCATCGGGTTTTGGAGAAGTAATTTTTTTAACCTGGGATTTTGCAAAAGGGGTAACAATGGTATAGGTTATACTGAAATTACGCAATTCCTCAGCTGTCATATTCAATAGTTTCCCGGTTACTTTTGGGATGGTTCTGCTTGAATAATTTGCATTGAAAGCAGCATCTTCAGGGGCAATATCCCGATTAGGGGTTTGGGCTTGCAGATAGGTGGAAAAGCAAAGCAGGAAAGCTATATAGCATTTTCTCATTAGCTGAATTTTGGTATTGATCTATTAAACTAATTCATTTTTGGATGAAGCGTATATAATAAAGTCTTAAAATTAATAGGAAGGTGGAAAATGGATGTTTTACAATAAATAAGGTAATGTAATCTGGTAATGATTGTTGTTGGTCAGGAGACCACAGGTGTTCGGAAGATTATGGTGATTTATTACCAAAAAGGGCATCAAAAGCGTCAGGATTACCTCCACAAAGAATAACAATGCTTTTTGTGACTTCTTTTTCAAGATCTTGATCCAGAAGTTGCATGGGTATTTTAAAGCCAGTCAATTTATTGGTTTTTTTATAGGCTTCCAATAAAATAGCTGCGATCATTGTTACATAGAGCATGACTTGGATTCCATTCTCACTTCTGTTGGTCAAATTGGAAAAACCACTCAAATTGACCCCCTGATACCAGAGTAAACTGACCCCCTTCCGCCAGAGCAATGTGACCCCCTGTCGCCATTTCAAAGTGACCCCCTAAAAGTTGGTTAAAGGATTAATTGTTTTTGTAGCAAAAAAGGATGAGGTTCTTGGTTCACCAAGCCCTTGTTTTTCATGTCTAACAAAACAATTGAGATGTTTACAATACGCCAGATACTTCGTCTTTACGCTTCGGGCAAGGGCACCAAATACATCAGCCAGTCAACCGGTGTGGCCCGTAATACGGTTAAAAAATACCTGTACAGGTATGTGTTATCAGAAAAAACAATCGAACAGATCGAGGCAATGAGTGATGCACAGATGTCTGGTTTGTTTTTGATTAAAGGGCGAATGGAAGTGGTCAATAAGCGGTTATCAGATATAGAACCACTGTTGCCGTTATATGCTGCAATGCTTAAAAAGCGGGGTGTAACCAAGGGAATGGTACATGCAAAATATCTGCTTGAGTATCCTGATGGCTACAGGAGTTCTTCATTTTTAGAGAAGATCAATCAGTTTATGCAGGTGGGTAAACCATCAATGAAGATGACACACAAGGCAGGTGATAAACTGTTCGTGGATTTTACGGGCCAAAAATTACAGTTGGTCGATGCGCTCACCGGTGAGATAAATGAGATCGAAGTTTTTGTAGCGATACTGGGGTGCAGCCAGCTCACTTTTGTGATGGCGGTGCGCTCACAATGCAAGGAAGATTTTATACTGGGATGTGAGCGGGCATTGCATTTTTTTGGCGGCGTACCACAGGCTATTGTTCCCGATAATTTAAAATCTGCTGTTACCAAAGCCAGTAAATACGAGGCACAGCTCAATGACAACTTCGCTGCCTTTGCAGAGCATTATCACACATTTGGGTTCCCAACGAGAACGTATAAACCAAAAGACAAAGCGCTGGTGGAAGGAGCCGTTAAGATCATATACAAGACTATTTTTTCCAAGATCGATCAAAACGTATATCACACACTTGAACAGATCAATCAGGACATCCTTATTCATTTAGAAGTTCATAACAGTGCAAAACTTACCGGCGAGAATTACAGCAGGCGGCAACAGTTCACCGAACTCGAAGCACAAACATTACAGCCGCTTAATCCTTATCTGTTTGAACTGATGACGACCCAGTTATCTACCGTAAACAAATACGGCCATGTGTTGCTGAGTGTAGATAAACGCTATTACAGTGTACCCTTTAAGTTGATCGGTAAACGGTTGAAGATAAAATATAGCAGTACGAAAATAGAAGTGTATGAACAGGATGAAGTGGTAGCTGTTCATGATCGTTTTTTTGGAAAGGGATTAAAGTACATCACCATACAGGATCACCTGGCCACGCAACACAAATATTTAGCGGAGTGGAACCCGCAGAAATTTATGGCCACCGCCAGTTCCATTGGTGAAGCAGTGGCGCAGTACATCGCTAAGATATTAGCCAGGGAAATGTACCCGGAGCAAAGCTATAAATCATGTTCCGGTGTATTGAGTTTTGCCAAAAGGGTAGGCAATGCCAGGCTCATCAATGCGTGTAAAAGAGCAGACGGCTTTGGTATATACAACTATGGTATCATCGACCAGATCTTACGTTCAAAAGCGGATGCCATCCCCTTTGAAGATGAGATACCCAACTCAGTGATGCCCTTACACGAGAACATACGCGGGCAGGATTACTACGAATAAATCATTGATCATTTAAAACAAAAACAACAATAACCATGAACAAGGAAACAGTAAAGAAAATGGGCGACATGCGTCTCTATGGTATGCAGACAGCTTTTAAAACCTTTGTTGAACTGCCGCCACCGGTAAGCTTCACCAATGATGAAATGGCCCAGTATTTAGTTCAGAATGAATGGGACGACCGCAAACACCGCTCATTACAACGAAACATTAAAACAGCTAAGTTCCGCTATGTGGCAGATGCAGAAGGAATAGATTATGATCACAAAAGAGAGCTTGATAAAAACCAGATTGACAGGTTGTTCACCTGTGAGTTTATTAAAAAAGGACAGGACGTATTTATCACCGGAAGCACAGGAACAGGTAAAAGTTATTTAGCCTCTGCCATCGGGCACCAGGCATGTTTAATGGGCTTCAAAGTTTATTATGCGAATACCGCCAAGTTGATGTCCATTTTAAAATTGGCAAAAGCGGATGGCTCACAGTTAAAAGAATTAGGCAGGATAGAAAAGCAGGACCTGTTAATACTGGACGACTTTGGCATACAGGCCTTCGATGCCGCTGGCAGGGCACTGCTGATGGACATCGTTGAAGACAGACACGGCAAACGCTCTACCATCATTGCTTCACAGGTTCCTGTAAAAAACTGGTACGATGTAATCGGTGAACAAACTGTGGCCGATGCTATACTTGATCGACTCGTACATCAATCCGTACGCGTTGAACTGAAAGGCGAATCGTTAAGGAAAAACAGAAAGGAATCAAGTGAGGAACAGACCGATAAAAATATTAAATCAAAATAGACAGATAAAACATTACGTTTGAAAGACAAAAGCAGTTAGTTCTTTATCATTTTTTTAGGCCCTAATCATCAATTTTTGAGATGGTGTTCTCAGGGGGTCACATTGCTCTGGCGGAAGGGGATCAGTTTGTCTGGTATTTACAATTAAAGTACTTGTTTGACGATTCTTTGATAAAAGATGATGTTGCATTGTATTTAGAAATAAATAAAATAGTCGAAGTTTCACGACTATTTAATCCTGCACAACCGGATTTGTTAAGTTTCTTTATTAAGGAAAATAATAATACTCGACCACTAATTAATAACCTTGAATTTTTAATGCTTTTAATGGCAATAAAATCAGTACCTGTGTCTATGATATTTGATGCCAATAAAAATTTAAATATTTTAATAGGAGATACATTCATCAATTTAGTTGGAGAAAATCATTATAATGACTTTTTAAGAGAAACATTTTTAAACGTTTCGATTAATGAGTTTTATGATAATATTTATGTTAGGTCTAAAGAAGATAAGCAACAAACATTTATAAATATGTATAAA
>Ga0364886_10582_pt1 | contig 15598 bp, 17 predicted proteins | sample ExccelJu500001D3_4_FD_206926 | JGI IMG/M metagenome (GOLD analysis project Ga0364886, IMG submission 206926) | Enriched cells from Trout Bog Lake Hypolimnion, Wisconsin, USA - BchlTB.July23.5000.01.D3 | ecosystem: Environmental > Aquatic > Freshwater > Lake > Hypolimnion/Profundal zone | place... | reverse complement strand
CTTTAATCGCACGGTGAGATATGAATGGTTATCTCAGCATTATTGGGAAAGTATTAACGAAGTTCAGGAGTTTGCAACGCAATGGATGTATAAATACAATCATCAACGTCCAAACATGGCATTGGGCGGCATCACCCCGAAACAGCGACTGGCCATGGTTGCTTAATTAATCCTACTTCTGAGAGCGGTGGTTAATGGGGGGATTACCCTTGCTTCCTTGTATACAGCGTAAGCTTCTTGTAGCAATTTATAGAGAAATTGACGGTAAGCTTCATTTAGCTTTGTCATTCCCTGTTTAGTTTTAGCTAAACGCTGTCCCCAAAGCACCTCGGATTAAGCGTTTATCTGAATATATTGGACAAAGTTATTTTGAGTACTTATCAAGTCTTGACGACTTGGTAATGATCATGGATGAAAGTCATCGTTATAGAGCAAGTGCTGGATTTAAAGCAATTAATGAACTAAAGCCGATGCTTGGGCTTGAGCTAACTGCTACACCTCAAATAGAGAGTGGTACAACCCCAACACGTTTTAAAAATATTATTTACGACTATCCATTAGCAAATGCCATTGCTGATGGTTTTGTAAAAGAGCCTGCCGTAGCTACAAGAGAGGATTTTAATCCCTCTATGTATGGCGAGGAAGAGTTAGAGTTACTCAAAATCTCTGATGGCGTAGTAATACATGAAGACACAAAGATTGAACTAGAGACATACGCTAGAAATAACGGCTTAGGTTGAAGGTAATGACAAGACTTAAAGCAATGATTGATGCTGAACTTGATTACTTAACAAGCGAGAGAGTCATACTTAAGTAATACCTGTTAGTGAGACTATTAACCTTCGTTTTTTTGTCGCAAGTCGTGTAACCGCAATTTGCTTAAGTTGTTGTTATCATTGTGTTTTACGACAGTTGCGTAAGGTACGTTTACATAAATGCTGTTACACAAAAGTTACACACTGGTATATTGGAGAACGTAAGTGCTTGATTATAATGAGAAAAAAACTTACGTTACTATTGAGTGGGAGTAGAAGTTCTCACTACAAATGTCCACCACAAAACAAGCACTTACAAGATCCAATAGTTCTTGATCTTGTAATGCAGGTGAGGGCTACAGCGACTTCTTGGTGTGAAGCGCAGCCCCTAAGATCACTATGCCCATACAAATCATTACAAATGCAGATATATGACAAGTTACCATTTCATGGATGAACTCGATTAAAGATCGCCATTCATAAGCCGACTTGCTAGAGAGGGACTCAATACTCAAAAAGTCTAGGAATTTCTGCTGAAATACAAATAGTCCAAAGTAATTAACGAGCAGCAGAGCCCCATTGACAATCAGCAATAGGCCTAAGAAGCCTTCAGTCAGGAATGAAATTCGCCTATATAAGGTCAAAGGCTGATCTTTCATAACTCCAGATTCATCCCATTGCTTAATTACCCAGATTTTTGGTCTAAATAGATATCTTGAATACTTAGCTCAAAAATCACCAATTTGAGTATAAAGCCCTCATGCTATTTAAGGCATTAGCCCGAGGGCTAATATCGACTAATATAATCCGTAGAAGTAATAAATTTGTTATTAATTTAACAACTTTAAAAGTCAAATGGAAATATTAATTCGCACCCATAGATATTCATGACAATCTTGCATTCAGTATTTACACCGCACGTACTTGAATGGATGGCAAGATTTTGCTTTGGCTATCCCTTTGTCATGTCTTGGTATTGGATTGCTGGCTCTTTGTTGTATTGGTTTATCAGAGAGCGGCATCTACCAAATTACACCTTGCCACCAACACTGCCAGATACACCTTTAGTTTCTGTCTTACTACCATGCTTCAACGAGGCAGAACAGCTGTACGAAACCATGGCGGTGTTAATGAATTCCAAATATCCCAATTTTGAAGTTATTGCAATTAATGACGGCTCGAGTGATAACACCGGAAAAATATTAGATGAATTAATTCATCAATACCCCAAACTCCGAGTTGCCCATCTGGTTGAGAACCAAGGAAAATCAACTGCTTTAAATGCCGGATTATTCATGGCTCGCGGTGACTTATTGGTTTGCATCGATGGCGATGCCCTATTAGATCCGCATGCAATCCATTGGCTTGTTTTTCGCTTTTTGACCAATGACAGAATGGGTGGCATCAGCGGGAATCCTCGTATTCGAAATCGATCAAGCCTCCTTGGTAAATTGCAAGTTGGAGAGTTTTCATCCATCGTTGGCATGATTAAGCGCACCCAATCTTTATATGGAACGCTATTCACCGTATCCGGAGTGGTTTGCGCCTTCAGAAAAATTGCGGTAATGGAGGCCGGCCTGTGGACGCCGGAAGCGATGACAGATGATGTGGACCTGACATTAAGGGTGCAGGCAAAGGGGTGGGCAGTGGGTTTTGAACCCCATGCGCTTTGCTGGATCTTGATGCCGGAGACACTCGGCGGACTTTGGAAACAACGATTACGTTGGTCCGAAGGCGGTTCACAAGCCGCCCTTAGCGCGACTAAGGCCATTCTCCAATCACACCCCTTTGCCTGGTCACTACTCTTGATTTGGAGTAACTTTTTCATTAGCACGCTGTGGGCATTTTGCATTGTGATCTGGTTCACCATACTCAATCTCAACCAATTTCTAGATGGCAACGTCCTCACTATCTATCAAAATTTTCTTCCACATTGGTGGGGGGTGATTTTGGCAAGCACCTACCTCCTGCAATCGTTAATTGGACTAGCGCTAGATGGTCAATATGAAAAAGGCTCACTTAAATCATTTGGATGGATTATTTGGTATCCATTAGTGTATTGGTGTCTTCAAACCTGTAGTTGTGTGGTTGGATTTACTAAGGCCTTATTTAGGCCGGCAAATAGCAAAGGTACGTGGGTTAGCCCTGATAGGGGGATTCGATGAAAAGGATTCCTACATTGAACTGGCCGCCCATCATTAATTCCAATGCTGTTTCTATTTGGATTAGGCTACGCGATACATCGCTTACCGTAGGAGCATGGTTAATCATTGGATTCTCTATCCATAATCTCCTATGGCTCATCTTTGATTACCTCTCTGACCCCATCTTTCAACTAACCACCGTTGCCCCGCCCAATTGGACGGCAATTTGGCGCAAGGTGTCTTGGTTTATTTATATTGCCCTAGGATTAATTACTTGGATTTGTCTTCTAGCATCACTAAGAAGAAAAATTATTAATAGCACTAAATATATTAAGACCCTTCCCGCAGCAGTAGAGATAAGAGAGCTTGAAATAGGGTTGGGTGTATTGCCGGCGGATGTTGAGCACTGGCGCGAATTAAGATCTGTGCAGGTTTTTGTCAATAGCGATAACCGCGTTTATAAAATCATCCCAACCCAAACGAGCTAAATTGCGCTTTAAATACGATATCTCTCTGATTACTGCTCTTTTTCTGCTGTCGCTGACTCTAGCGCATGGGCAAACACCATCAGCAGACTTGGAGTATCAAAAAGCCCTGGCACTCAATAAATCTGCCAATTACATAGAGTCTGCAAAAATTCTGAAATCACTCATGATTTCGTATCCTGAAGTTGAGCGATATAAATCGGACTTCATAGCAGTAGCTGGCAATGCAAAGCTGTGCACTGAGGTGATTGCTTTAAGCAATAGCGGTTATTTGACTCGCTCCCCCTCATATGTCCAAGAGGCCATCTTTTCTTGTTACGCAAAATCCCAATCTTTTGCAAAAACAGAAGAAATTGCTAAGACAATTTTGGGTAAACATGGAAAGAGTGAGTCGATTGAGTTAAATATGGTGGTGCTAGCTCGGAATCAAAAGAAGCAAGCTGCCGCACTTTATTGGAGCGCACGCTTCTTGCAAGACTTTCCGAAAAATAATTCAGCCTGGGAGCTGAGGGCTGGAGCGCTACAGGATCTTGGAGATCGCTACGCTGCTCTTTTAATATACGAAGATATCAATCGGTATAAGCCAAAGGATCCAGGCACTCAACAAGAAATTATCCAAGTCTTGTTGGATATGGGTATTCCTCATCTGGCCTTATATTTAATCGATAAAGAGGGTTGGCCTGCCTCTAAAAATCAAAAATTGCGTGCTATGCATAATTCTGGAGCACAAGATCTTCGCTGGTCTGTTGCCGACTCTGCAGTGGCGCCTAATCGCTTTATAGCGGTTGATAGAGGCATTCAAGCCCTAGATGAATCATTGGCTTATGCTCATTCCATCGGCGCTACTGAGGATCAAATGACTGCAATCAAATTTGATTTGATTGTCGCCTACAACAAGAGAAATGAATGGGATAAAGCTCTCGCGTTATATGACCAGCTGATCGCAAGCGGGAAGACCGTGCCTGACTACGCATTATTGGCAGTTGCCTCTAGCTATAGCGGCAAGCATCAACCCACCAATGCTGGAGTCATTCTTCAAAGGCTGTACGATAAAAATTCTGCTGATTTGGATATTCAACTGGCACACTACTTCAACTTGACAGATCAAGATCAATTTCCGGCCGCAAAACAGGTATTGGATAAATTGACCGCTCAACTCAAATCCCGCCCTAAATATTTACCAAACCCAGACTTTGACTACACAAGCGCATTGATTGAAGCAGTGAGTTTTGAATCCTACCAAGAGAAATATCAAGAGGCCGATAAAAAACTAGCGCCTCTCCTTAGCGAAATCCCTTCTAATGCGGATTTACTGAAAACTGCTGGTAGTGTAAGAGAGGCCCAGGGCATGCATGAAGCAGCAGAAGATTATTATTCAATTGCAGCTAAGCAAGATCCGCAAGATGTCGAAGCAAAAATTGGCTACGCCAATGCCAGAATGAGTCAAGGTGATGTACCCACTTTCTTAAATACCGTGAACGAGTTAAGACCGAGCTATTCAGATATCAATGCGGTTAAAAATGCAGCCGAAAGGCTTGACGCCTATAAAGAAGGGTACGTCACAGGTAATTTTGTTTTGGGAAATGGTCAATACCTAGGTCAAACAAACAATAACCGGACTAGTGATCTACGCGTCTATAGCGCACCAATTGATACGAATTTCCGGGGCTTTGCCCGCTACCGGGATTTAAATAGCGGTCCTGCAATACCGGTGACTGATCAGGGGGCTGGCGGCGGCATTCAATATACTGGCTTGAATCAAGAAGCTGAACTGGAAGTGGGTAGCGCGGGATATTTCCGTGCCGAGGGAACTCAAACCTTGAGCGATCAGTGGGCTGTTGGCGTCTCCTACGAAAAAAATGCCTTTTACTTAATGCCTGGATCTCTCTATGCCACCTCTGGAGGAAATGTTGGAGGAATGAATGTTAAGTGGAAGAATGGTGATACTACGGATGCCTTGCTGGGCTATCGTTATTGGGCTCTACCTAATAACAATAAACAGGAAATTTATGGCAATGTTAATCAACGCCTATTAACTGAATATAACTATAAGGTGGATGTATCTGGTTGGTTTGGTAACCAACAAAACACCAACTCAAATGTGAGCTACTTTGCCCCAATTAATCAGACAGAATATTCAAGCACCCTGAATCTGCGAATTTTGCAGTGGCGTGATATCGAAACAAAAAAATATGATTTTTGGCATCGCTTCTTTGCCTCCTATGGTGTTGTCACTCAATCTGGATATATCTCCCTACCCATGAATAACTTCGGCTATGGCCAAGACTTTAATGTTGGCGATAAAAGAACGCTTAGCTGGGGTGTTGGTAAAACCAGTTTTCCATTTAATGGCGCTAAATCCAGTTACATCACCGGATACCTCAACTTTGAGTCTCGCTTCTAAATGAACCAGATCAAATACCTTCTCTGTGCTTTTGCTTTACTAAGCAATCTTGCTTGGGGCGCTAAAGACTTCAAGGTCTTGAGTTTCCATGACATCGTTCAAGAAATGTCGATTACTACTGAGCCTGATGATGTTAGTGCGGATAACCTGATTAATTACTTCTCATGGCTAAAAGCAAATGGCTACATAGTAATTTCGATTCAGGATGTGATAAATGCCAATAATGGCGGCAAACCATTACCCGATAAAGCCATTGTTCTCACCTTCGATGATGGCTATAAGAGTTTCTATACCTATGTCCTACCTCTATTAAAAGCTTTTAACTATCCGGCAACTTTAGCTATTGTTGGTTCATGGCTTGAGGTACCTGAAAATGGAACTGTATTTTATGCAGGCAAGCAAGTGCCTCGCTCGAAATTCTTATCCCTAAAAGAATTGAAAGAGATCGCTAGCAGTGGCTTGGTAGAAATAGCCTCTCATACCTACGATTTACACCATGGAGTTTTAGGCAACGCCCAAGGCAATGACATGCCAGCGCTCACTACTTTTGAATATAACCAGAGCACACACCAATACGAAACTGAAGAACATTATCTCAATCGGATTAAATCGGATTTAATTAAAAACAATGCTTGGATAAAACGGCATACTGGCATGACCCCAAGAATTATTGTGTGGCCATATGGTAGATATAACAGTGTTGGACAACAAATTGCCAAGAGTCTTGGTATGGACATTGCCATCACCCTAGATGACGGGGAAAATGTTGAATTGCAGGCGGTCGATAGCATCCGCCGGATATATCTGATCAATAACCCAAAAATCGATGATTTTGTCGCTAACTTGCGGGAGCATCCTCCAGAGCTTGAGCGGGTAATGCATGTGGATCTCGATTATGTATACGATAAAGACCCGGTCCAACAAGAAAAGAATTTGGGTAGTTTAATAGAGCGCGTTCTAGCTTCTGGAGTAACCACCGTATACCTCCAAGCATTTTCAGATGATGATGCAAGTGGCGTAGCCAAGAGTCTGTACTTTAAGAATAGCTACATGCCAGTTAAGGCGGACATTTTTGGTAGAGCTAGCTGGCAGCTCAAGACTCGTGCAGGAGTGAAGGTATTTGCCTGGATGCCACTCTTGGCATTTGATCCAGGCCCAAAAAAACTACGTGACTTAGATATTGTTAAATCCTCTGATGGCAGTAAAGGAATTGGCTACTTAAGACTGAGTCCTTTCTCCGAGCGTTCTCGGCAGTTTATCAAGGGCATATATACGGATCTAGGTCGCTACGCGAACTTTGAGGGGATATTGATTCATGATGATGCAACCCTCTCAGATAAAGAAGACGCAAGCCTGCCTGCACTGCAGTACTACGCAAAAAACTGGGGGCTACCACCCAATATTGGAGCAATTACTCAAAACCCCACTGACAACGAAAAATGGTACAAGGCAAAAACAGAAATGTTGACCCAGTTTTCTATCGAGGTGAGGGAGGCGGCTCAGCAATACCGTAAGCCTATTAGTCTTGCGCGTAATTACTACGCTGAAGTAGCCCTCAACCCAAGCTCAGAAGAATGGTTTGCGCAATCAATTCCGAATGGTTTACAAAACTACAACTGGGTGGCGCTTATGGCAATGCCCTACATGGAAAAAGCCAAGAACCCTAGCCAATGGCTCAATAACCTTATTGACGTTACTCAGGTTTACCCGAAAGCCAACCAGAAACTTATATATGAATTACAGGCAAAAGATTGGCGTACAGACAAGCCCATTCCCACTGCTGAACTCAGTTCATGGATGCGCAATATGAGAATTAAAGGTGTTCACAATTTTGGCTATTACCCTGATGACCAGTTTACAAACAGTCCCAATATGGAAATACTTAAGCGAGAGCTTTCAGCAAAAGCAGCACTTCAATAGCGACAGATCGCCATAATCCTTTTATTGGCATTCCGTAGGAAGGCTCATAAATTTTGTCCTTATTAGGTCTTGTATTGTGCATCTAATAGCCTCAGCTATCTGTAAGCATGAGGGCTTTACATATAACCCTAGCGAAACTGAATGGTGGAATCATGGTTTTTCAACTGAAAGTGATTTTATCTATGTCACCACTCAAATACTGACTGAGGATCAGCTCTTGGCTCTATCAGAAGATGTTGGCAGCAATAGAACATTATTAATTTGTTGTGCGGCATATAGAGTGAGTGAGAAGTTGTTAAATGGCATACTTTCTAACCTAACTATCAAAAAAAATTCCTAACGCAGTTATGTCTAAATGCGAATGGGGCAGAGATGACTATAGCCTGAACATTGGCAACTTGCCACAAGCATTAATTACTGAAGAACTTCAGCCAATTAGGAGAAAAGTGGTTAGCAAAGAAGCTGACCTTTTTGACATTCCTGCCGCTGATAACGAATAGCGGATAAGAATATGACCACCTTCTACAGCCTTGACGAAAAATCCAAAAGATTAGTTAATGCTATTAGCTCTCGCTTGAGTCTACGAAAGCCTCAGCGTGACTCTTTAGAAATATTGGCTCGAGTGCTTGAGTTAAACCCGCCAGCTAAAGGTGGGGACTTGGTCAAAGAGTTAGCCAAAATACAAACTGAGTTTCCACAAGTATTGGACTTTGATCGTGATTTTGTGTCCCTTTGTTTTGCTTTAGCAACAGGTGTTGGTAAAACAAGGTTAATGGGCGCATTCATGTCGTTCCTCTACACGCAGTATGGTGTTTGTAATTTCTTTGTTCTTGCTCCAAACTTAACTATATACAACAAGTTAATTACTGACTTTTCTCCCTCTTCACCAAAGTATGTTCTGAATGGGTTACAAGAATTTGCCAATAATGCCCCAAGAATCATCACTGGTGATAATTACGATAGTGGCATTAACGTTAGTGCTGGCAGTTTGTTTGGCGATCAAATATCTATTAATATTTTTAATATTGCGAAGATTAGCAGTGAGGTGCGTGGTGGTAATCCCTTATTGTTTTTTCAACCTCACCCTGTCTCTCATTAAATTCAGCTAGGTGTTTTTCCAAGCTTTATTTCACAAACTTCACCTAACGTTTTCATCTCAAAACTCACAGCAACTCCTTAATTGATGCTATCGCTGTGGTTGGAGATAAAGTAAAAAAAGGACAGCAGATTGCATCTGTTGGTAACGTTGGATATTCTGATGGAGCCCATTTACATTTTGAGGTTTTAGCTGGTGATTCAAAATTAAACGGTGAAAATAAATTATTAAATGTAGTGCCGATTAGATTTGTAAATTCTAATAATGAAGAAATAAAAATTAAATCCGGTTCAACTTATACAGTTAATGGACTTGTGGGCGGGGGTACAAATACCGCATCAATTCCATTAAATTCACAGCCCCCGCCGCCTATTAGTCAGCCATCTAATGCTGTATCTAAAAATAGCTGTGACAATCCAAATGTAGATGCAATTAAGCAAGCTAATGATTGTTACCTTCAAAATCAATTTGATAAGACTATTGAGATATTAAAGGGTTACATAGCTAAAAATACAAGCAACCCCCGCGCTTATGGAATGCTTGCTATGGCGCTTTCACGTTCCCAAAGATATGAAGAGTCCATCCCGTATTTCCAAAAAAGAATATCTTTTGGGGGATATGGATATGACGTATCTGCGTTTTATGCAAAAAGTTTAGATGCTACTGGAAATATAAATGAATCAATTGTTTGGAATAAGAAGGCATTGGAATTTGTTCCAACATTAATTGATGTTAGAAAGACGTTAGCAGAACAGCTTGTGAAGGTTGGAAAAAAACAAGAGGCAATTACTTTACTTGAGTCATTTGATGATGGACGAGTGCAGAAGGGGCAAAACAGAATCTTTACCGCGCAGATAGAAGCAATAAAAAATAGCAATTAAAATCAATTAAAAGGGAAGTATGAAAATCAAAATTCTTCTGGTTGCTTTATCTATTATTTCGCTTAACGCTATAGCGCAAACTACTTACTACTCAAATCCAAATGGAATGCCGATTCCATCAGGAAAGAGTTGTGCAATGACTTGTATGTTTCCGTCATAGTTAAGCGGTAATGGCAGGCGGCTTATGAAATCTATTGCCTTACCCACGAGTTAGCAATAAAGAATGAATCGCTATCAATATCCTAGACACTTGCCAACCTCGCTTGGTACTGCTGTTCAAATCTTACCGGAGAAAGTCCATTGTTGTAACTATGGCGTCTAACCGGGTTGTAAAACATTTCGATGTAATCAAAGATATCTTCTCTTGCTTTTGCTCTGCTGGCATAGGTTTTACGTTTGATCCGCTCCCGCTTGAGTAGTTGGAAAAAGCTCTCGACTACGGCGTTGTCATGGCAGTTTCCGCGCCGACTCATGCTTTGCTTTAAGTTATGTTCTTTTAAGAACGCTTGCCACTCGTAACTAGAAAACTGGCTGCCTTGATCCGAATGAATCATCACGGTTTGCTGGGGCTTACGTTTCCATAAAGCCATCAGCAAAGCTGAGACTACGAGCTCCTTATCCATTTGACCTTGCATTGACCAGCCCACAATCTGGCGGGAGAATAAATCCAAGACCACTGCTAGGTATAGCCAACCTTCATGGGTGCGGATATAAGTAATATCCGTGACCCAGGTTTCATTGGGCTCCAAAACATCAAACTGCTGAGCCAGGTGATTGGGGGCCGCGACATGAGGCTTACCAGCATGGTGCCGTGGTTTACGCTTGTAACCTGTTTGAGAGCGCAGGCCTTGTGCCTTCATCAAGCGATACACCCGTTGCTCCCCACAAGCAATCCCCAGATCCTGCAGATCATCATGAATCTTGCGATAACCATAGATGGTGCCGCTTGCCAGCCACGCTTGCTTAATTTGACCTACGATCATCTGGTTCTCATACGCTCGAGACGAGAGCGGCTCTTTAAGCCAAGCATAGTAGCCACTGTGGTGCACTCGTAGAACCTGACACATCGTGCGGATAGCATGCTCATGTTGATGATCTTTGATGAACGCGTACTTTAACCGGACTCCTTGGCAAAGTACGCGGCGGCCTTTTTTAGGATGTCGCGCTCTTCGGTGACTCGCCGCAGCTCCGCCTCCAGTCTTTTAAGCTTAGCCGTTTGATCATCTTGAACTAAACGTTGCTCAGCTGGAATGCCATATTTATTAACCCAGGCATATAGACTATGGGGTGAGGTGCCCAGCCTAGCAGCCACATCTCGAACCCCAAAACCCCGCTCAACCACCTGTTTGACTGCCTCTAACTTGAACTCTTCAGTAAACCGTCTTCTTGTACTCATTACACACCTCCTAATAGACTAAATATTAGGCTAGAAAGTGTCTATAGAAGTGGTAGCGATTCACAGACCGATTTAATAATTTGCCTAAAACCTTACCTATGCATCAGAGAATCATACCGTTTTAGGATATTGAAAAAAGATTATCTAGCTCGCTCTATGAGCCTTCTGCTTAATATAATTATTGCGGCTGTGGTGGCCCTCGATTAAGAGATCTGTCTGGGAAATCTTCTGAAAGACATCTAATCTAAATCTGGGCGATGCCCCACCACTCACTTTTCATACCTAAAATTAGCACTCTTTCCATTTTTGGACTCAGGCGCCATCCCAAATGAACACCCGGGGCGATGAGCAGTTGCATAAACATTGGCTGCTGCTGAGGCTGCATCTGCTTGCTGAACGATTAAGTGCTCCAGCATCCTGACGACCATCGTGCGGACCCAAGTGACAAACTACTTCGACAATTAGACCAAGATTTTCGGGACAGCCACCGACGATGACGCACAAGGTTCCAGGCTTTAAGTTTGACATAGTGATCCCCTTATTCATTTGTAGCAATATCAGCTTTTAATGCCCTATCAATGCGATGGTGCAATTTCAAAGCGGTTGAGAAGTAATAAAGCTTTGGATTAAGTTTCACGTTGGCATACTCCCAGTCCTTAATTTCTAGACTTATACCTTTTGCCCAGTAGTAATACTTGCCACCATCTTCTATAGCGATTCCGGTATATCGATACTCAGATAGACCCTGCTCTGCCGGGTCAAACTTCTTGAACTCATCGGAATGCAACTCAACGCTAATTAACTGAAAATTCATTTTCTTCTCCTATTTAGCCAATTCGACAATTGTCTGGGCTTGGCAATTCGGTTTAACTCCGCCCTTACTACTTATTTAATCTAGTGAATCACTGCCTCAGATGTCTCAGACTTTCCTTCTGGATCTTTTTTTTGACCAGTAATTAGATATTGCTTGGTTGTTAACGCCACCTTGAGGTAGTCATCTACAGCCGCTCTAAATGCCTCAAAGCCATCTTGTTTGTTAAATGCGTAGGCCAAACTAAAGATTAAGTTGTCGGCATCTTCGCCATCAAGGGTTACAGTGTTTGATTCATCGTTATCAACTACTCTTAGACCTCTAGTAAATTCAGGTTTCTCACCCTCAACCCAACTAAGGTCAAGCCTATCCACATCAAAACGTAAACTGCGAAAGATGTTGTTGATCGTAAAACGGGCACCACCTAAGTATGTGTAATCGCGCATAAGACCTCCAAATAAATGATTAATCTCTACAGACAAATTATCAAGAGTTGGAGGCTCAAATAGTGAGCCAGCATTGCTTTGGCCCAATAAAAAACCCACCAAATTAAGGTGGGTTTGTCGCTTTTGATTACTCGCTTACCGAGTCTCATCTTTTTAGCACCTTACTGCGTAAGCAGGTTGCTGTGGCGACAAAGCCATCTCTTGATGTAGATTTAATTATGCAGACTTTTGATGCCTTTTGTCAAGGAGATCAAGAGCTCCAAGCCTGCACAATCTTAACCATCGCAATCGTATCTTGCTCGCAATACTTGAGCATGGCATTTCGCACTTCTTCTTTTCGCTCTGGAGTAGTTTTATTATTAATCGCTTCTTTATAGGCCTCTTGCGCCATGGTGCCATCACTTACCTCTAAATTTGCATAATCTAATTCTGGAGCGATTGTGGGCAAGATAGATTTAATTGACCAAGAGCCCTTCATCTCTGGATGATAGTAATAATCACGAGCTAAAGGTAAGAGATCAAAGAATCGATTGGTAATCGCTAGTAGCTCTGAAGATAGTTTGGGAAGCAGCTCAGCCAACTCCCTAATTCGCGCACCTTCAAAGCCGGCGCTATATACAATCACTGGCCCTTGTGTGGACACAACCTCAATTAACGTTTTTGCAAATATCTCCCGAGGGTCATTTCCGGAAAGATCTAAAAACTCCTTATGAGTAATTGATCCATCGGCCCGCTCAATATGGCATGACCACTGAAACGGGAGCTGCATATAAGGACGAGTATGTACTAAGAACTCAAGGTACTTGCGTGCGGCTGCATGGTTATCAAAACTCACATTGAGCAATCCATCGCTTTCACACAGCTTTGATTGATCATGAAGATCAAAGATAAATTGGCCATAGCCACCTTGATAGCGCTCTATGACAGATCCTTTTTTCAATAAGACACAGACGCCCTCTATGAGTACAGGCATATCAGCTCCAAATTAGGTTGTTGGGTATCCTAATTATCAGAACTATTTTCAGTGTAAGCACTTTATGGCTCATTTGGTGAGCCATAAACTCATTAATCTGCTAATAATTCAACAAAAGTGAAGTAGGAGGCTTAAATGTTCAAATTTGTGGGACTTTTCCTGTTAACCATCAGTTCTTTAGGTTTTGGGCTGGGGAACTTTAGCCTTGAGGTTTGCCTATTCTTTTTATTAGGCCTCTTCTTAGTATGTAGTAAAGAAATCAGCCCTGCTGGCTTGAAGAATAAAGTGAAGGCTGAACTAGATAAATCATTGAAAAACTATACTTAATCTTGATTTACTAGCCCTAAGAGTTTTTCATAGCAGTGGTGGCAATAGTACTTCCCTCCTTTTTCCCACGACTGCGCCCCCAATTTCTTAGTGCACCAATAACAATACAAATTAGTGCTGGGGACAAATGGTCGATCTAATATTTCAGGATCTGCTTGTAAGATCAATTCCTGGACCGGGGTCCAGCCCTTCCTTTCTTTGTGTAGGCGAATTTCTCTACTGAGATAACTTACTACCCTACCAATCAGGTTGCACTTAAATACTAAATAGATTGCAAGGGTTAAACCCATCACCGAAATCGTTAGCAGTAAATGTGCTCCAACCCAGGAAAGCATTTCAACCAATAGTAAATAAGCGATAAAGATACCGATGGCAGCCAAAATATAGGGCCAAAGAACAATCAATAGCACTAAAGAGATTAGGCTGCCAATAATTCCGGATGAGGAATCATCATCACTCATGAGCTCTCCTTGGCGACTGAGTACTCCAGTCATAAGCCAGATCAATGAAGATAGATGCTTCTTGGGAAAGGTATTGAGGATCTGGGAAGATGCCCACCCTACCCAAATCAAGACGATCTGAATCCCAGCAGGTTTGAATTGTGGGATCAACAGAAACCTCGCCACTAGAGTGATGGGTCATGGCATAACAAAGGCGATCTAGTTGCTTGGGTTTAAGGATGAAGTAATCCCCATGGATACCATGAGCAAACTCGGCCGCCCGCGCACCATGCTGAGGATCTCGTCCGTCATTGAGCCTGCAACTATCGTGCAAGAAACCAAATAGCTCAACAACTAACAAATCAGCTTTTCGGATCTGGCCGATATTGTTACCATGGTTAAGCACTCTTGCCCAATGGTTAGCCCCATGAATTCCCTGCCAATCGAGTTTAAATTCAGACTTGATAAGGGCAATTAGTCCAGAACGGTCATAGTCAGTTTTCATTAATGCGGCCCCCAACGGGAGAGCGTAAATTTAGGACTACGAACCCATCATCGCTTGAGATCCATAGAAATCCATTTTGCCCATATCGATCTGCTAAGAGTTCTGCATTTTGAAGAGAGATGCCCAACACAAGAACACTAGGCTCACTTGGCCAAAGATTAGAAGAATCGCCACCCTCTCCAACAATACCGATTAGCCCAAGAGAATGTATGTCTGCAATTAAGGAATTTTGATTACGGACATTTTCCTCTGTGGTTGAAAGAACACTGTAAGGGTTAAATGCTGTTAAGAATGCAGCGCTAGTAGTCACATGGATCTTCATCAAGGCAGCTAGCTCAGGATTAGCATGGCCAACCCTTAGGACGATATTCTCATCTCCCCAATGAATGACATAGAACGCTTCGCGATAGGCTTTTTCCAACTCAGCAGAAATCTTCTTGGCAGCATCCGTCATGCCGTGAACTCATCTAGTTTTTCCTGGCATTCCGCCATTGGAGGCTCATCCCCCAAATTTACCAAGGGCCTCAACTTATGTCTATCGGTAATAGCCTCCGTAGAATAGCCTTTAACTAGCTTACTTCCTCGCCACATCTGATTAAATTTTCGACTAGTAACTGTTTTAATCTCATAGGCATCTGCGGTTTTCTCGTGTCTGGCGTTGTTATATTTGGATGGGGCTCTAATAAGTGTCGCAAATGATCAAAGGTCTTTTCTGGATAGAGCGGCACATGTCTGGCTTGGGCCTTCATCACCAGATGCAATCCATTGAGCTTATGGCCATGTAAATAAGCGGAGGGCGTTAACTTAAACTCTCGGTCTCCAGTCTTGCAGGGCTGATATTCATCTGCTTTGCCAATGTCATGCAGCCATCCATAGATCAGGGCAAGCTGTAAATTCGCGGTTTTGTACTGCTGAATGCTGTTGGTAATGAAATCGGCCACCTCTAAAGTGTGCTCCAGATTGCCATTGAGATAGTTGTGATGGTGACCTACTGAACTTGGCCCAGTACAAAAGC
>Ga0364886_10577_pt1 | contig 15710 bp, 16 predicted proteins | sample ExccelJu500001D3_4_FD_206926 | JGI IMG/M metagenome (GOLD analysis project Ga0364886, IMG submission 206926) | Enriched cells from Trout Bog Lake Hypolimnion, Wisconsin, USA - BchlTB.July23.5000.01.D3 | ecosystem: Environmental > Aquatic > Freshwater > Lake > Hypolimnion/Profundal zone | place... | reverse complement strand
GCAAGTTAACTTATGGCGAGTTTGCTCAAAAGCGATATGAGATGGTTGAAAATATTGCTTCCGCTGAAAGAGCCTATAGATCAGCAGTACTCCAGTCGGATAGAGACATTCAAATTCAAGGGCAGCAAGCAGCCCAACAAGCCCAATTGCAACAACAGCAAAATAACTTGATAGCTTGGCAAACATATATGCAATCTGTAAATGCTAGACAGCCACAGACAGTTAGATTGCAGTCTAATTGCACTACTTCTAAATTTGGCAACACCGCCTCAACTAACTGCTATTAATATAGCCAAGGCTTAATAGATGAGTGATGTTGAATACGTCGGCAAGATTAAGGGAATAAAAACCTTTAAGGAGCATGAACAAGAAAGACTATTGAAGTCCATGGTTATTCCTGCCTCAGAGTTAGCTAAGCGAAAGCAAGAGGAACTCGATAGAGCCAAAGAGTTCACTAGGGCTGCCCTTGATGAAGAATTTGTAAACAGGACTGAAAGATCAATAAGTCCTGACTGCCCCACCCCGATTGGTCAAAGAGTTGGGGTAATAACAAGAGAGCCCTTTGAGGATTTGCCGTGACTACTTCGGATGATTTGGACAAAAAGGTATTTGGATATATCTACCGAATTTACAACCCTAACCTGCTGACAATTAACGAGCAAGGGCAACCTATAGAGCTTTCCTATATTGGGAGAACCGAGAAAACTGTTGCTAGTAGATTTATGCAGCACAAAAGAGATGCCAATAAGTTCCAAGGTAGCGAGAAAGGCGGAGATGGAAAACTTCATGCCATTATGTGGGCACATGGACTCAAAGACTTTATTTCTGTAGAGCTAGATAGAGCGTATAGCCCCGAAGAACTCTCCGAACTGGAAACCCTTTATCAAGAAAAGTATCAATCCATAAAATATGGCTGGAATAAGATAGCTGCATCCACCATTAATAGAATTAATTCAGACCAACTTGAGGTAATGGTTGAAGGCATACTACAAAAATTCTCTTCGCTAGCTCAACTATGCACCAAGCTAGGCATTAGCAACTCAACAGTTACCTTTGGAATTAGCAAGAAGAAATTGAGCCTTGAGGATGCCGTAGCCTCTGCCCTGCAAGCAAAGAAGAAGACCGAAGAAAAGAAAAATTCCCCCGTCATTGTTTATAGGACTCCGTACGCAACCCTAAATGATGCCGTTAGAGATAAGAAGCTAAACAGGCATCAATTAAATGAAAAAACACTTCGTACTCGAATTCGCAATGGTATGACCCCTGAAGAAGCGTTCTCAACTCCTCCAATTAGAGGTAGGAATACCGAGGTAAAAATTACCACCCCCGATGATGGCATTACCCGCACATTTGCCTCTCTTGCGGAAGCTCATAGAAATCTAAGCGAAACCTATAAGGTTCCACCATATTCTTCAGTGGTGACGCTATGTAAAGAGCGAGGCCTAACTATTGAGCAAGCTTTTGGCTTTACGAGTCGCCCTTGGGAGAAAAAGTACGAAGAACTGGAAGCGCTTATCAATAACGAGGGTTATACCTTGGTAGGCACCAAGACCCCCTATGGAGACCCTGTAGTTCTTCATGTGACCAAAGAGGTCTTCTCGACAATCAAAGAGTTTGCAGACACTTTTGGCTACGACTACACAACTATTGCTGAAGAGATAAAGAAGGGGCTGACCCCCGACCAGATTCTTCTTAAGAGAAAACATCACCTAGCAATGAATCAGAGCACCTAGGAATATTTTGAAATAAAAATTTGTTCACGGACTCGACCAATTCAGTTAGTCCAGACCCCCCTCGGGGTGGCACTAAGATTCTGGAAAACCCTCCGAACCATAAGCAATCCCCAAAGTAGCACCCTTGATCCCCGAAGTTGACCCAAAGCCTGACTTAAAGCGGTTACCTAGCGTTTCCCCAAAAACATTACAGGCACAACGATCAATGCGATAAAAATGATAGAATAAGCAACAGTGCAATCAAGCACTCCAAAGGCTCTCATCATGATTCAGTACATTGTCTATAAAAGGGTGTCCACGATTGAACAGGGTCGCTCTGGGCTTGGCTTAGAGGCGCAGCAAAGAGACATTCAGACCTACCTAGACCACTTCTCGGGGCAGCCTTACAAGATCATTGCTGAGTATGTGGATGTACTGAGTGGATCTGATGATCGTAGACCTGAGTTATTCAAGGCTGTAGCACTAGCAAGAAAAAAGAAAGCTATTCTCCTAGTGGCTAAGCTGGATAGATTGAGTCGTAAGGTGTCCTATATCTCCGCCCTTATGGAAGATGAGTCTGTCCAGTTCAAGGTAGCCAACCTTCCCCAAGCAGATCAATTCCAGTTCCATATCTACGCTGCCCTTGCTGAACAGGAGAGGAAGTTCATCTCTGAGAGGACTAAGGCTGCGCTGGCGGTAGCCAAGTCAAAGGGAGTCAAGCTAGGCGGTCTGAGAGATAGTACTGCCCTACTCAATAAAGCTAGGGCTGAGAAGGCATTGGTATTCGCTAGATCCATTGAGACACTGGTTACACCCATGGTTAAACAGAAGATGTCCTTGGGTGCTATTGCTAAGGCATTGAACGACTCCAAGGTGACTACAGCCAAGGGCAATACATGGACTCCAGTACAGATAGACAGGGTTATTAAGAGGCTTGAAGCTGCCCCTGCAGAACGCTCTAGGTTGCCCGTGGTTATAACGAGGAGGAGAACCCCTGCTAATGCCAAATGAGTGGCTTTAAAGCATGTTTTAAGGGCTTCTTGAGGTGGTTACTAGTGAGATTTCGTCTGAAAAAACTTATTTCGACCATTTATCCCAAACATAGTATGTCCTCCCCTCAATCTAATAATTCCAGCGTCCAGTAAAGGGCGAAAACTAAAGACAATGTCTCTTAACAGATTTTGCTTTTATAGAGAGATTGTCCTTAGTTCTAAATCTCTAGTTTGACCGACAAATAAAGCCCTGCTCGTTGGTGTACGCAGAGCCATCTCTAAGCAACCCCAGCAGCTCCCCTTCAGTTAAACCCAAAGTCTCATCAGGAGTCCCAAGAATCATTGAAGCTGCATGACCGATTAGGACTGGTCGATACCATCCGCCCTCAGCACCCTCTTCCTCTAGGCAATACAACAAGGCTGCCCTTGGGTTGTTGATAGTCGATTGAATGATCTCTTGAATGTCCATAAAGCTCTCCTTTGGTTTAACTGAAGTGAACTCTAGTGACAGTTGAGGCTTATGAGAACTACCGATAAGTAATTACATTCTCATAATGCATTACCGGAAAATATTAAGTTTTGGGTGACTTTTACCAAGCTGAAATAGTTACAAATCAGTAACCACCCTGAGACTCAATCCCTAAGCAGTCCCATCTGCTTACCTCTGATTGGAGAGTATGAGTCTCCCCACTTCTCCCACTACCTTCAGACCTACGCAAAGATGTCCTCATCAAGAGCTTATGAACTCATAGCGATTGCTGATGGCACTAAGACAGTAGAGGGAATTAGAGAAGCAAATGCAGAAGCCAATAGGCGATACAGAGCGACTCCATCACGTGATGGACAACCTCAACCCACTGATTCCATTGGGAAAAATACAAAAGTTTCAAAATCTTTTTCAACAAAACCTAAGAACCTAGGCGGTAGACCAGTATTCGTAAAATAGTCAATTAAATCAATGACTTGTAATTACCCACCCATATAGGAATCAAAAGCACTTAACTAAAAGCCCTCGGATTGCTTGAACTCATTCTTAAGCTTGAAATGGTCACCAAAACAGTGGTATTTTCTACTTAAAAATAGTCAATTAAATCAATGACTTGTAATTACCCCCGATTATGGGACTCGAAAGCACTCAACTAAAAGCCTTCGGATCGCTTGAAATCATTCTGCCGAATCAGATAGCTTTACATATCCAGCCTTGACGTATGTATTCACACAGCTGGTTATTTGCCCATCTCGATCGAACGAGCCCCATGGATTTACTCGACATTCCACGGTTTGCTTGGTCTCGGGATTTTGAAGCACCGCTATACGCTGGGTGCTATTTGAAGAGCAACCGACTAAATAAATGAAAAAAACGACTGAGTAGATGCATTTAGATATATTTTTCATAAGCAAACTGTAGCAGTAACCGAAGGGGAATTCAATTACCCCTGATCCTAGGGGTGGAAAGCAATTACCCACAACCCTAGGACTCACTCAACCCATTTCAGCACCCCCTATTTCTTAGGTCGGTGCTTTTTTACTTTAATCCGTACCACCCAAGGAACATTTATGCACATCGACAAGTTAAAACTTGCAGCCAATTTCACCGGTGATCGCCCCCAAACCAATAATCGCCTAGTCATAAAGTCCACCCTTCTACATGATGTCGAAATTTCTAGGTTTAGCGATCTCCTTGATCACCCCAGCACACACCTTAATAAGTCAAGCAGGGTCTCTATGTCTTTAATCCTAAGAAGAGCTCTAGCACTGCTCTCAGATCACCAAAAGAAATCCCTTACCTCACAAGACTCCATCGAGAAAGAGCGGATGACCTACCTTTACCTAGCTCGCTCAGGTGAAACCCCTCGAGGATTTAAGAATGCCCAAAGGTAATGGAATAGTCAGAAATACACAGCTCGTCTATGGAAACTACTGCACCATTAATGGATGTAATTCCACAAGAAAGTCAGGACATCGTTATTGCCCTTTCCATAAGAGGATTCTCATATATCGGGGTGATGCAGAGCAATCAAGAATTCAGCCAAGAACAATCACCTTTGCCCTTAGGTCGGTGCAGCTACTTGCAATAGAAAATAGATCTAACCCAGCATGGGGAGAACTCATGGAGGCTATTGGTAAGAATTGGGATAGAGCTTCACTCCATGTAAATACAGAACTCAATAAATACAGCGAGGGAAGAGCTATGAGTCGACCCTACATAAATGGATTAAAGATTTGCTATGACATCTTTAATAATCTAGGGCTCGAGAAGGCATTCCTTATCTACTGCGCTTGGCAATACCTACAAGAACAAAACCCCCATCAATTTATTACTGACACAGCATTTAGGCATCAAGTTGTCAGGTCGCTTAGATCTAAAGCCAAGTCATTTAATGCCAACGATATCGATAAAAGAACAGGCAAGCCTAAAAAGTACTCGTCACCCCTCTACATGACTGAACGGGACACTGTATGGGAAATCATGTCTCAGGTTTTTGGGGCTACTGGAATACGACTCTACGAACAAGTGGAGAAAAGAGCTGAACGAATCAGGCTCAATAAGGAAAAAATATATGCAGCTATCAGGAGAATTGAATAGGAAGCAAAGAAGACAGGCAGCAAAGAAAGTTAAACATATCTCCAAGCTAGGATCACCCAGGGAGAAGCTCTCACTAGTGGCTCTAGAGATCCTTGAAAAGAAGATTCAAGGATATGGGAATGTACTCTCAGGAGATCATAAGAAGGCACTTCTAGAGGTCTGTGATCTCTACTCAAGGATTATCTTTGGTGAGACTACAGGGAGGTCTGTGGTGGCTTTAGATTGTGGGCTGGGGAAGACTCTTTCGGTAGTTGCTTTGGTAGCTGCAATCCATAAGCTGGGCTATGACTCAAGATCTGTGATGATCTGCCAATCGAGAGTAAGTGAACTATGCCTCATGAGTGATGCCTTGATTGAGGCAGGAGTACCAGCGGAGAAGATTGGTCTAGTCCATTCCTATGGGTTTGACCAGCAATCTCAAGTCGTTGATGGTGAAGTAATCAATGCGGATGGATCGACTAAATTAGGTTGGGCAGCAAAACCCAGCAATGCAAAAGATGACAGCAATAAGTTTCAATTCTTGCTATGCAGCCATAACAAACTTAGGGGCAAGAGGGAAATCATCAGACATACCCAATATAAGGGACAAGCAAGAAATATCACTATCTGGGATGAGTCCTTTCTTTCTACTGAGGCAACTTCAGTGGGCTTAAGGGATCTTAAGACATCCATTCAAGAGTATGAGAACTCTGAAGCTGGATGCAAGGAAGTAAAACCATTCATTGGCTGGCTAAAGGAATCTTATAACCTACTGTCACTTGAGGAGTTATCGCAAAAAGAAGGCAATAGCGCAAAAGTTATTAACCTCCCTCACCTTAGTGAGCAGCAGACGGGTGAGTTCGAGAAGTTAGCACAGTACAAGTTCAAAGATAAGAGGACTGAGTGGAGAAAGCACTTAAGGGATCTTTTGGGGATGTCTATGGATCCAGTGAGGGTCTCTATTGCAGGCGGTGAAACAGTTCTTCAGTTCAATGATGCAATTTCAAAGCAGCTCACAAACTTAGTAGTCCTTGATGCCTCTTATCAAATTCGACAGTTAGTAAAAATAGATCCCACATTGAGAGAGCCACCGTTCTTTGTCCATCGTCACAATCTTAAGAGCTATGAAGATGTGACGCTACACCGATTTAATTACTATGGCTCAAGAGTCGCTGCAGAGAGCCCCGAAAAGTCCTCTAAGGTAGCCAAAGAGATAGCTTTGGTTATAAAGTCGATTCCATTAGATGAAGCTATTTGTCTATTCACCTTCAAAAAGAATGACCACAGGAAGGCAGAACACTCAGCCTCGATCAAATCAGCTCTTTGCTCTTTAGGGATAGATCTAGATGCAAAGGTCACCCTTAAAGATGGATTACTTAAACCACGATTTATCTGGAAAACTTGGGGTCAAGAAACTGGCTCTAACAATGCTAGTTATTGCTCTCACCTATTCATGGTCGGAGTTCTTAGGCAGCAAGAGGATAAATTCTTAGCCCAATTGGTAGGTCAATCTCAGGATCTGTTAACCAATATGGACTCATCCTCTCTCAAGGAGGCAATGGTGAGCGAGTTTGCCCACTTGGTATACCAAGCAAGCCTCAGGTCAAGGGCAAGGATCGTTTCACATGGCAAGGCTCTAGCAACCAATCTATACCTAATACTGGATGAGCCGAGGATCGAGATCTACCTAAAAGAAATTATGAGGGGATTGAAGATCATTGAATGGCTACCTCAAGATGAGTATTTCAAAGGAACTAATGTCATCAACGATGTAACCAAGAAAATCCTTCTAGCTCTCGAGGACTTAACTCAAGGCAACAAAGACATTGTCTCTGGATATGAGTTCAAGAAGCACTATGGATTATCGGAGGTTCCCACAAGCACCTATAAGTTATCAAGAGATCAAGCTCTCAATACCTCTAACGGATGGAGGCTTGAGGGAAGAAGTTTTAAAAGGATCTTCACAGACCAAACACTATCCACCTAGCAACAAACCAAAAGCCACCTTCGAGGTGGTTTTTTATTACTTAAGAAAAACCAAAATGAAAATTTACTCAGCAACACCTACAAGCCTAATCAAGCCAAGATCACGTACACCCGCCTCATCTGAAGCTTTTTTAAAGAACATCAACAAACTAGCTTCCAGAGATTCCTTTAGTCGATGCGAACCTAATGAGACAAGGTCAACAGTGGCAGCACTCTACGCTGGAAAACTTCTCCCCAAGGGTGTATTTAAGAATCATGGGGACGAACCTTCGAAGATTTGCACTAGATGTGATGTGCCGTTAGTGGTCAATAAAAATATAAATGAGTATCGCTACAAGACCAGCTACTTCATGTGTTCCCGCTGCTTTTCGAATGTCCAAAAGGGATATCGCAAAACGAAGATAGAAAAGAAAAAGTCCATCTTCTCAATTGATAAACGCAGAGCAGAACTGCAGGAGCAGATTAAACACCTGATCGATGAACTGAGCTACCTAAATGAGGCAAGCCGCTATTCATGAGCCGTTTTATCTCCAAGCCTAGAGCTTTAAGAGTTTGCAATAAATGTCTTACCAAGTTCGATAGAGCAACCCAAAGCAAGCTAGAGAGATTTCAATGTCTAGCTTGTGATTTACCAAACCAAACCCTTTGGGGTCTTATTAAAGAGAAGTTAAAAATGAAAGTATTTAAAAATGTGTGATGGCATATCTGAAGGGATGATGCTTGCGGGTGCAATGACAGCAATGTCAGCAGCAACTGCAGTTTCATCGACTATACAAAAGCAACAAGAGGCATCGGCACAAGCCTCGGCTAACGAGAATAAGTACAACAATGCCATCTCTACGATGGATGCCAATTACAACAATGTAAACCTAGAGCAGTCTCAGGCAAATACTGCAGCTACCCAGCAACAAATGCAAAACGACAGACAGGCAGCCATTGCAGTTGGTAAGTCAGTAAATACTGAAGGTTCTATGGGGGTAAGCGGTGGCTCGGTAGATGACCTTTTAGGTTCTATAGCCCAGCAGAGAAATACTTATGACAATTCTGTGGTCAATAACAACCTTGCCCAGCAACAAGTCTTCAACGATCAACGCACAAATGTGGGCAACCAAGCTACATCGACAGTTAATGCTTTAACCACTCCAGCCTTGCCAAGCTATGCACTGGCTGGAATGCAAATAGCAGATGCTGGTTATAAATATTACTCACCAAAAGCAGGTGATCTCCCCTCGCTCCCACAGAGTGGAACCTCATTGGGTGGCTAATCCATAGCCCAAAAAATATCTATTACTTAAGAAAGAAATCAAATATGGTCGCAACATACACAATCGGATCCGATGCGAATCAATCTCTAGAGTCAGCAGCAGCTGAGCCTATGGATCAGCGTGGAAACATTAGCCACGGCAACACAATTACAGTTAATGAATCATTTATGGGAACAACTAAGTACCATGGTGAATCGGGGGCTACCAGTCAGACTGATTTTCAAAAAGCTATGGCTGGAGCTGGTAATGAGGTTAGATCTGCCTCGGGACAACCTCGAGCCTTTGCAAGTAAACCTGACGATGTTATGGCTTATGGCGGTTTACAGACTCAGGCTTCAGTTCTAGAAGGGATGGGTGTGGTGGCTCTTAACCCCGCTACAGGACGATATGAATTCACTGAGGGGTCTACTCAGGTTAACCAAACCGATCAAGCAGCACCCGCCTCTAGTGACCCGCATGAAACTTTTGCAATGAGTGAGGCTGAGAACGGAATCATCAACAACCTCCTTCCCCAAGGTGTTAACCCAAGTCAGCTCTCAGCAGCAACTAGCCAAAGTATTCAAGGGGCTATTAGTGGCGATATGACTGCAGCTGCTAGAACTTTGGCTCAGCACAGCGGACAGTCTCCTGCAGAGGCTACCGAGACCATCTCTAAGATAGCCGAACAATACACTAAGGCATCTACCAAGTACCTTACCGAAGTGGTAAAGCTCCCAGCTGATCATATTGAATCTTTCTATGACTACATACGCACCGAGCATCCAGCAGATACGAAGGCAGCTATCAGCGCAATGATTAATACCAACAATTTCAAGGCAATGGGCAAGCTCGTAAGTAAATATGCTCGAGCTTTTCCCCCATCTGCAGAGCAGTTGAATCAGGCAGGAATTAAGACGGTGAAAACTGGAACAAACAAGGTCGAAACAATCAAGGTGGGTGGAATCTCTATGAGCATTCAATCTGCTAGACGAGCAGGATTGATCTAATGACTAAGATTATCTCCAGCACAGCAGTTAAAGCAGAGCCAAAGCCTCGCCCTACCCCCAAAACAGATGGCAAGAAATTTATTGGGAACTTCGAGCTTTTAAATGATGAAGGTGGCTACTACTTTCTTAAGCCTTCGCTCATGGGTAGCGGTTCAATGATTCGTCATGCAGTTCCCTATGAGACCGGAAGGGCAATTTCCATGCAAAAAGATTCGCCCATCACTGTAACCAACTACTAAGACTCAAGTCCCTCAGCAGTAAATCCGCAAGCCTAAAGCTGAAGTATCCCGAGGGAGAACCAGCAAAGGAAAACCTATGGCTAAAGCTCTTGGGGGACACCATTACTAAAGAAAATGAAATGACAATCTCAATATTTCAAAAACATACAAATCAAAGACCATCACTTATTGGAGGGGATCCTCCACCGAAGGGTTTTAAGTGGCGAGTCTATTCCCTAACGGATCACCACATTAGAGTGCTTGATGCACTTGCCACGTCATCGGGGCTAAACCCAAGCAAAGCACTGAGACTAATCATTGACCACTACCAACAAAATAACCAAGAGCTAATCAATCTCGCATTCAAAGATAGCAAGAAAAAGCATAAGGGGACGGCAGAATGAGCACCAAACCCATAAAGCTTTACCAGTCAGATATAACCCCAATAGTTATTGAGCCAACGCTTCAAAGAGCCATTAAGACAGCCCAAGGAGGGAATCTAGAGGTAGACCAGCTGATTACCTTGGATGGCATCACCTCTACAGTTCTTCAGTTCGCTAGGGCTGGAGCCATTCGATTGATTAATGGGCAGTTCCACTACCAGCGGGATCCCAATAGGTTAGGCATCCATCCCATTCAGATTCACCCTAACCCTGTGGTGACTGCATGAAATTATCCCAAGTAACCCCATGTCAGGTTCTGCCCCACTCTCCTTACACGCTCAGCACCCTTAAAGGAGCTGATCTGGATGACTCAATGATTATCAAAGTGCCATGTTTTCGAAATTACATTGCCCATGTGGGGTCACTAGTCGAATCGGGAGAGATTCTGAAGGTAGGCAATAGTTACTACTTAACTACCTCGCAGCAATCCCCAAGAGTTCCTAAGCCGCCCTTTATCCCTATCGAATATGACATTGAAGAAATAGAAAAGTACCCCTTTAAGTATTACGATCCAGCTCGACAAGATCTATCAACACTAAGAGCAAATTTAAGAAATCTTGAGAGTAAAAAAGAATTAGATCTGAATCAATACAAATCCAAAAAGATTCCAACGAGCAAATTTCAAGCCGAACATCAGGGCTCTACTTTATTTAACGAAGGGATCTATCGAACCGAACTGTGTGAAAAACATCCCGAGAAAGATGATGGGGACAGAATTAAAACTCCATTGGGATGGATATCTAAATGTTGCGCCATTGAATTAAATCTATCGCAGCTTAGCAACACTAAGCCTCAGAGAATTCTTCGATCTGAAGAGGACATAAGCAAAGAGTATGAAGATCGAAGACATGAGCTCAATATCCTGATTTCAAAAATGCAAAAAGAACGAACGCTCAAATCGGTAGCCACGAGGAAGGCAAATAGACTTGCAGTAAAACAACAATCAGATAACACGCAAAGAGATGTCTTAAGTGTTAATTAGGTGCAAGTTTTTAGGTGCAAGTTTAGGTTCAAATAGGTGGAAATTTACCTAACCCTAATAAGTAAAAAACCCTTACAGATCAAAGACTTGTAAGGGTTTTACTATATTTGGCGGAGCGGACGGGACTCGAACCCGCGACCCTCGGCGTGACAGGCCGATATTCTAACCAACTGAACTACCGCTCCAAATTACAACGCGCTACTTGTGTCACTTATTACTTCAACAACTAGCCAAAATCTTGGCGTCCCCAGGGGGATTCGAACCCCCGTACTCACCGTGAAAGGGTGATGTCCTAGGCCTCTAGACGATGGGGACCTGGACTACTACGTTTACTACCGTGCTTCAAATGCTTGGTGGAGATAAGCGGGATCGAACCGCTGACCTCTTGCATGCCATGCAAGCGCTCTCCCAGCTGAGCTATACCCCCGTAATCTCGCGTTAAACCTACAAGACACTCAAAACAATCCAAGATTTTATACTATTTTTCCTGGGCTTGTCGAATTTATTACTCAAGCACTGCAGATAAGCGCTTTAGGACCTCATCTTTTCCTAAAACAACTAAAACAGAATCAATTGCTGGTGTTTGCGTAGTTGCAAATAAGGCATAACGTACAGGCATAGCTAGTGCCGGCATTTTAATCTTGTGGCTGGCTAAGACTTGTTTAAAAGCGACCCCGTAAGCCTCCTTACTTGGCTCGATTGCTTTAATCATTTCGAATAACTCTGTTAGAGCTGGAACGATCGCAGCAGGAATATTTTCAGCAATGGCATCCTTGCTATGCACTGGTGCGGGAATATAAAACAACTTGGCGCCTTCAGCGATTTCTATCAAGGTGTTTGCTCTGTCTTTTAACAATGCAACCACTTGTGTAAAGTGAGGACCGCTTTCTGTATCGATGCCAATAGCATGGGCAAATGGTTTGGTCGCTTTGGCTAGCTCTTCAGGATCGGCCTGTTGAATATATTGATGATTTAGCCAAAGTAATTTTTCTGGGTTGTGCTGGGCTGGCGATCTACCCAAACTCTCTAATTCAAACCAATTTACAAATTGCTCTTTACTGAAAACTTCAGCATCACCATGTGACCAACCTAAACGAGCCAAGTAGTTCAAAATGGCTTGGGGTAGGTAGCCTGCTTTTTGATAATCACGCACACTCATAGCACCATTGCGCTTACTCATCTTTTCACCCAAGTCATTTAATACGGTAGGTAAATGCGCATAGACTGGTGGTGTAGCCCCTAAGGCCTTCATGATATTGATCTGCCTTGGCGTGTTGTTCACATGATCATCGCCACGAATAACGTGGGTAATTTTCATATCTAGATCGTCAACTACTACGCAAAAATTATAAGTAGGCGTGCCGTCTGGCCTTGCAATAATTAAATCATCTAACTCATCATTGCTAATTTCGATGCGACCCTTAACGGCGTCATCCCAAATTACAGAGCCCCCAATCGGGTTCTTAAACCGTAATACCGGCAATACTCCCTCCGGTATCGCCGGCAATGTTTTGCCGGGCTCAGGACGCCATAAACCGTTATAGCGAGGCTTTTCTTTGTTAGCCATCTGCTCATCACGCAACTTATTGAGCTCATCCTCACTCATGTAACAGGGGTAGGCATAACCAGCGTCGACTAATTGTTTAAGCACTTCGCGATAACGATCAATCCGCTGCATTTGATAAATGGGGCCCTCATCAAAATCGAGGCCAAGCCAGGCCATACCCTCGATGATGACATCCACCGCCTCTTGGCTGGAACGCTCTAAGTCGGTATCTTCAATACGCAGAATGAAATCACCATCATGATGCCTTGCAAACGCCCAGGGATAGAGTGCGCTGCGCAGGTTGCCCAGATGAATAAAGCCCGTGGGACTGGGGGCGAAACGTGTACGGATATGCATAAATATCATTATCTCAGGTCAAGATTGAAAAGACGAAAATTCTAAAAAAGTGGATACTTTGACCTATGAATGAACTACTTGTATTTATGTGTGATGGCGCCCCCGTGCGCGGAGAAATCGTTTCCATTGGTACGGCCTGGCAGGCCGTCCTTGAAAACCGCAATTACCCCCCTGCTATTCGTAAAATTTTGGGTGATTTTGTTGGCGCAGCCACCCTACTGAGCGCTAGCCTTAAATTTGACGGCACCTTAATTATTCAGGCACAAAGCAAGGGTCCAATTCAACTTTTGGTGGTTGAATGCAAATCAGACCTTTCCATGCGGGCTACGGTCAAATTATCTGTTGAGCCAGCTGAAATTGCTGCAGACGCCACATTGGGAGATCTTTTGGATGCCAGCAATACTGGCCGCCTAGTGATTACTTTAGATCCAGCAGATCGTCAACCAGGCCAAGCCCCCTATCAAGGCATTGTGGCTCTTCAGGACCATCAAGGTACGGTAATCAAGCCAGTTACCAGCGCTGCCGAAGCAGTTGCTTTGTATATGCAAAATTCAGAACAACTGGAGACCAGAATTTGGCTCAGCTCAAATAAAACGCATGTAGGCGGCCTTCTCTTGCAGCGCCTACCCAATTCAGGGGGTCATGCCCACATTGATCCACAAATCGCCGCTGAAGGATGGAATCGCATTCAAACCTTAGGCGAAACCATCACCGATGAGGAATTGCTCACATTACCTCCCGAAACCATCTTGCGTCGCTTATTCCTAGAAGAGTCATCGGAGAATGGCGTTCGCAGTTTCCCATCCCGACAAATTCGTTTCGCATGTCGCTGTTCACGCAAGAAAGTGGCAGATGTGTTGCGTATGCTCGGAGAGGTGGAAGTGGAGGGTATTCTTGCAGATCAAGGCGCAGTGGAAACAGTGTGTGATTTTTGCACCAAAACCTACCGTTTTGATGCAGTCGATTGTCGCCAAGTTTTCTCCACTGACTTATTGGCTGATGCAACTCGGCCACCCTCGAGCGGCCATTAAAGCATTTAATCCAGTACTACTGTTTTGATGTTGGCGGCTTAAGGCCATCAGGTGAATTTGCACTCGATGGCGCTTTTTCAGTTGGCAGAATTTGCACGAAGTACTCACCCTCTTTGATCATGCCGTGCTCCACTCGTGCGCGTTCTTCTATGGCACGAGTGCCTTCTTTTAGGTCCTTTACGTCACCTGCCAATTTAGCATTGCGCAGGGCCAATAAGCTGTTTTTTGCCTCTTGAAGCTGCAACTGTCTTTCCATCTCATACACCTTGAGCCATCCACCCTTCCCCAACCAAAGGGGGTACTGTATTGCTATCAGCAATAAGAGCATGGAGTAGATGACAAGGCGCATGATCTATTAAAAACTAGAAATTAGCTCTGGCGCTTTAAGTTATAAAAGACCGATTTACCAGGATATTTAGCAACATCCCCCAAATCTTCTTCGATACGCAGCAACTGATTGTATTTTGCAATACGATCGGAGCGAGATAAAGAACCTGTTTTAATTTGACCAGCATTGCTGCCAACTGCGATATCCGCAATAGTGCTGTCCTCAGTCTCTCCGGAGCGATGAGAAATCACATTGGTGTAATTAGCCCGTTTAGCCATTTCAATGGCAGCAAAGGTTTCAGTCAAAGTACCAATCTGATTTATCTTAATCAAAATAGAATTGGCAATTCCTTTGTCGATACCTTCTTGTAGGATGCGTGTATTAGTCACAAAGAGATCGTCACCTACCAATTGGATTTTTTTACCCAATTTTTTAGTGATATCAGCCCATCCATCCCAATCTGCTTCGTGCATACCATCTTCGATGGAAACAATAGGGAATTGATCGGCTAATTGACCGAGATAATCAGAGAACTCGCTAGAGGATAGTTGCAAGCCCTCACCCGACAAATGGTACTTACCATCTTTATAGAATTCACTGGCAGCGCAATCCAGTGCCAATAAGACATCTTCTCCTGCCTGATACCCCGCACCTTCAATGGCCTTCAAAATGGTTTGCAGACACTCATGATTACTTTTGAAGTTTGGTGCGAAACCGCCCTCATCACCTACTGAGGTTGGCATACCTTGAGCGGCTAGAATTTTCTTGAGTTCATGAAAGATTTCAGCGCCACAACGCAAGGCCTCACGGAAGCTATTGGCTCCAACAGGCATGATCATGAACTCTTGAATATCTAAACTGTTATTAGCATGCGCGCCGCCATTAACAATATTCATCATGGGCACTGGCAACTGCATGCCGCCAGATCCACCAAAATAACGATACAAAGGCAGACCAGCCTCTTCAGCTGCAGCCCTAGCAACAGCCATAGATACTGCCAAGGTAGCATTGGCACCAAGGCGCGCTTTGTTATGGGTGCCATCCAAGTCAATGAGGGTGTGGTCTAGGAATGCTTGCTCACTGGCATCTAAACCTAGAATGGTTTCTGCAATCTCAATATTAATATTTTGAACAGCTTTTAGAACGCCTTTACCGAGATAGCGGGCTTGATCGCCATCACGCAATTCAATTGCCTCGCGCGAGCCAGTAGATGCCCCTGATGGTACGGCAGCGCGACCCATTACACCTGACTCTAGTAATACATCACACTCAACGGTTGGGTTGCCGCGTGAATCAAG
>Ga0364886_10576_pt1 | contig 15727 bp, 17 predicted proteins | sample ExccelJu500001D3_4_FD_206926 | JGI IMG/M metagenome (GOLD analysis project Ga0364886, IMG submission 206926) | Enriched cells from Trout Bog Lake Hypolimnion, Wisconsin, USA - BchlTB.July23.5000.01.D3 | ecosystem: Environmental > Aquatic > Freshwater > Lake > Hypolimnion/Profundal zone | place... | reverse complement strand
ATTTTCAGCTTCTAAAAACCGCGGGTAAGACCGGCAAACCGGTACTCTTAAAACGTGGTCTGGCGGCTACTATCAACGAATGGCTCAATGCCGCCGAATATATTATGAATGAGGGTAATTACAACGTAATTTTCTGTGAACGCGGAATCCGCACTTTCGAAGATTACACCAGAAATACCCTTGATCTCAGCGCCGTGGCCGCATTGAAAGGGATCAGCCATTTGCCGGTAATCGTCGATCCCAGTCATGGCACAGGTAGATGGCAAATGGTTTGCCCTATGGCCAGAGCATCCATTGCGGCAGGTGCCGACGGACTGATGATCGAGGTTCACCCCAATCCAGCCGAAGCATTGTCTGATGGGCAACAGTCCCTTACTCCGGAAAATTTCCTGAAATTGACCGCAGAGGTGGCGGCTATTGCCGTTCCAATGGGGCGGAAACTGCTATGAGTCCGCTAAGGATTACGATTGTCGGAGTCGGCCTGATTGGCGGGTCGCTCGGCCTGGCGTTTAAGCAGGGCGCTGTGGAGGAAATTGAAATCACCGGAGTTGACAGTGACCCCCAGAGTCTAGCCAGTGCTCTGGAATGTGGGGCGGTTGATAAGATTGCAGCCGACCCTGTGGCCGGGACCAGCGAGGCTGATGTAATATTTATCTGTACCCCGGTGTTGCAGATGCCCCGACTGGTGGGGGAAATCTTGCCGCACCTTAAACCTGGAGCAGTTCTGACTGACGTCGGCAGCACCAAAGGATTTTTAAAGCAACAATTTTTGACCTGCTTTCCGCCAGGCGTTTCATACATTGGCGGACATCCCATGGCTGGCCGCGAAAAAAGCGGCGTCTCAGCCGCTGATGGAAAGCTCTTTCAGAATAAAGTATATATTCTCACCTCAGACGAGAACACATCGCAGATGGCGCTTGAACTTGTGGCCAGACTTGTTCGTATGACTGGAGCCCAGCTGACGGTTATGGATGTTGAAAGTCATGACCTGTGCGCTGCAGTTATAAGTCACGTGCCTCATGTAGTTGCGGCCGGTCTGGTAAGTATGCTGGGAAGCTATCCGGGTAAGGAGGAAAGTTTTCTGCAACTTGCCGGCGGCGGTTTTTGCGATACCACGCGCATCGCATCTTCCAACGCTGATATGTGGGCCGATATATGCTTGACAAATGGCAAGGCCATCACTGAAGGGCTGGAGGAATTGCAGCTTATTTTGAATGCGGTGACCAGGGCTGTTGAGAGCGGTGACCGTGATAAACTTTATGCCTTTTTCAGTGCGGCAAAATTGCGGCGTGACAGCATCCTCGCGTCGCTTTAGGGCAGGCGTGGCAGCGGGAAATATAGACACCTGCAAGCTTCTCATGAAGGCTTTTGGCTGAAGAGAAATTGTAATTTGCTGTCAAGGCTTGAATTTCGTTTATCAAAAGAGTTTTAGAAGCTCCGGGCAAAAAAGATAAAAAATGAGCCGGCCTATTTTGCTTCTAGGCCGGCTCACTTTTTATTTTAGAAGTATAGATCGCGCTGTCCGCCCTCGATTTCTTTAAGGCGGTTGGCAGTAGTCGCTCGAACCGATTCCTGGGGGATAGACGCCAAGGCGTCTTTGATAAGGGCCTCGCCGGTTATTTTGGTGGGTTCATCGGCATAGTCGAGCAGATATTCTTTGAAGGTCAAAAGTGCGTTAGGCAGGCAGACGTTTTGAATTTCACCGCTTTTGGCCAGGCTCATAAACCGGTCGCCGGTGCGTCCCTGGCGGTAACAGGCAGTGCAGTAGCTGGGGATGAAGCCTTTTTCACAAAGCATGCGGATAATCTCGTTGGGCGAACGTTGGTCGCTGGGCTCAAATTGTTGGCCGTTGTTAATGTTGCTGGACCTGTTGTGCTCTTCGTAGACCTGCTGGTAGCCGCCGACGCCTGTGCAGGAACCGGCGCTTATTTGAGAGATGCCGTAAGTGATGAGTTCATCACGTAGCTCAGAGTCTTCACGGGTTGAGAGAATCATGCCGGTATAGGGAACAGCCAGCCGGATAATGGCGATGATTTTTTTGAAGTCTTCGTCACTGACCAGATAAGGGAAAGTTGATAAATTGACATTGCCGGCTGGGCGCATCCGCGGCACGGAGATGGTATGGGGGCCAACCCCGAAGGTGCGGTCCAGGTGTTCGGCGTGCAGGAACATGGCCACTGTATCGTATTTCCAGTCGTAAAGGCCGTAAAGGACACCAATGCCAACGTCGTCGATACCGGCCTTCATGGCCCGCTCCATGGCAGTGGTATGCCAGTTGTAGTCATGTTTGGGTCCGGTGGGGTGCAATTTGGCGTAAGTAGAGCGGTGGTAGGTTTCCTGGAACAGGATATAGGTGCCGATATCGGCGGCTTTGAGTTTTTGGTAGTCTTCAATGGTGGTGGCTGCGATATTGATATTTACTCTGCGGATGGCGCCATTGCCATCTTTGATGCTGTAAATTTCCTTGATGACGTCGGTTACATAGTCAATAGGGCAGTTGACCGGATCCTCGCCGGCTTCCACCGCCAGACGCTTGTGCCCGAGAGATTCAAGAATTTCCACTTCTTTTTTCACATCTTCCAGGGATAGGCGGCGACGGAGCTGTTCTTCATTGCCTGACTTGAAGCCGCAATAAACACAGTTATTCACGCAGAAGCTGGAAATATAAAGCGGCGCAAACAGCACGATGCGTTTGCCATAGATGGCTTCTTTGACACGGGCGGCGGTCTGATACATCTCCTGTAGTAGCTGCGGGTTCTGGACTTCGATAAGTACTGCTACTTCTTCGGCTGATAGCCCGTGATACTCGCCGGCCTTGGCGATAATTCGCCGCACGGCGTCCTGGTCCTCAGCTTTGCTCTTAGCTGCGGCGAGCGCGCTGTGAATAAAATCGTCGTCGATAAATGAATCGGAAGTTCGTTGTTTAGCGTCAATCATGAATAAATTCCTCCTGTGTTTTTTTGGCGGTGAGCGCCGATTTTACCGTGACTCCGGGAATATTGCCGAGCTTCCCAGTCATAGCTCCGACTTCGTCGGTGGTTCCTTCAATAATCAGAGCGATAACCCCAACATTGGCATCGTGGCGGGGAATCCCCATCCGGCCGATGACAATATGACTGTAGCTGCTGATGATGGCATTAATTTTGTCCACGACATGCTTGGGTTCGTCAATCACGATTCCAACCACGCCGATGCGTTTGTCCATCTGTTTTCCTCCTGATAAAAATATAAGCCCTCTTCTGCTCATAGTGGGCAAAAGAAGGCATTAATTACCATGGGTAATTTCCACCATCCTAAGCGCAGGCTTTGCCCTTGCTTGCAGACTATGAGAAGTGCATCCTCCAAAGCAAGACGATTCAACCCGTCACACTTTGTCAGAAATTGCTGTTTATTATTATACAATAATTATTATACAATATTTTCTGCCGGTTTGGTAGAGAAAAGCAAAAAAAAATTGTAGGGTAATCGGGAATAAGGTCTTGGTTGAAGAGAAACACTAACAAGGTTGAAATCATCAAACACCAGTTAAGAAGGATGGTGCCGCTTGGCAGTGAGAGTGGGTATACCCCGTAGCTTGTTATATTATTACTATGGCGATATCTGGCGGGAATTTTTTCGCCGGCTAGGCGCTGATGTTGTGGTTTCCGGAGAAACATCGCAGTCAACCATTGAGCAGGGTGGATTGGTGGATGAGGTTTGCCTGCCGCTTAAGGTGGCTGCCGGGCACGCCTGCGAATTGAAGGGGAAAGTGGATTATATATTCCTGCCGCGGATCGTCAGTCTGGCGGCGGGACAGTATACTTGCCCGCAGATTATCGGGTTGCCTGACGTGGTGCGCAGCTGCTATAGAAAGCTACCGCCACTGATTGACGTTACTGTCAACCAACGACGAAATTCGTTCGACTTGTATCGGTCGGTGATTGCTATCGGCAGGGTTTTGAAAAAAAATGCGGCAGCCTCTACTTTCGCCTGGCTGCAGGCTGCACGCTTGCCTGCTAATGCTGCGCCACTGGAACAGGTTTCTCCGGCAGCGCAGCTGCGAATAGCGTTAATTGGCCACCCCTATCTTATTTATGACCGGCAAATCAGTATGGATGTAATTCGCAGGTTAACTGCCTGGGGCGTTGAGGTGGTTACCGCCAACAGTGTTGATCCGCTGACCGCCGACTATACCACCAGGCGGCTGGCGAAAAAAATCTTCTGGCAGTTCTGTAATCATCTGACCGGAGCCGCGTTGGCGTTGATGTATTCGCTTCAGCCGCTGGATGGGCTTATTTTTTTGACCTCGTTTGCCTGCGGCCCGGATTCGCTGGTAAGTGAAACCTTACGCTGGCATGCCAGGCATCATGATATTCCTTTCCTATTACTGACTGTTGATGAGCATACCGCGGAAGCCGGTTTCGTAACCAGGTTGGAAGCGTTTACCGACATGCTTGGCCGGAGGGATGGCGGATGATAGTCTCTTTTCCGCACATGGGATCGGCGCATGTGATTTTTCGCACATTGTTTGCCGGTTTAGGGCTGAAGGTGGCTGTTCCTCCGCCTGTCACCAGGCAAACCCTGGAACTTGGCACCGCTTATGCGCCTGAAGCGGCCTGTCTGCCGTTTAAAATGAATCTCGGTAATTTTATCCAGGCTATAGATCAGGGTGCCGACACAATTATCACCTGTGGGGGCGATGGACCATGCCGTTTGGGTTATTATGCCGAGGTGCAAAAAAAAATTCTGTCTGACCGCGGCTACAATGCTGACTTTGTTGTTATCGAACCGTCCATTGACAGCGTGTGGCGCTCATTGCGGCGATTGGCAACAGGCAGCAGTTGGCTGACCATTTACCGGGCTTTTCGTTTGGCGGGGGAAAAGATGACAGCGCTTGACATCATTGAACGGCGGTCAAGTTTTTATCGTCCCCGGGCGAGAAACACGGACAGTGTTGATCGACTTGGTCGGGAAGCCAAAGCGGCAGTAGACGTTGCCGCCAATTTCGCCGAAGTTGGCGCGGCTGTGAAATCTTTTGACACAAAGCTTTCTGCACTGGAAATGGACTGGACAGTAAAACCGCTGAAAGTCGGATTGGTTGGCGAAATATATGTCATGCTGGAGCCCTTTGCCAACCAGGAGTTGGTGGCCCGGCTCGGCCGACTTGGAGTTGAAGCGCAGCAACCCCTGCTTCTCGGCGATTATGTGCGGACTAATATCCTTCACCATCGGGCGGCAATTCGCCAGAATGCGGCGGTGCTGACTCTGGCAGCCCCGTTTATCAGCCGATATGTCGGCGGCCATGGCGTCAAAAGTATCGGATATACCATGAAGTTGGGCCAAGCTGGTTATGACGGCATTGTTCATCTTTTTCCATTTACCTGTATGCCGGAGATGATTGCCAAAAACATTCTGCCCGAAGTCGGCGTAGCGGCAAGCATACCTGTTTTGTCGCTGGCTTTTGATGAGCATAGCGGTGTTGCAGGAATGATGACAAGATTGGAGGCTTTTGCCGACTTATTGGCTTTTCGGCGCCGCAAGGCCGGTGGTTGAGGTTATTATTGTTTTACAGCCAAAGCGGGAGGGAATAGAGGGTTGAATGCAGAAGAATTGATAGATTTATTGGATTAATTGATATTGTGAGGTGATGCTGATGCATATTGTATTGGTCGAACCGGAAATTCCGGGGAATACGGGGAATATTGCCCGCCTGTGCGCCGCCACCGGCTGTGAGCTTCATCTCGTTGGGCCACTGGGGTTTTCGGTCGAGGATCGCTATCTGAAGCGTGCCGGACTGGATTATTGGCATTTGGTGAAGGTACATATTCACAGTGATTACGGTGAGGTGGAGAGATTATTGCTCGGCCATAATTTTTATTTTAATACCACCAAAGCCGCCAAGTTCCATAGCGATGTGTGCTATTCCTTCGACGATGTCCTGGTTTTTGGCAAGGAAACGGCGGGATTGCCGGAAACTCTGCTGGCAGCCAATCGCGAGCATTGCGTGAGAATCCCCATGCTGGCGGGAGCCAGATCCCTCAATCTCTCCAATGCTGTAGCGGTGGTGGTGTATGAGGCATTAAGACAGCAGAGCTTTTTACGTTTGGGGTAAGAATCTTGTGGGAGCTGAAACTATGAATTATGCTGAGTTTGGTCCGGCGGGCAATCCGGATGCGTTTTATCAGGAAGGCCATAAAGCGTCGCAGGATATGCCGGCGTGGCTGGCCGGCCTGCAGCTCAATGCTTATGAATATCAGTGCGGCCGTGGGGTTCACCTTGGTGAGAATACTGCAGCGGCAATTGGTGAGGCGGCGCGTCGTAATGGAATAAAGCTCAGCATTCATGCCCCATATTTTATCAGTCTGGCGACCGAGGATGAGACCATAGCCGCCAATACCAGACAGCACTTTATAAAGTCCTTGCAGGTTGCGGTGTGGATGGGCGCGGACCGGGTCGTATTTCATATCGGCGGACCAGGAAAGCAACGGCGTGATGAAGCGCTCGCCCGTGCACTGAAGTTGTTCGGCTCGATATTGGATGATGCCGCAAAGCAGGGCTTGTTAGATAATGTCTGCTTGGCGCCTGAAACCATGGGCAAACAAAATCAACTCGGAAATCTACAGGAAGTATTGTCGTTTTGCCAACTGAGCAAACGGCTTGTGCCGGCTATTGATTTTGGCCATCTGCATGCCGTTACTGGTGGGGGGTACATTACCCGGGATGAGTATATGGAAATCTTCGATCAGATTGCAGCTAGTCTGGGCGAGGAACTGGCCGCCAGGATACATATTCATTTCAGTAAGATCGAATTCACCAAGGCGGGTGAAAAACGGCACTGGACCTTTCAGGATCAATACGGGCCTCCCATGGAGCCGTTGCTGGAGACAATAGCCCAACGCGGCTACAGTCCGCGAATTATTTGCGAATCAGCCGGCAGCCAGGCCGAAGATGCCAAAACTATGCAGGACTACTACCTGAAGTTGCTGGCTGAAAAACAGTCGTTTTGCCAGGTGGAAAAATAACAGGCAGGAGTTAGTTACAGGTTGTGATATAATTATCTATGGTATATTATTACCAATTTAGGGAGGCACACCGGCGCTATCCGACGAATGTATGAAACGGTGGCAGTTCGCATAAGATACACTGTATAAATGGGGGAAGCAGCATGATTTACGATAGGGCGCATGATCTGGCGCGGGCGCTGAAGACGTCGGAGGAATACCGCTCTCTTCTCGCCGCCAGGGACGCGCTGGCTTCAGATGCTGAAGCGCAGAATATGGTACGGGTTTTCCTTGCGAAAAAAATGGAAGTAGAATATGAAACCTTAAGCGGTAAGGGCGAGGACCCGGCGAAAATGGACCAGTTGCGGCGGATGTATGAGTTGCTGGCCCACAATAATAAAGCGCGCGGGTTTCTTGAAGTTCACGCCCGGTTTCAAAGAATTATGGCGGATGTATCAAAAATTATTGGCGAAACGGTCGCCGAAGGACTGGATATTTTTGCAAAAAGTTAGACCTACAACAATGAACGAATTTATGACTAAACTGCAAAACATTGTAGCTGAACCCCGGCTTCTCTTAGATGAACCGATGGCGAAGCACACTACTTTTCGTATCGGCGGGCCGGCTGACTATCTCGTGCTGCCGGCATCGTCAGAGGAGGTGGCAGCCGTTCAGGCGGCAGCGAGGGAATACGCCGTGCCGGTGATTGCTCTTGGCAACGGGTCCAACCTGCTGGTGCGTGATGGCGGAATTCGCGGGTTGGTGATAAAAATCGGCGAGACCATGGGCTACATGCGTAAAAGCGACACAACAGTCATCGCAGGTGCCGGCGCATCCCTGGGGGACATTTCCCGCTTTGCGGCCTGTAGCGGCTTGAAAGGCATGGAATTTGCCGTCGGTATTCCGGGCAGTATCGGCGGGGCGGTGTTTATGAATGCCGGAGCTTATGAAGGGGAAATCGGCAACATTGTATCTGCAGTCACCGCAGTCTGCCCAGGAAACGATCTCAAACGGTTTACACACGCCGAAATTGAATTTGGCTACCGGCATAGCGCTTTTCAGAGTAATGGCTGCATTGTCTGTGAAGTGGAAATTAGCCTGTCAGAAGGCGACAGTGGGTCGATTGAGAACCGAATGGGCGATTATACGAGCAGGCGTAATGCCAAACAACCTATCGAGATGCCGAGTGCAGGCAGCACTTTCAAGCGACCACCGGGGCATTTTGCCGGAACGCTGATTGAACAGGCCGGCCTTAAAGGGTTTCGGGTTGGCGGTGCCCAAGTGTCTGAGAAGCACGCTGGCTTTATCGTCAATGCCGGAGGCGCGACCGCTAAAGACGTTATGGCATTGATCACCGAGGTGCAGCGTAAGGTTTATGACAAATTCAGGATCAAATTACAGCCGGAAGTTCGGGTTATTGGGGAAGATTAGTCACTGATGACGCCCGCCGCCTGCGCTTCAAATAGACGATAAAATCAAAAACGACCTTCTTATTAGCCGCAACCACGGCATAAGAAGGTCGTTTTCATTTTTTGTTGGCAAAAAAATATTAATCAGCGTCATCGCAATAGCCGGCTATTGCCTGGATATTATCAACTGCAGCCGCAGCCACAGCCACAGCCGGAGTCTTTCGCATTTTTGTTCAGATCGGCAATTAGGGCATCTACGTCGATGCCGTGGGCCAGAGCGCCTTGTTCAATATTTTCGAACCGGGCGGCGGCGCAACCGAAACATCCCATGCCATAATTGCGGAATACTTCAATCGTCTTAGGGTATTTTTGTACTACATCAATAATGCTTTGATCTTTTGTTATAACCATGAGGTTGACCCTCCTTTCGGGGAAAAATTTACTAAATCAAAAATATTATATCACAGGAAAGAAAACCTGTCATGCTTGTTTATACAAATGGAAAGAGCCCGTAATGATCTTCGCTACAGCCGATGCTGATCATTACATACCTGCAAACAATCTTTCGACTATCTACAAGCATTACACAACCAACAGCGACCTTTGCTCGACTGCCAAGAGTATCTTGGAAACCTACCGCAATCTCCCGACTACAATAGACCTCTAAAGATTCCCGGAGAATCTACGAAACCCTTGGCAGTCTTAGCTCGACCACCATACATCCCTTTTGACCACACGACAACAGTTGGGCTGCCGTACAGCCTTACAAGACACATGGCGATCTGCCCGCCGACCAATACCAAGCCACGCAGACCTGATATCAATCTTTGGCCGACCAATACCGAACCCCAAGTTTGAGATCCGATACCGATCTTGGCTCGACCATTACGAACCCTTACGATGATATTATGAACCTGATCACAAGTTATTATTCATTCTTTTTCTAGAATTTTTTGCTGATAAAGGTTAAAATACTAGTGGCTGCCTAACAAAGGACAATACCTGGTCATATTGTTGCGTAGCGGCAGCATTATGACCGCTACCGCCGTATTTCGCCAAAAACTGCCGGGCCGCCGTTGATCTTTTAACAGGAGGAACCATCATGCCATTGGAACGCGTCAAAGCATTTATAAGCAAATTTCCCGAACTGAAAATCATCCTGTTTGACACCAGCACCCATACCTCGGAACTGGCGGCAGAGGCTCTGGGTGTCAAACCGGCACAAATTGCCAAGACGCTGGTATTTCTTGCCGATGGGCAGCCTTTGCTTGTGGTAACCTGCGGGGATAAGAGAGTGAACAGCAAACAGTTGGCAAAAATACTGTCTGTAAAAAAAATCAAATTTGCCGACGCGGCAACAGTCAGTTCCTGCACTGGTTTTTCACCAGGTGCCGTGTCGCCGGTTGGCCTTATTAGCGGTCTGCCGCTATATCTTGATAAAAGCTTGTGGGATTTTGATATTGTCTACACCGCTGCCGGAACGAGCAACTCGGCGTTGCCGGTACGCCCCGATCGTCTGCGGGAGATCACCGGGGGCAAAGTCATCGACGTTTGCAGTTGAATCTGGTTGATACAACTTTGGCGGAACGCGATGCGGCTTTTTTAAAAATAGATATTTTCCGGAATAATTTTGAAAATAATTAAAAAATATTTTACTGCTAAAACAGCACATCTTGGGGTGTCGAACTTTGGAGCCTACTATATATGGTGAATAGTGCCGCCAAAGCCGCAAACAGCCTGAATTTATTGAAAAATCCTTCGATTTTATTGAAGGATTTTTTGATTTTTTCGAGAAAAATACAATAAAAGTGGTGAATTGTGGTGTAAAGTGGTTGATAAACCCGTGAAGGTGGTGATGAGGCGTGTTTATGGGGGAATATTCTCATACTGTAGATAATAAGGGGCGTCTCATATTTCCCGCCAAATTCCGGGATGATCTGGGTGAGAAGTTTATCGCCACCAAGGGCCTGGACAATTGTTTATTCGTATATACCCAGGAAGAGTGGGCCATCCTAGAAAATAAACTGAAGCAGTTGCCTTTGGCCAAACCGGAAGCCCGGGCTTTTGTCCGGTTCTTTTTCGCCGGAGCGGCGGAACTGGAAGCCGACAAGCAGGGGCGGGTGTTGCTACCTAACAACCTGCGGGAATATGCCAAGCTCGACAAAGATGTCATCGTTATCGGTGTTTCCAGCAGGATTGAAATATGGAGCAAAGAGGCCTGGGAAGAATATAACAGCCAGATTAACCCTGAGGTTACGCGCATAGCGGAGAATTTGGTTGATCTGGGGATTTAGACGGAGTGATTCCATGGAATTTGCACATAGCAGTGTTTTGCTTGAGGCCACACTGGACGCTTTGGTTACTGATCCTGGCGGAATTTATGTTGATTGCACATTGGGTGGCGGCGGTCATGCCGCTGCTGTTGCTGACCGATTAAGCCCCGCAGGCTGGCTGATCGGCATTGATCAGGACCCGGCAGCCGTTCAGGCAGGACGGAGCAGGCTAGCAAACGCCGCCTGCAGGGTGAGCGTGGCGCAGGGCAATTTCCGTAATCTTGGCGCACTGCTTGATGAACTGGAAGTCCCTGAGGTGACCGGCATCATGTTCGATCTGGGAGTTTCTTCGCATCAACTGGATGTTGCCAAACGCGGTTTCTCCTATATGCATGATGGGCCACTGGATATGCGGATGAATCCTGACGAAAGTCTTTCGGCTCACAGCGTGGTCAACAACTACTCTGAACAACGGCTGACGGAGATCATCACCAAATTTGGCGAAGAACGCTGGGCCAAAAGAATTGCTCTCAGAATCAGTGAGGCCCGGCTGGCAAAAAAAATAAATACTACTACGGAACTTGTCGAAATAATTAAAAAGGCCATCCCGGCGGCAGCAAGAAGAGAAGGACCGCATCCGGCGAAAAGGACTTTTCAGGCTATTCGCATCGAAGTGAACAATGAACTGGGAATTCTCCGCGACGCGTTTAAGACCGCGGTCGACAGGCTGAAACCCGGCGGCAGGATATGTATCATCACCTTTCATTCGCTGGAAGACCGCATAGCGAAGCATACCTTGCAGGAATTGGCCAAAGGATGTATCTGCCCCCACGACTTTCCAATCTGTGTATGTCAAAATAAGCCCAAGGTCAGGATCGTCGGTAAACCGGTAGTTCCCTTGCCGGACGAACTTGAGGGCAATCCCCGGTCCCGGAGCGCTAAACTGAGAGTGGCTGAAAAGGTCTGACAAGGAAGAATTGTTCTAATTTCCAGGGAGGGCAAATATTATGTTAGTGAATCGCCAGCAGGAAATAGCATACTATCCGGAGCCGCAGCGAGTAAAAACAACCGTTGCCGTAGCTTCACAGCGTCCGGATACCAGTCTCAAACGCAATTATCTGCTATTCATATTGCTGGTAATTGTGGCTGCCATGCTTATTACCGTACAGAGCCAGATCACGGTTCAGGCGGGGTATAATCTGGTACAGCTCAAGGCGCAGACCGCCGTGCTGGAAAAACAAAATGAATTACTCTGCCTGGATATCGCCAAACTCAGTAATCCAGAGCGTATTCAACAAATCGCCTCCCGCGACCTCGGCATGATTGTGCCGCCGACTACCTATTACGCAGCCGGCACCAGGTCCGCAGCTTCTCAGCCCGAAGTGGCGCAGGGTAATCAGTCACAGGACGGCATATCGATAATCAACACGGCAGAGGCCAGTTCGAAAGATTAAATTATAAAATTGATGGGAGAGAAAACGCGTGGCGTCGGCTTCACATGTTACCATCAGGAGACGGGTAGCCGTTCTTTTTTTGGCCGTTATGGTGACAATTGTCGGGCTTGTCGGTCGGCTCTGCTATCTGCAGTTCTTCCGCAGTTCCTGGCTGACGGAAAACGCCTTAGACCAGCGGGTGCGGGAAATACCGGTAGAAGCGAAGCGCGGCATTATCTTTGACAGGATCGGCAGGGAAATGGCGGTCAGTGTCAGCAGTGAATCAATCTACGCTATACCGGCGGAAATACGGAACGCAGATGAGACAGCAGCCAAATTGGCTGCTATTTTGGCATTATAAACCGAATTGAGTTTTTATAGCAAACAAACCTGGCAATGCAGCGCTTTTCGCGATGCCGCCTGAGGTTTTATTTTTTTGCCGTTTGGGCTTCTTACCGATCCTTAATGGTTTCTTCGGGAGAAATCCGCAGGGCTAAACACCTGATAAGCACCGAAATAAACTGACAGAACCAGGAGGGGGTGCCTGTTTACTGGCGCTGCCATGCGCTACACCTACCATAATAGCCAATAATGAAAGGTTGGTTATTATGAAATTCCGAGGCAGGCTTCAGCAGGAAGGAAAATTATATTAATACTTCCTTATAATTTACATAAAAATAAATTACTAATTCTTATGGTAACTATTTCCGCATGCCGGAAATTTGCAGTGTTTCAGTCTGATGTCAAACTAGTAATGGCTTTGTTGCTAATATCTTGAAACAAACTATAGTTTATGTTATTACAAAAATACAACTGTTTTCTGGACAAAAAAATACTTCGTGGTATTGACATATTAAGGCGTTATAATGTATCTGAAATAATATTGCGAGCATGCAGGGGGAAATATAATGTTTAACAGTCTCAAAGTAAAGATCAGTCTTTTTTTTGGTATATTACTTGTAGCGAACATCTTAATTGTGAGTTATTTTAGTTTTCATCAATCTTTCAAATTAGTATCAAATACATTTGCCAACCGGACACAATCACTTTCGCAAAAGGCAAGCAGCTCCATTAATCCTGCTGACTTCCAAAAAATAGTCGCAGAAATTCTTAAAGCCCCGGATAGCGACGCAAATAAAAAACGTGTCATTGCTATGCCTGAGTACCAAAGAATTCATGACCAGTTACATATAAGATTGGATGCTGGCGGTCTAAGATATATGTACACAATGATTGAGCTTCCTGATAAAAGAATGATGTACGTTGTTGATGGCTCCGATATTACTTCCGACGATTTTTCGCAGCCCGGAGACATTGAAACTGGCGACTATCCGCAATTACGGCAAGCCTTAGAAACATAAAAACAGGTCACTGGGGAAATTACCCGCGATGATAAGTGGGGAGCAGTTCTCAGTTCGTACAGTCCAATTGTCGATAAAGATGGCAATTATATCGGAATTACCGGCGCAGACCTTGACGCCAGTGCAATATACACCTTGATCCAGCAAACTAAACGGGACACAATTATTATTGTAATAATAATAATAATTTTAGTTGTTATTCTTGGCTTGGTATTTACCAGTTATTTAATAAGACCCCTCAAAGAGCTGATCAAGCATGTGGCAATTATTTCTGATGGCAACTTAAAAGCTGAATTTCATACTAAAGACAAGGGCGAGATCAGATATCTCGCCACAGCATTCAATGCTATGACCGAAAGCCTGCGTGCAGTAATTACCAAGGTTATTTTGTCTTCGGACAAGCTAGTGGCTTCCTCTGAGCAGTCTTCAGTAATTTCAGAGCTATCGGCTGAGATGTCCGGTCAGATCGCCGATTCGGCGATGGAAGTTTCCAGGGGGTGCGAGATCCAGCTTGTTGCGGCTGATGAAACATTAAGCACTGTCGAGCAAATATCTTCCGCCATTAATCTGGTGTCAATCAACACCGACAAGGTCACGAGTTTTTCAGAGAAGACTGTTGCATCTGCTCGTGATGGCGGTGATGCTATCGGGACGGCGATTAATCAGATGAATGCGATTGAAAAGACTGTGGCTAATTCTGAACAGGTAATTGCCAAACTTGGCGACGGCTCGAAGGAAATCGGGCAAATTGTTGTTACAATTTCCGGCCTTGCCAGCCAGACCAATTTACTTGCTCTCAATGCGGCAATTGAAGCTGCCCGCGCCGGAGAGCAGGGCAGAGGCTTTGCAGTAGTTGCCGAGGAGGTTAGAAAACTCGCTGAGCAATCGCACGACGCAGCAGAAAAAATTGCGGTGCTTATTCACAATATTCAAAGTGATACTGAAAATGCTGTTTCATCAATGTCGGCAGGGACTCATGAGGTTAGAATCGGTATTGACGTAGTAAATAAAGCCGGTTCAAAATTCGAGGAAATTGCAGCATTAATTCACGAAGTATCAGAACAGATTACCCATATTTCATCTTCGATTCACGGAATATCAGATGGCAGCGACAAGATTACGACGTCGGTAAGAAAAATTGATGAACTTAGTAAAAATGCAAACCAGAGAGTGCAGGAAGTATCCGCCGCCGTAAAGGAACAATCGGGTGCCACGCAGGAAATTGCCGCATCCAGTCAGGATCTGGCCAAGCTTGCCCGGGAACTTAGAGAAAGTGTCAGCAAGTTTAAAATATAAGGAGTAAGAAGTAAGCCTAATGGCCAATTCTAATAGATATGAACTGTTGGGAAGACCATGCCTTGTGGCGGGAGATATTTCTAACAGTACATATTGCGAAGCTTATGTGGGGCATATTAATAAAACTTCAACAATGCTGGTGCTTGGCAAATAAATATTGTATCTGTCAAAAAAGTATCAGCGCAATACTGATACTTTTTTGACGGTCGATTCTATATCAGGTTATGAATTCATGGTGGCAAGCTGATGGGACTCTTTGGCTGCCGGCACTGACGATACAAGTGGAAGCAGGTCTTGGTGGGTGTATCATATATTATGGTGATGCCCTGCAAGTGTACGTAAGACTTGCAGGGATTTTGTCGTTTTGCAAAAAAATTCCATATATTGTGTCGGAATTTCTTAACCATGTGAAATTGGAAGTCGTTTATTATAGGATATTGGGTTGTGGCAGGTAACACTGAGGGTATATAATTAATAAAAAACTAGGAGATTAATCAATGAAAAAAGCTTATATCTATATAATTCTGACAGCAATTATCTTTTCTACCATGGAAATAATGGGAAAAATCATTGCAACCGAAATAAATCCCTTTCAGTTAAACTTTATAAGGTTTTTGATTGGCGCTTTAGTATTATTGCCTTTCGCTATCAAGGGAATAAAGAAAAGGGACATAAAACTCGGCAAAAACGACCTATTGTATTTTTTGTTTACCGGATTATTATGTATTGTTATCAGCATGTCGTTTTTTCAAATCGCCATAGTCTACGCGATGGCTTCAACGGTAGCAGTCATATTTTGTACGAATCCGATGTTTACTGTTCCATTTGCTCACTTTATTTTAAAAGAAAAGGTGACAAGAACGGCGATAATATCTGTGGGCGTAAGTTTGATAGGAATTCTCTGTATTTTGAATCCTTTTCAGATAAATGCGAATGTTAAAGGGATTATCCTGGTGATATTATCAGCTGTCGTCT
>Ga0364886_10574_pt1 | contig 15738 bp, 12 predicted proteins | sample ExccelJu500001D3_4_FD_206926 | JGI IMG/M metagenome (GOLD analysis project Ga0364886, IMG submission 206926) | Enriched cells from Trout Bog Lake Hypolimnion, Wisconsin, USA - BchlTB.July23.5000.01.D3 | ecosystem: Environmental > Aquatic > Freshwater > Lake > Hypolimnion/Profundal zone | place... | reverse complement strand
TGCACGCCCATTCCGTAGGTGATTATAGAAATATCACTCCCCTTTTTTACCAGCCTGGCCTTACCTATTTCAATACTGTAATACCCATCCGGAACCAGCCCGCTCACGCTTCGGTAGAGGGCCTTATGCTCAAAAAACAATACGGGGTTAGGGTCTTCAATTGCAGCGATCATCAGCCCTTTAGCATCCTCCGGCGTAGAAGGATAAACAACCTTCAATCCCGGAGTATGCACGAACCAGGCCTCATTGCTCTGGCTGTGAAAAGGCCCGGCGCCCACACCGCCACCGGTGGGCATACGAACCACCACATCGGCATTCTGGCCCCAGCGGTAATGTATCTTGGCAAGGTTATTAATGATCTGGTTAAAGCCAACCGTTACAAAATCGGCAAACTGCATTTCCATCATTGCCTTATATCCTTTTATGGATAAGCCAAGGGCCGCGCCCACTATAGCGCTCTCGCAAATAGGCGTATTGCGGACCCTATCCTTTCCAAACATTTGCAGAAATCCCTCGGTTACCTTGAAAGCGCCTCCATATTCGGCAATGTCCTGGCCCATGAGCACCAGATTGGGATATTTCTCCATGCAAATCTTCAAACCATCGCTTATTGCCTGTATGAATTTCTTTTCCGTCCCCCCTGTTACAGGCTTTGTTGCAGCAAATTTAAGAGGGGCATATACATCAGCCAGTTCAGCTGAGGTATCTGGCTTCAGTGGTGGGGCCTCAAAGCCCTTTGCAAGGCCATTTTCTATCTCCTGGTGTATTACTTCCCTAATCACAGCTATGCCATCGGCATCTATCACTTCTTCATCAATCAGAAATTGTTCAAAATTGGCAACCGGGTCTTTTTTCCCCCATTGTTCAAACAATTCCTCGGGTACATATTTTACCCCGCTCGCTTCCTCATGACCGCGCATTCTGAAAGTCATACACTCCACAAGTATCGGCTTCTGCTCAGTCAGGCAATACCATCTGGCCTTGGTTATTTCCTTATATACTTCCAGTATATTATTCCCATCAATGGTTATACCTTTCATACCATACCCCAATGCCTTGTCAGCAATCTGCCTGCAGGCAAATTGTTCGCTTACCGGCGTGCTTAATCCGTAGCCATTGTTCTCCACTAAAAAAATCACCGGCAAGCCCCAAACAGCAGCCACATTTAATGCCTCATGAAAATCTCCTTCGCTCGTTCCACCATCACCGCTGAATGCAAGCGCTACCTTTTTTTCTTTTCTTAGTTTGTGTGCAAGGGCAATACCATCGGCAATAGCTAATTGGGGACCCAAATGGGATATCATGCCGCAAATATGGAATTCATTCGTGCCAAAATGAAAGGACCGTTCCCTTCCCTTACTGAAACCATCCCTACTTCCCTGCCACTGTTTAAAAAGTTTTTCAAATGGGAGTTTCCTTACAGTAAAAACCCCCAGGTTGCGGTGCAGCGGCAAAATGTATTCATCCGCATCAAGGGCCAGTGTTGCGCCTACGGCAATAGCTTCCTGGCCTATGCCACTAAACCATTTGCTTATACGCCCCTGCCTTAGCAGCACAAGCATTTTCTCCTCTATCATCCTGGGCCTTACCAACTCAGTATAAATATCTATCAGTTGTTCATCCGGGATTCCCTTACGGTCAAATTGCATAATCAGGATTTGATGCAAAAGTAATACCGTATCATTGATTTAGGGAAACAGGAGAAAAGAAATGGCAAAGGATTTTATTCATACAAGCCTTTCAACTTTAAGGTAAATCTCAGACTACCTAATGTATTTTAAAATATTCTAATACCCGATTTCAGTTCCCGGCCAATATTGGCACAAGTAATTGTTTAACTTTAAAAACAGAAAAAATAAAAATTTACTTAAAGGAAAGAAAAAATAAGGAGTAGAAAGGTTTTATTACTTCATGAGGACACCCTGACAGGTGGTATAGGTGGCGAAATTGCGGCATGGATTGCTGAAAATTGTTTCGAAAACCTCGATGGTCCGGTAATGCGATGTGGCAGCCTTGATACCCCCATACCCTTTGCCATAGAACTGGAACAAAACTTTATGGCAGTGAAACGGCTGGATGAATGTGTGCAAAAGCTGTTGAATTATTAGATTGTAAGGTTTTAACACCTTCTCCGCTTCGGGTTTAAGATTCTCCAGTACGTGGTAATAATGGTCTGTTTTATAGAAATTTTGTCAAATTGCGCCCTTGTTTAGCCTTAAATGTGCCGTAATGTCATTATCTTTAGCATGGTTTGGAATTTGATATAATTTCACAAACATCTTTTTTATGAATCAAAACGAGTTTCGCAAATATGCCATAAAGCATCATGGCATCAGCAGTTTAACTTTAGATAGTTATTCTTCATCATTAACCAAATCACCGGTTGCATTAACGCCCTATATCATTGAGGAGCGCCCGATGAATGTTGCTTCAATGGATGTGTTTTCCCGCCTGATGATGGACCGCATTATCTTCCTGGGCGAAGCAATAAATGATTATGTGGCCAATATCGTTACAGCCCAGCTGCTTTTTCTGGAAAGCACCGACCGCAGCCGCGATATCCAGATGTATCTTAACAGCCCCGGAGGCAGTGTTTATGCCGGTTTAGGAATTTATGATACCATGCAGATCATTAATCCTGATGTTTCAACCATCTGTACAGGTATAGCTGCATCAATGGCTGCAGTACTTATGTGTGCAGGTACCAAGGGTAAGAGGACCGCGCTTAAGCACAGCCGCATCATGATCCATCAGCCAATGGGAGGGGCAGAAGGCCAGGCAAGTGATATTGAAATCACGGCTCGGGAAATTGGGAAGCTCAAAAAGGAATTGTATGAGATCATATCTCTGCATTCCGGTCAAAGCCTTGAAAAAGTGGAAAAAGACAGCGACCGCGATCATTGGATGACTTCGGGTGAGGCAAAGGAATATGGTATGGTTGATGAGGTGCTGGAACGTAATCCGAGGAAGAGTAATCTTTAATTAATTCCAAAATCGTTTCTACCCAGATTTTCGGGCTTGAGTGCCGGGAAGTTTAAGGTTCAGAAAAAATAGTCCCTCAGCATTCATTTGTTGGGGGACTATTTTCTTTAAAAGAGATACTAAAGCCTTCAAAAATTCTTTTTCGGTTTGAGGGTTATATAGTAAAAAAGAGCGCAGATTTCGGTAGGAAATCTGCGCTCTTTTTTATATTCAATTCAGGGTTTGATTACCTGATCAGGGTTACATCTCCCTTATAAACCTTATTGGTACCGTCGGGGTGGGCGACAATAACTACATACTGATATACGCCCATGTCCTGAGGAATTCCGTTAAAGGTACCATCCCAGCCTTGTTCGCCATTATTAGTTGTAAACACCTTTTGTCCCCAACGGTTGTAAACGCTGAATTCAACTATTTTCTGGTATTTAAGATTGGTCAGTTTGAAAACATCATTTAGACCGTCATTGTTAGGCGTAAAGGCCGATGGGGTCTGGTCCTCCATGGAGAAGTCAACATTAATAGTTATCTGTGCAGTTGATAAGCAACCATATTGGTTCATACCTGAAACAACATAGGTAGTTGAGGCGTCAACCGGGGTAGCAATAGGGTTGTTGATGTTTGCATTGTTCAGAGTTCCGTTATCAGGGGTCCAGGTATAATAGGTAGCTCCGTCAGCATTAAGTTGAATTGAACTTCCGTAAGTAACGGTCTGGCTTGCAGTAAGATTTATTAAGGTAATAGGCGCATAAGAATGGATGGTCTCGAAAGAAGTGTCAAAACATTGGTAAGGATAAGTAGTTCCGATAACCATGTATTCGTAATCACCTATGCTGAAAAAGTTGGGATTTTCGGCATAAACATTGCCAAGGTAATTTGAACCTATCAGCGCAGACCATGAATATCCGATACTGTCGAAAGCAGGGGTAAAGGTTGTTTGATCCATAAACAAGGTCATTGAATCTGTAAGACAAACAGAAGTATCCTTGATGCGGGTGTTTATTTTCAGGGATACCACATTAAGCGTATCAGGCCCGTAAGAAACAGAACAACCAATTGCATCAGTCATAGTAAGATTCACATGGAATATGCCACCTATGCCGTAAGTATGGGAAGGATTAATTGCATTGCTTGTGGTAATATCTCCAAAATCCCAATGGTACTGAACTGGGTTGGAAACAGCAAGGCTGGTAGAGGTATTGGTGAAGAGAAAGGGTGTGCCAAGGCATAGAGTATCCACATTGGATGTATATCCTGCTGTAATGGGATGGTTAAAATTGATTACAGTAGAAATTGTGGACTGACAAGCGGCATTGTTGTATTCTTCATAAGTGAGTGTTACGGTATAAGTACCTACATATCCGGGGGCATCGGCATATATATGTGAGGTATTAGAGCTGCTGTCAATTCCTGAACCGTCACCGAAATTCCAGTAGGAGGTATAACCGGCTGGTACTGTGGTATTGAAGAATAATTCCTGATCGCCATTGCACCCAAGGATTGTTGAATCTCTTAATGTAGGAACAATTGGGGGAGGATTAGTAATAAGGGTAGCAGGACCGGTTGCTGTGCAAAGACCTATTGTTGCAGCTATTGAGGTATAAGTGCCTGCGCAAAGATTTACCAGGGTAAATGAACTGTCGGGCAAAGTAACGCCGGATACAATAGGTTGGGGAACCCCTCCATAATTATAAGCCACACTTACAGGCTGATTAGGGAAAAGGCCATGAATGGTCAAGGAGCCATTACATTTTCCACACACAGTAGGATTGGTTTCTGTAATGCCTGAAATGGAAAGCACGGGAGCTGTAAGTGTTTCAGTAATCTGGTTGGATGGGCAATTGCCAACCTTTACATAAACATAGTTATACAAGCCAGCACATAATCCGGTAAGGGTTATGGTACTATCAGGCATAGGATTGGTAAAGAAAGTTGGCCGGGCCACCCCTCGGAAAGCAGAGAAAACGGTGTCAACATTAGTTGGGTTCAGGCCGTGTAGCTTGATAGATCCGTCACAAGCGCCGCATTGGGAAGGATTTGTATAAGTAGCAGTAATTACCGGAGCGGTTCCGGTGCCAACAGGCATCACATGGATATAAGCGAAAACAGTATCGTTACAGCTTTTAGCGCCTGCTTTATAAGTTGTTGGAACACTTGGAGTAACGGTAATTGAGTCGCCGGTTCCAATATAAGCGCCGGTAAGGCTGTCGTACCAGTAAACGGTAGGAATTCCATATGGCACAGGAGCAAAAGGAATTGCGCCTACTGTATAGGTAGCGCCTGAGGGTGTAAATCTCCAGGCTTCATTGGTTCCGGTCCATACTGAAGGGAAATCCCTGCCAGGAGCTACAGTAGCAAGTGTACCTGCTGCATTTTGCACACCGCAGATTGCATAACCGCCATTCCAGCCTGCGCAGATGGTTTTATGGGTTATATGAACTTCAGCAATATTGGTTGTCTCATATAAGATGATCTGGGTAGTAGTCCATTGGGTGGTACATGAGAACATATAAACGCCACACCAGGTAATGGCGCAGGACCTGTGAGGCGCAACGCCCTGTAGCGTATAATAAATAGGCTGGGCAGCTATAGCGCCGTCAATATCGCACCATGGGCCGCAGATTGTATTAAGTTGGTTGGTATTTCCGAGAAGGGCAGCGCTTATGGGCCATGGATTATAACCTCCGGCTAATGCAAGGTCAAAACAAATGCAGCCATTCTCCCCAACAATCATCTGGGTATTGGGCGTGCCATAAAAATTAAAGGTAAAACCAATAGGTAGCACACCGGAATAGCTATCATCGCTGTATAACCCGATATCTGTAGGCGTGGCGCTTGATAAAGCCGCATAAAGCGTAACAGTGGAGCAGTGATTAGAGTCTGCAAGAGTTAACTGCCCGAACGCCGTACATGAAAGAAATAATGCAAAGATAGAATAAATGTATTTCATAAAAAGTCTTTTACTTTTACTGCTTTAATAGACACCTGAAAAATAAAAATGGTTTGGTTTTTGCACAAATTTTTTGTGATTGTATTGATTATCACTCATAACCGTATAAAAACGACAGAATAAGCCTCACTTTTCAGGGCAAGGCTATTCATCGTGCTAAGTTATGCGATTTAATAGAAATTTAATAGCCTTTTCAAAAAATAATAACAATTTGCGGGAAACATCTTTTGTTTCTTTTGCTTTTTGGTTAATAATGCCCCTTTTAAATGCCAAAATAAATTTGATCGCGGTTTTTCTATTTCCAACCTTGCCGACTGTTTTATTGTCTTTTAAATAAAAATCAGAAGATAATCATGGGCGCTTTTTTAGTGGTCTTATTGCTTTTTAGTTTGACTGCAAAAGGTCAGGAAGCAAATTTACACCAGGGGAACAGTGTTAAGAATGATTGTAATTTCTTGAATATTTCCACATTACAGCTTGACAATACTGGACTCACCGGTTATTCAAATGCAGAAAATGAATTTTGCAGGGCCGCAATTGCAAGTAATATGATTGTAAAAAGAACTTCAACGATTTTAAAGCAATCCGAATTCCATTAAGGTATGCATGAGCAAAATGTTATTTATGACCAGCTGGGCCGGATTATACATTCAAAGATTCATTTGTTGTCAATTAGGTCTATGAACTGAGGAATCAATAAGAAGCTGAATGGCGAGAACTTCAGAAAATTGTTAATTTGATCAGGAAACATTTTTTTTTGCTCTTGTATTTGAATTGTTTTTTCCTATATTTGCCACGGCTTACTGCATATTTATTGCATGATATTTTTTTAGCCTCTACACAATTGCAATCTTTTCCCTGGCTTTTGAATTTTTTACATTTTGATGGAATATAATACTACACGCAGCAAACTGCTGATGCCTGAATATGGCCGAAACGTGCAAAAAATGGTGGAATACCTGGTTACTGTTGACAACCGCGAAAAACGCTTGCGCCAGGCTGAGGTGATCATAGAACTCATGGGAACCCTCAATCCCCACCTTAAAACAATTGAAGACTACAAACATAAGCTTTGGGACCATCTTTACCAGATGACCGATTTCAACCTTGATGTGGATTCCCCTTATCCTTGTCCTACGCCTGAGTCGGTATTTGCAAAACCTGAAGTGCTCCCATATCCTCAGGAAAACATTCCTCACCGGCACCTGGGCAAAAATATACAGGCGGTTCTTGCCAAAGCCCTTGCAGAAACCAATGAGGATAAGCGCCAGGGCCTAACCCAGGCGGTGGGTTACTACATGAAACTGGCTTATGCCAACTGGCATAAAGAACCCGTACATGATGATATGATAAAAACCGAAATGAACGAAATTACCAAGGGCAAACTTCACTACGAAACGGGAGGTTACCGGGTGCATTACGATAATACAAGGCCAAGTTTTAAACAACGCAACAATAACAATAATAATCCGGGAATTAATAACGGTAATAATAACCCCGGCCGCAATTTTAAAGGGAACCAGGGAAACCAGGGCGGACAGGCTGCGGGGCCAAGAAATAATAACAACAACAACAATAATAATAATAATTTCAGGGAAAACAGTCCCGGAGGTTATGGAAACAATTTTAATAAAAACCGGAAATTTAAAAATAAAAATAAGTAAACAATAGCTGATTTGGCAAAGGTCAAAAGCAGGAAGTGTGCCCATCACATTTTTTGGTTTTGGCCTTTTTCATTTTGTTGGAGGTATAAACCCCGGATGTTAAGGGTCATAGAAAATAAGGGGAATAAAGGGTATTTTGCAACCCTTGATCGGGTGTAAAGACTTAGTGAAAAGAAACAGATTACAGGTTAATGTTTCCTCGTTTTTAAGTTTAGGATAAATTGAACGGCCCGATCGGAGAATTGGATTATTTACTTTTAACTTTAGCAAATGAATGCTTTTGAAATTCACGGAGGTCGCTCCCTCATTGGTGAAATAACTCCCCAGGGGGCTAAGAATGAGGCCCTGCAGGTGCTTTGTGCTGTATTGCTTACTGATGAACCTGTTACCCTCAGAAATGTTCCGGATATTGTAGATGTGAATACCCTTATTGAACTTTTAGTGGATATGGGGGTAAAAGTAGAACGGACCTCGCCCAATACCTTCATTTTGCAGGCCGATAATATTGACCCTGATTATTTTACAACACATGCCTTTAAAAAGAAATCGGGCAAACTCAGGGGCACGGTAATGCTGGCAGGCCCCTTGCTTGCCAGGTTCAGGAAGGCTTTTATTCCTCAGCCTGGGGGTGACAAAATAGGACGCCGCAGGCTCGATACCCATATCAGGGGGGTTTGAAAAAATGGGGGTTGATTTTGTGTATGATATTGATAACCAGATGTTCAGCATGGATACCCACGGACTTAAGGGCACCCGGATACTGATGGAAGAACCATCTGTTACAGGTACAGCAAACCTGGTTATGGCTGCAACTCTTGCCGAAGGGATTACCACAATTTATAATGCCGCTTGCGAACCCTATGTCCAGCAGCTTTGCAGGATGTTGATAAGCATGGGTGCGAATATCAGTGGGATAAGTTCGAATTTGCTGGTAATAGAGGGCGTTTCTAAATTGCATGGCTGCGACCACCGCCTGCTTGCTGATATGATTGAGGTAGGCTCTTTTATAGGTCTTGCCGCAATGACCCAAAGCCAGTTACGTATAAAAAATGCCGATGTTTCCCACCTCGGCTTAATACCCGATATTTTTCAGCGCCTCGGTATTGAGCTTTCTGTTGAAGGCGATGATATTTATATTCCTGCCCAGGAGCATTTCCGCATTCAGAAATTCATTGACGGATCTATTCTTACTGTTTACGACCACCCTTGGCCGGGTTTTACCCCCGACTTGCTGAGTATAGTGCTGGTGGTGGCCACCCAGGCCAAAGGAACCGTCCTGGTGCACCAGAAAATGTTTGAAAGCAGGTTGTTTTTTGTGGACAAATTGATAGAAATGGGCGCCCAGATAGTGCTTTGCGACCCGCACAGGGCGGTGATCATTGGCCTCGACAAGCAAGTGGCCCTGAGGGGCATCAATATGGTATCCCCAGATATCCGTGCGGGTGTGGCCCTGCTGATTGCTGCACTTTCAGCCACCGGTAAAAGCACCATCCAAAACATTCAACAGATAGACAGGGGATATGAAAAGATTGATGAAAGGCTCAATGCACTTGGGGCGGATATAAAACGGGTGTCGTTGGGGTAAGTATGCTTGAGGTCCAGTCATTTAGGTGCGCTTAGGCCTTACTTATCTGAGCCTATTTAACCACCCCAACTTTCGCCGCATCCTTTTTCTTGCCAATTTTTTCTACCCACTTGCTGGCCATAAATGGCTTTTCAACATATAGGAAGAATAGCCCGGCAACTGGGAAAACTGCAGCAAAGACAATCAAGAGGTGAAAAAATGCATTGGGTAGAAAGTAATTGGTGATCCTCATGTTCGTGGTAAAGTGCCCTACAAATGAAATAACCGGGTAATGAAGCAGGTAAATGGAATAACCCATACCCCCGATTATTGTCATGATCTTGTGGGAGAAAATCTTTTTGATCACGGGATTTTTAATGCTGCAGAAAATGAAGAAGGCAATGAGGAAAGGCAGGGGGATTGATGCAAAAAGCTCCTCGGTCTGCAACTTGGCTGTAAACTTAGGAAGGTAAAGGATGCCAGCCAGCGCTAAAAAGTAAAGGATGAGAACCCAGTTGTTTTTAAAAAATTGAGTGCCCACTTCGGTTACATATAAATCAGCAAGAAAAATACCCATTATGAAAAACTGGAAAAACCAGTAAATGCTTTCTGTTTTGGGCTGGTAGATGGAATGAAGCACTACTATGCCTATTGTGGCACAAATCATGATGATGCGCCTGGTATATTTTTTAAGGGTGTAAATCTTGAACAAAATGGGACCTGAGCAATAATACTGGATTTCGACCTCAAGGCTCCAGGCAACAACTGTGATATAGGGTGAATGCTGCATCACAATAAGATGCACATAACACAGGGAAGCCAAAAGACTTGGCCATAAGGTGGAAAAACTTACCGGGCCTGAAAAATAATAAGAAGGGTTAAAAATATTTCCCAGGATGGTCATATGGGTTTTGGTAACCAGTAATAAAACAAAAAGGAGGATCATTACCGTAAAATAAGGCGGTTCAACACGCGTAAGCCTTCGCAGGTAATATTTTTTTATATCCGTCTTTTTACCTCCATTGATGTACTGATTGGCAAAAGGAATTGACAAAATAAAAGCGCTGAGCATAAAAAACAAGGGTAATGCTATATGAAAATTGACCATTAGCTGTTCCAGATTGGTATATGATTTATGGTAGTCATTAAAAGGTACCTTATCCGTTTTTTCAGAGAAATATGCATATCCATGGAAACAAATGACCATAAATAACCCGAATGTTCTTATACCATCTAATTCAGGAATGTATAAACGATTAGAAGTAACCCTTTGAAATTTGGAATAAAATTTCTCTAACATGTGCTCAAAAAATATGGGCAAAGATATTCAACATTGTGAAACCGGGCGCATGGATTTTATCGGAATGCCGTTTCCTGGTTTCCCTTTTTTGGCATTTTTGCAAGCTTATGGTCTTCCTTGTTTTTTGCTCATTGAAGATTGAATTATTTTTTGAATTTCCTGTGGGTCGGCAAACCTGTGCTCTCCTGGTTTCAGGCCGTCAAGGGTAATGCTTCCAATGGCATATCTTATAAGCCTCAGGGTAGGGTAGCCCACTGCGGCTGTCATTCTTCTCACCTGCCTGTTTTTGCCTTCTTTTATGGTAAGTGATAGCCATGAATCAGGCACATTTTTCCTGAACCTGATAGGAGGGGTCCGTTCGGCAACTTTTGGCGGATTATCCATTATCCGGGCATCTGCCCTTTTGGTAATGTATTTCTTTCCATCAATGCTAATGGTCACACCTTTATTCAATTGATCAATAGCGTTGTTAATTAAAATGCCTTCAACCTGAACCCAATAGGTGCGGGGATGGGCAAATAAGGGGTCGAGCAGGTGGTGGGTAATAGATTTATCATCAGTAAGCAACAATAGCCCCTCGCTGTCATAATCGAGCCTGCCTACAGGGTATATATTCGCGGGAATACCGGGTAGAAAATCTGCCAGTGTTTTCTTATCCCCCTCAGCTGAAAATTGGGTGAGAACCTGGTATGGTTTATGAAACAAAATATAAACTGGCATATTAAAAGGTAGGGCCTTGCATCGAGAAATTAGTTTAAAATAAAAAGCCCGGAGGTGTGTTGACTCCGGACTTTGTTTTATTTAATGTGTTAGTAAGAACCATCTGCCCACAATATTATAAACAAATAATTTCACAGAAAAATAATAATATTTCTCCTCCTGAAATTGTGAAAAACGTGTTGATAAGTATTGTCTTACCAGTCTTTCTGCATTTTTACCGGAGTACCTTTTTCTTTCTTCATCTTATCCTGAAGTTTCTTTTCTTCCTGTTGCAGGGCATTCAGGAGGCGTTCTGCGTCTTTTTCCGATAGTTTACCGGGCTGGCTTTGGGGTTGTTGGTCTTTATCCTGGTCATCTTTTTTGTCTTTGTCGTCGTTCCCCCCCTTATTTTGCTGTTCCTTATCTTTTTTATCTTGGTCTTTCTTATCGTCTTTTTTGTCTTTCTGGTCTTTTTTATCCTGTTTCTGGTCTTTTTTATCCTGTTTCTGTTGTTGTTGCTGCTGTTGTTGCTGTTTTTTTAACATTTCCTCGGCATAACTCAGATTGTATTTTGCATCCACATCCTGCGGGTTTTTGCGCAGGGTCTGTTTATAGGCATTAGCAGCGTCTTCCCATTTTTGTTGTGCCATATAGCTGTTGCCAATATTGTAATTGGCCGCAGCCTGTCCGTTTTTGTCCTTCAGCATTTTTGATGTCGCTTCCATTACCTTCCTTGAGGAGTCATATTGCTTCTGCTGGTAAAGGCTATTGCCCAGGTTGAACAGGCCAGAAGTATTATTGGGGTCCTTGGCCAGGGCTTTTGAATAATCAAAGGCAGCTTCTTTATAACGCTGTTCGTCATATAATTTGTTACCCTGCTGCAACAGCAAGTTGGTTTGTGCCGTGGTTTTATTGGCAAAGGCCAATAAAAATAAAGCCACCACCAAAACCGGGTTTTTTAAAAAGTATTTACCACAATGCAAAATTTTCATCAGATATAGTTTTTATTTTCCATTAGCTTATGGTGTTTAGTACATAGCAGTTTTGTGCTTATTCGTTTTGTGCTTTAGTCTTTACAGTTACTGGGTTCCCGACTTTTTTTCTTGTTCCTGGCAGCAGCCACTCAATAATTAAAGCCAGGAAACCCACGATCAAAAAATACTGGTAATAACTGGTGAAGTCAGTATAATTCACCGAACCCAGGTTTTTTTGTTCCATGGCTTCCAGGTCGCTGGTAAGTTTGTTGGCCACTTCATCAGTATTTTGCAGCAGGCTATAAGTGCCATGGCCTGCGCTTGCAATACTTTTCAGTTCATCTTCATTAAGCTTGCTCACAACAGGGTTGCCATCATCATCCAGTTTCACCGATTTTGTTTCAGGGTCATAAAGGGTAGCTCCCTGAGGCGAACCGATACCCACTGTATGTATGATCACCCCTGCATCAGCAGCCTCCCTTGCTTTTTCAATGGCCTTATCGTCATGGTCTTCACCATCAGATATGATGATGAGCGATTTGTATTTCCGTTCATTCTGTGTAAACGTTTGCAATGACATATCAATGGCATCGCCAATTACAGTGCCCTGGGTAGGTACCATATCGGGAGAAACATTTGATAACAGCATTTTTACAGCGCTGTAATCAATGGTTAATGGCACTTGCAGGTAGGGCCTTCCGGCAAATACGATGAGCGCAAGTCGGTCGTTTTGCATCTTGTCCGTCATGCGCATAATCAGTTGCTTGGCACGCGTCAGCCTGTCGGGTTGTATATCGGTCGCCAGCATGCTTTTGCTCACATCGAGGGCCACTATCACATCTATACCTTTTCGCTGTATTTTTTCGGCCTTATCGCCCATACGCAGGTTGGCCCAGCCTATAATAATGGTTGCAAGGCCTATAGTTAGTAGTATAAACTTGAATGTGTTGCGGCCAGGAATAAAACCCTGTATTTGCTCACCCACAAGCCGTTCATCTCCCAACTTCCGGAGTTTGTTTTTTCTCCAGTAAAGAACGGCAATAAACAAAACCACCAGGAACGGTAGTATTGCAAGCGCGTATAAATGCCCAATGTGCTGAAACTGAAACATAAAGTTGAAAAGGCAAATTTAATCTTATGAAACCTTAAACCAACCACAAAAAAAAGTGATTTTGATATTTTTTAACAGAGTATAAGAACCTTATTACCAGAAATACCAGAGGACGCTTTTTTAAATATTGAGTCCTTTTCCCACCTCGAGATCATTTTTTATTTTGATAAGGTTGATACTGAAAAGATTGTTTTTTCAGGCAGGCCACGTGGCAATCCTGAATACCCGCTCGTTGGAATTTTAGGACAGCGAAAGAAAGACCGTCCCAATCAGATAGGGCTTTGCAGGGTGGAACTTGTTTCCCACTCGGGCCGCACTATCAGGGTAAAACATCTTGATGCAATAGACGGAACTCCAATCCTTGATATTAAACCCGTATTTAAGGAATTCGAAATTTCCGGTGAATTCAGGCAACCTTCATGGGTACAGGACTTAATGAAGGATTACTGGAAATAAGACAGGATACCGGATTTATTTTTTAAAAGTATTTTTTGTTAAATTTACTTAAAATAATTTGGCATTGTTGTTCAGAATGCCCAACTTTATACATCCTAAGGATAATATTGCTGTTTATGAAAAAAATTTTGCAAAGCAAGGTGGTATTTTTCGTAAAATCCATGGCCTGGTCATTAATGCTTTATTCCGCACTGATGCTGGCCTTCAACTGGGATGATGTAAGCAGAGCCGTAAATGGAAATGAGGCGATTACTGCAGTAAACACTATGGTTTCCCAGCCCCAGCCCGGGAATTCAGATAATCCCGATGCGGCTCATCCTACTATTGCAAAGGATGCTGGTGCGGTAAGAATTGTTTATTCACTGGTAAAGACCATTGCCGGTTTTGTGAAATAAGGTTTTGATTTATTGGGAAGTCATTGTTATTCCAGGCAACCTTTGGTGATTATGGCATTAAATCAATTCTGGTATCTTCTTAATAAGAACAAAGAAAGAAACAAAGAAATCCTTCGACTTCAGGCTATAAATCATAAAATGACTAAATCAGAATCTCCCTTAGGACCGGGGTGTCATTAAAAAGTATAAATATCAATCAAATAAACATATTTTATTCCGTATTGACCCAAACCCAAAGTTTGAACACAACTTATAGTACAATTGAACAAAACGACTAAAAAACACCAACTATTTTGTCCATTACATCTCCAATTTCAATTCTTTACCTTCGCTTTTTAAGTCTTTCCTATTTCCTGCATTAATCAAGGGTAGCCCAGGCCATTCTTAAATCGGTATTAGTACCCTTTTTATATTGCACCAGTGTGGCATAAATACCCCTCTGTTCGTCGAGAGCTGCACTTTCAATAAAACTGCTTTTATATTCCTTATAGCGGGGCGTTCCGAAAAGGTAAGTTTTAGTAATTTCTTTTTTCCGGTTTATTTTATAACAAAATGTATTGGTTAAGGCAAAATCAAAAACGGTATCGCCTGGTTTTTCAAGGGTATTATTCAGATTCTGGTTGTAGTCATTGAATATGATATAAATATTCCTATTCCTGACATAGGTATTATAAGAATGGAATTGCCGGTCATAAACCTGGGGAGGCATATCCTCAAACATATATTGTTCCTGCCATCTTTTTGACTCATGGAAAAAGGTATAATAATAATGATCGTAGCTCCTGAAGTATTGAGACCAGGGCAATAATACGCCCCATATTTCGCTTCCGCTATCATCAAGCTGGGTAATACAAATCTTGTTCAGGTAAGTTTCATAAACATTAGATTTGGGATGTATAAGCGCTTCGTTAAATTCATGGTAGCGATTAGTATCTCCTCTGAGCCTTCCATGAATTGCCCCGCCGGGATTGAGGGAGCCTTCATCAAAAAGACTGTGGTGTGTAAAAGTATCAGCCCCGAATAAATTCATAGCAGCCTGCCCGCCAATATTGGTGAAGTTGCGGCAGAAACCGCTTGAAATCACTGTTGTAAGGCCGTTTTCATTGGTAAACATGGCCGATGGCAGCCCTTCAAAACCGATATTTGAATTATTCCCAAATACAGGAGCCACAGCGATACTATTTTTTAGTTTTTTAAACCCGAAACCAAGGCTGTTTTTATCGAGTGTGAATAAATAAGTAGCCATTATGTTGGTTGGCTGCAACTCAACCCCGTTTCGCTTAATGGCGTCGGTATAACTAAGGAGCAACAGGTTAAGGGTACCGGCAAAATTATTTAAAGTAAAATTGGTACAGAACGGATAAATATCTTTGGTCACATCTACCACTTTTTCCTTCAGCTTAAAGCTATCATCAGGAATATAAAATAAGGCCAGATGGTGGTCATAAACATTTACTACAGGGTCATAGTCATTCTGGTGGCTTAGGGAACCGCTTAAGATTAATTTAGCGAGACTTACGGAGATACATATGCCGCCAGGTTGCCATTCAGCGCCTGCAATATCAAGGTAATCGTAGTTTTTCCTCTTAATATCAAGGGGAATATGTTTTATTACCGTATGATTATTGTTATAAATGGATAAATAA
>Ga0364886_10292_pt1 | contig 15783 bp, 12 predicted proteins | sample ExccelJu500001D3_4_FD_206926 | JGI IMG/M metagenome (GOLD analysis project Ga0364886, IMG submission 206926) | Enriched cells from Trout Bog Lake Hypolimnion, Wisconsin, USA - BchlTB.July23.5000.01.D3 | ecosystem: Environmental > Aquatic > Freshwater > Lake > Hypolimnion/Profundal zone | place... | reverse complement strand
GAGTAGCGCTTCTGCCGAAGAACTCAGTGCCTGGAGCTATTTCGCCCCGGTGGAGATGACTGGTAGCAGCAAGTATAAGGCCATCTTTCTTCCGACTGAAGTATACCGCCATGCCGCAGCAGATCTTGCCGACCTGCGCCTGGTGGACAGCACAGGAAGGACGATCCCCTACTATATCCAGACAGGTGCGCTGGTACGGCAGCAGAGTGAGACGCTGCAGTCGGCCCTTTTGGTGGACTCCTTCCAGGGCGGCGGGGACAGTTACTTTGAGTATAGCGTGGCAGCAAAAGATAATACCGATCCGGTTGGCAACAACCTGAAGTTTGCTTTGCCTGCCGGTAACTTTGTCAAATACCTCGAAGTTTATGGCAGTTACGATGGAGTTGAGTGGCAATACGTTACCAAGGATTATCTTTACAAGGTAAACGGACAGGAAAAAAGCGAAGTTTCGCTGGCTGCACGGCAAAAGTACCGTTACTACCGCATTCGTCTGTTGGATAACGTGGAAGGGTTGTCTTTGGACGGGATGAGTTTGATTTTACGGCAGGACAGCAGTGCTTGGTCCCGTTATGAGCAAACAACCAGAATGGACTACAAAATAGTGCACCAAAAAAACCAGACTGTCATCACCGTGAGCAATCCCTGCAAATTAAGGCTTCGGCGGCTCATAGTCGAAACTGAGGGAAACTTTCGGCGCCAGTATGAAGTTTATCGTGACGCTAAAGCCGGTTATCCGGTCGAGATTGGCGAAATTTGCAATCTACAGTTCTCAGGCGTGAACATCAGCGAAAAAACTATCCGACTTGATAGCTTGCCGGTGGCCGAAACGCTGGTCATCAAAATTGAGGACCGTGATGACCGGCCGTTACCCATTACCGGCATTCAGGCGGACTATTATGTCGACAAGCTGGTTTTTGCCGACTTAGGTAACCGCCCCTACCGGCTGTACTTTGGTAACGCTAATGCCGGGCAGCCTAGTTACGATTTGGCCGAGCAGTGCGGTTACATCGAAAGTGAGAAGCAGGACGAGTGTCATCTGCAGGCGGTGCAGGGACGTGTTCCGGCGCAAGCCGCAGCACCGCTGATTCGCAGCGATTACCTTTTTGATGGCGCCATTGCTGTGGTTTCCTTGGTGCTTATCATTATCCTGGTGCCGAAACTAAGTTCACGTCAATAAGGAGGCATAAACATGAAGTGGGCAATACGAGCTTTGCTTCAGTTATTATTCAGGACCAGGCTATCAGGGGAAAAAGAACACCACTTTGTCGGCCCGTCGATAGTGCTGCCTAATCACGTATCTTTTCTTGACGCAATTTTTTTATATGCCTATTTGCCTGATGACGTCTGTTTCGTGGTAAATTCAGCCATTGCCCGAAAAATCAGCTTTGTGCTGCGCTTTGTCAACCATATTGCCATCGATCCGCTTAATCCTTATTCCCTGAAAAAAATCATCGGGGTGATAAAACAGGGCCGGACAGTAGTCCTGTTTCCCGAAGGCCGGATTACCACCACCGGAACCCTGATGAAGGTATACAGCGGTGTAGGGCTGATAGCTTTAAAGACCGAAGCGGTGCTTTATCCGGTAATTTTCCGCGGCCTGGAGCTGTCAAAACTGTCCAGAATGCAGCACAAGGTTAAAGCTCGCTGGTTGCCGAAAGTGTCGGTTTATCTCGGGCCGGGGGCCAGGTTGGCGGCTTCTCAGACCGGAAGTTTCCGCCAGCAGAAAAAGGAGGTTGGCGACCGGATACTGGCCTTGTTGAAGACAAGTATGTTCGCAGCCCGCCAACAAGATGAAGTCTGCACAAATCTCTTCGACAAGTTGCTTGAAACCGGCAAAGCGCAGGGTTGCAGGAAAAAAATGGCGGAAGATTTAAGCGGCAGCGTCAATTTCTATCAGGCCACTGTTGCCAGCTATTTTCTCGGGGACAAGCTCCGGCCGCTGCTGGCTAATGAGGAAAACGTAGCAGTAATGCTGCCTAATTCGATCGGTCATTTGGTAGCTCTGTTTGCCTTGTTTTATCTCGGGAAAACGCCGGCAATCATCAATTTCAGCGCCGGAGCGGAAAACATAATGAATTCCGGCGAGACTGCCTGTATCAAGACTGTCCTGACTTCCCGCGCGTTTATTGAGAAGGGGCGGTTTGAAGAACTGGCTGTCAGCCTGGCAAATCGCTTCCAACTGGTATATCTGGAAGATGTAAAGCAAAAGGTGGGTTGGCAGGACAAAATCTGCGGTCTGATAAAATACTTAACTAAGGCCCGGGCCCGGGGAGAAGCGGCGCTTATCCTGTTTACCAGCGGCAGCGAGAGCAAACCCAAGGGGGTGCTGCTCAGCCATAGTAACATATTAGCGAATATCAACCAGATTTCCAGTGTCATTGATTATACCCCGCGTGATAAAATGCTCAACGCGTTGCCGATGTTTCACAGTTTCGGACTGACTGCCGGAACGCTTTTGCCGGTGCTTAACGGCGTGGAAGTGTTTCTCTATCCGACGCCGCTGCACTATAAAATTATTCCGGAGATTGCCTATGACAAGAATGTCACTATGTTACTTGGAACGCCTACTTTTCTTCTCGGTTACGCCAGATATGCTCATAATTACGATTTTTACAGTATGCGCTATGTTCTGGCTGGTGGCGAAAAACTCAAGGATGAAGTGCGGCAGGTATGGCAGGATAAGTTTGGCATCCGGATTTTCGAAGGATATGGCACAACAGAGACTGCTCCTGTGCTCAGCATCAATACCCCGCTATTTAATCGCCCCGGTTCAGTGGGCAAACTTTTGCCAGGTATCGAGTACCGGCTGGAGAAGGTGGACGGCATCGAAGACGGCGGTAACCTCTTAGTCAAAGGCCCTAATGTTATGGCCGGATATCTCTTGTATGGCAAAGGGTTTGTACCGGCCCCCGAATGGTACGATTGCGGCGATGTTGTTTCCATAGACAGAGAAGGTTTCATAACCATAAAATCGCGGCTAAAGAGGTTCGCCAAAATTTCCGGGGAGATGATCAGCCTGGATACTGTGGAGAAGGCTGCCGAGAGATGCTTCGGTACTGACCGCAATGCGGCGGTAAATGTGCCGGACGCGAAAAGAGGCGAAAAGATCGTACTGTATACCATGCATAAGGCGGCTTCAAAGCAGGACCTGAGGGAATTTATGAACAAAGCCAGGCAGAGCATGCTGGCCATGCCGGCAGAGATCATTGTGGTGGAAAAGATGCCGCTGCTTGGCAACGGCAAAACTGATTATCAAAAACTTAAGGAACTGGCAAAGAAGGAGGAGCGCCAAGATGTCTAGGATGTCTCCACTCAGACTGCTGTTTTCCGCCCAGTTCCTGTCGGCATTTGTGGATAATATGATTTTGTTCATCGCTCAGGCAATCATCATAAAGAAGGGCTATCCTGGATATTATCTGCCTTTTGTGCAAAGCACTTTTTTAGCTTCTTACATATTACTATCACCCTGGGTGGGGCGGTTCGCGGATAAGAATGCCAAAGCCAGGGTGCTCATTGTCGGCAACATTGTTAAAACAGCGGGGGTCGTTTTGCTACTCTGTGGTCTTAATCCGGCGCTGAGTTATGGAGTTGTCGGGGTCGGGGCGGTGATTTACAGTCCGGCCAAGTACGGGATACTGCCGTTTTTGACCCGTGGTGCGGACGAACTGCTAAGGGCCAATTCCGGCCTGGAAAGCTACACCATTCTTGCCATCCTCGCCGGCTCGGTGACAGGCGGCTTTCTGGCCGACCGTTCGATTACGCTGGCTCTCATCGTCAGTATTATTCTATATGTGGCGTCTATCGGCATAAATACATTTATTCCCCGGGACCCAGGCAACCGGTCGATAAGTTACAAAAATTCGATCAGTGCGTTTTTCCTAGATATGGCGACTTTGTTCAGGCATCCACAGAGCCATTATTCCTTGATCGGTACCGGTTCATTCTGGCTGTCTTCAGCGGTTTTGCGCATGGTTATTTTCGCCTGGGTACCTCTTACCTTGGGGATAACCAGCGGCACCGCCATCAGCATGATTATTGCTGTCACCGGTATCGGGATCGCGGTTGGCGCGGTGATTACCCCATATATTATCAGTATTAAGACCTATCAACGTACAGTCTGGTTTGGTTTTGCCATGGGAGTTGTTATTTTAGCCTTTCTCAAGATTGGCAGTTTACCTGTTGCGGTGGGCTTTCTTCTCCTGGTAGGGGCCCTTGGCGGTATATATATTGTTCCGATGAACGCCAGTCTGCAGCAGGTGGGCCATCACCTTGTCGGGGCAGGTAAGACGATAGCCGTTCAGAATTTTTGCGAAAATACCTTTATGTTTTTAGGTGTCAGCGCCTATACCTTGGCAACCAAAGCCGGTATTGCCACAAATACCTCCCTGGGGACAACAGGAGTGGTAATGCTGTTATTAGTCGGATATCTGGGGCTTTTGGTGCGAAAAATTATACCACAGCAAACCTAATCAAATTTTGATCAGTAAAAAATTGTCCCAGGCGGTTGCGGAGGCTCGGCGTAACGGAGTAATTTACGTGGGTGCCGCCTATTTCCAGTATTGGATGCATTTTGCACTGCTTTGCTGTATAATGTTAGCAATATGAATATATCCAGGCCTTTATCGGCTGGGTCGAGGCCTGACCGGCAAAGAGAAATTAAACACAAACTGCGTTCAAACCTGATCTCCCGGACTGATGTAATTTTTTTGAGAATGTCGGATTTACTCATTTTGCACTAATTATTATACAAAAATGAATCTTCCGGAGGGTTGATGCTTGTTGGACTCAACTTTTAGCCAAGACGGTAGATCTGAAGCTGCAACTAAGGCCAGGGACGAACATCGCCGACGGGAACGCGTATCTATCGACATGGCGGCCATGATCCGCCTGCAAGCCGTCAGCACCAGATTTGTCAGCCGGAATTACCGGGAAGACGCCTATGGCGATATAACTGAGGCTGCAATCACTATCGGCGGGGCCGATATGGGCAAACTGCAATTATTGGATACGGTGACTAACACGCTTAGCATCGTTGCTCACCGTGGTTTTGAACAGCCTTTTTTGCGATTTTTTCACACCGTCTGCCCTGGACGCGGTGCCTGTGGCACTGCGCTTAAGCTACGGCGGCGCGTGATTATTGAAGATATCACCAAAAGTCCGATATTAGCTGGTACCCCCGAGCTTGAGGAAATGCTGGCGGCAGGAGTGCGGGCAGTTCAATGCACGCCTCTGGCCGGGCGCTCCGGCTATCTTTTGGGGGTGCTTTCAACATACTATCGAGCTTCACGGGTACCGGATGAGAGGGACCTTCATCTGATGGACCTTCTGGCTGGTCAGGCTGCGGACATTATTGAGCGGATACAGGCCGAAGCTGCCCAGTTGAATATGACGCAACGGCTGCGGATTTTATCACAGGCCGCAAGCCAACTCCTGATGAGCGATTATCCGGAGCAGCTCATCCAGTCTCTGGCTGAAGAGGTTCTGCCCCATCTGGACTGCCAGGTATTTATGAATTTTATTGCTTCAAAAGATCATCTGCTACTCAACGCATATGCTGGAATTCCGGCTGATACCGCAAGGAACATAGCTGAGCTGAATCTCGGAACAGAGATCTGCGGCACTGTTGTAAGAACCGGACAGCGAATAATCAAAGAAGGCATCCAGGATATGGATGAACCGCTGGTGAGTCTGGTCAAATCCCTGGGGCTGAAGGCTTACGCCTGCCAGCCACTAAGGTCTCCCACCGGAGATATGCTGGGAACACTTTCTTTTGGTACAAAATCACGGGATAGCTTCAGAGAAGATGATCTGGCCATGATGCAGACCCTGGCAGACCAGATAGCTGTTGCTCTTCAGCGCAAACAGGTTGAGCGCGAGCTGAAGATCATCAATGCCAAGCTTGAGGACCGGGTCGCTGAGCGCACCCGCGAATTGGAGGCGACGAACACCGAACTTAAGTCCTATGCCAATATCGTGGCCCATGACTTCAGAACGCCGATGGTCAATCTGAAAGGTTTCTCCGAGGAGCTGGGCCTAGCCTTATCTGACCTGAGAGGGATGTTGGATGACCCGACGGTCCGGATTCCGCCGGGGCTAAGAACCCAAATTGATCAGCAGTTGTCTGAGGAAATGGCGGAATCACTCTTATACATCGGAGCTTCGGTCGACAAGCTGGACAGGATGATTAATGCCCTGCTTAAACTTTCCCGTTTGGGAAGACATGAACGTATTGTCACTGAGCTGGATATAACCGACTTGGTTAAAACCGTTCTATTGTCCTACAAGCGGATTATTGACGACAAAGGAGTTCGGATCGAAGTGGCTCCAATGCCGAAGGTCACAGTGGATGCCCAGGCGCTGGAACAAATTTTCGGCAATTTGATTGACAATGCCGTCAAATATCTTGATCCCGCCCGCCAGGGGATAATCAGGATAGCGGGGGCGGACAGCGAGGCGGAGTTCAGTTTTTCCGTCAAGGACAACGGCCTCGGTATCGCAGCCCGGGATCAGGACAGGATATTTGAAATCTTCCGCCGGGCCGGCCGACAGGATATGCCTGGCGAGGGCATGGGGCTGGCTTATGTGAAGACCTTGCTGCGGCAAATGGGCGGCAGGGTCTGGTGTCAATCCGAGGTGGGGGTGGGGACGACGATGACTGTTGTCATACCCAAGACTACTGGCCGCTAAACGTTTGTCGACTGGCGATAAAGGCCTATCTGCGGCGTTGCTCCTTGCATCTGGATATTTCTCCCCAGCCTGAGCTGCTAACAAAACAAACACAAAAAAAGTACCCGGTTGTGAGAAACACAGCGGGTACTTTTTTGAATGTGCGGATTATTTTAAAAATGTCTTTACCTCTTCTTCCGGGTTAAAGATCGGTTTCAGGTTGAATTTTTCCACCAGGATGTTCAGCACGTTGCTGGACAGGAAAGCCGGCAGCGATGGGCAAAGTAAAGGTAAAGTATACCCTGTTAATCATCGAGAATTTTACCGTCGGTGCTGATGGTGACAACACTCCAGGGCAGCAGCTTGCCGCTTTGCAGCAAAGCCTGTTTGACTGAGTTTACCAGACCGCCGCAGCAGGGTACCTCCATCCGGAGGACAGTGACACTCTTGATGTCGTGTAGTTTCAGTATTTCGGTCAACTTTTCGGCGTATTCGGTGTTATCCAGTTTTGGGCAACCGATAACAGTGATTTTATTGCGCATAAAGTCGGCATGCAGATTGGCGTAAGCATATGCCGAGCAGTCGGCGGCCACTAGCAGGTGGGCATTATCAAAATAGGCGGCGTTTGCCGGAACCAGCTTTAATTGACATGGCCATTGACGGAGCATAGAGCCACAGGAAGCGGCTTCGCGGGGAGTGGTTTTTTCTGCGGGGGTGATGAGCTTTGCCTGGCTGCCCGGGCAGCCGCAGGGCAACGGGGGTGGAACTGTCGGCTTGTCGCCGGCAAGATGTTCCAGAGTTGCCTTCTCGTCAAAAGCACCGGCTTCGCGTTCCTCAATACTGATGGCCTTGACCGGGCATTCCGGCAGACAGGCCCCCAGACCATCACAGTAAGTGTCTGATATCAGTTTCGCCTTGCCGTCTATCAGTTTCAGCGCCCCTTCATGGCAGGCGCTGACGCAAAGCCCGCAGCCGTTACACTTATCAGGGTCGATAGTTATGATTTTTCGCAGCATGGTTATCACTCCTCATTTATATAACTTGTTCTTTTCAACCTCAGTGTATTACAATAAAGACAATAAATCGGTAGCCATGGCTACCAAAAGATGAGGCGAATGAGATTTTGGAAAAAGAAATGGTAAATATTCTGGCGGCCTCGCCGCTATTTAACGCTATACCGGCCAATGAACTGGCAGGTATGCTTGCTTGTCTGAATCCCAAAGTTGAAAGCTTTACCAAGGGCAGTTATATCGCGGTCGAAGGGGATGAGTTCGGCGGCCTGGGTATTTTGCTTGCCGGGGAGGCGGCGGTGATCAAGGAAAATGCGGCAGGAGTAAGGAGTATGATGACAACACTGGCAACAGGCCATATGTTCGGCGAGATGGTCGCTTTTTCCGCCAGAAGGTTCTGGCCGGCGTCGGTATTTGCCCAGACGGACTGTACGGCGGTATTCCTGCCGCCGGGGAAGATCACTGGCGAGTGTGAGAAGACTTGCGTCAATCATACGAGAATGATAAACAATATGTTGCAGATTCTTTCGGAAAAAGCTCTGCTCTTAAACCGCAAAGTGGAGTATCTGGCTATCAGGAGCATGCGGATCAAAATCGCCACATATCTCTTAGAGCAATATAAGCGCACCGGCAAAAAAACCTTCTATATTCCCCTGAAACGCAATGATCTGGCGGATTTTCTCAATGTTTCCCGCACGGCTCTGTCACGGGAAATGGGCCGGATGCGCGACGCGGGGCTGATCGAGTTTTACCGTTCTGCGGTTAAAATAAACGACCTGGCCGGATTAATTGAAACCGTGGAATGATGCGGCGAACATATGACGCAAAACTGCACCATATGAAAATCTTGCCAGTCAGGTGACTCAGGCCATCTCCTTGCAATTTTGGTGACTTCAAATGCACGCCGGTGGACTCAAAATAAAGCAATAAAGCCGCGTGCAGCTGGGTTCATGTACTTTGCCCTTGCTTTGGGCTATAATTAAGCTGTATTTATGTATTATTGGCGCGAAGGAGGAAGAAGATGATTGTCGGGCATATAAATAATTGCGAGAAAGAGTTATATTCCCCGGTCTTGATAGCAGGGCTGAAGTTTCTTGCGCAGACCGATTTTTCAAAGTGGGAGAACGGCAGGCACGAAATAGACGGCGACAATATGGTTGCAATTGTCCAGGAGTATCTGCCGGATATCCGGGAGAACCGCAAAGCTGAGACCCACGGCAAATACATTGATATTCAATATCTTGTCGCCGGAGAGGAAATCATCGGCTACTGTAATCTCACGACCGAGGTCGAAGTGGCAGAGGATTGTCTGGTTGACAGGGACGCGGTTTTTTACAAGGCCTTGACGTCAGAAACCGACGTCAGAGTTCTTCCCGGAATGTACGCGATATTCTTCCCATGGGATATTCATCGACCGGGTTGTGTAAGCAAACCTGGCATCTCTGTTCGCAAAGTGGTTCTCAAGCTAAAATTGTAAATGGTTTAACAATTAAAAAAACCGCGTATTCGCGGTTTTTTTGTTGTCATAAATCTTCTTTGAGTATCAAGCTGGGCTGGATAAACTCTATAATAAAAGCTATTTTGGCGGTTCGATGGCCAGTGCGGGACACACGGCGGCGCAGGCACCACAATCAATACATAGCGTTTCATCAATAACGTATCTGTTTTCTGCTTCATAAATGGCGTCAACCGGACATACTGGTCGGCATGCGCCGATTTTATCACATTTTTCAGTGATGGTGTATGGCATTATATTATCATCTTCCTTTCGTCTTCTCCGCGTTCCGGAGCCTTTGCCTGTTATCAGATGCAAAACATGTGCCAACCCCTGCCTTTTTCTGCCGGCGTTGTGCCGATGAAGGCCAGGGTTGGCGGACAGGCATGTCTATATTTTGAGACGGCTGGTCTCATAATGTTAAGTGTACCTGGAGGTACAGCAGGTGTACTAATCAGAGTGCCGGCACGGTACAGTGAAGGAGCGCCGGAAAGTAAGGGTGTTGACGACGGAAAGTGTGCGTTTTTGGCCAACTGAACGTTATGGTATGTCATAATGGTACATTTGAGTGCCGGATATAAATAGCCAATGTCTAAACGACGCGTTTCGACATATTGGCACAAATTTTGCATTAAATTGTTTGTAACTAGCAAGTTGCTGTTTAGGCGAATTTACAGAGAACAGGACGTGATTAAAATGCGATTAATAATCAGCGGGATGAACATTAATGGCAATTTTACTCAGCTTTAGCCATAGGATTCAGGGAATCATTGTTTAAAGTTTGCAAAATAAAGCAGGCAAGATTTTTCTTGCCCAGAGTGGAGGGTGATAAGGGTGAAGGCATTTCAACAAAGTATTGCGCGTCAACAGGAAGAGAAAACAAAATTTACCAGAATGCTGCAAACAATGATTTGGGCAAAAGAAAAAACAGGCAAGTCTTCCGCCGAAATCATCAGTCTGATATTGCGCAAGGGGAAATTGGAAATTACCAGGGCTTATTATTAAATCTGTGCAGCAAAAAAGGAAAAGGTGGTCGACAACTACATTGAACCATTTATCCTTAATATACTGATTGGCACTTTGTCTTGACCGGCTCGCCACCATCTTCATTACCGGGCAATTGCTCGGCGACCGCCCCCCGTCATGGATGACAGCGCCGCAAGTCCTCCCCAGCAGATTCTCTACCGGCAATCCAATTAAAGCACCCAGGGCTTTATTACATTTTATTATCCTGCTGCCCAGATCAAGGATCATGATTGGTTCCTCCATGCTATCAAGGACTATTTCCCAATCAATCCTGTTGTCTATACTTGTGTTAATTCCGGCATTGTTTTTCATATTTATCTCCTCCACCAGGTAATAGTACGGACGGCGCTACAGGCCAAAATTGCTGCAAAGTATACTGATCCATACCGTTGCCATGGTTCAAGCACTATAATTATCACTTTCACTATAAGCATAATACAAAGCCGGATATCTGCCCTCTGGAATAAGATATAGCCGCAAAATATAATTCCGGTGCTGCAACCCTTTGAATTCAAAGGATTACGACAGATTAATGCCTCAACCGGAAAGTATATAAAAGGGTATAGAAAAAGTACATATTGCCTGACCTGCCGAAAAGCCAGGCCCACCGCCTGATAAATTCCGGTTATTATCGGCAGTATCGGCCCAATAAAAACAAACAGAATGGTTGTAGTGCTGCTCTCAGGTGAGCGGCACCACAACCATTCTGTTCAGATACAGTAATTTCTTATCCGCACTGGCAGGCGGCCAAGCAGGATGCCGGTGGCCTTTATCAACCTGACGGAATCTTGGCGATGGACAGTAGCAGACCCAAGCTGCGGATTGTGCTGCAAAACTGGTCATACTGAATCGGTTTGGAAATAAACAAATTGCACCCCAGTTCGTAACATTTCTTGACCTCGTGGGGCACGTCGGTGGTCGTTAATACAATTACCGGGATTTCTTTGGTCCGCTCATCGGTTTTGAGTCTTGCCAACACCTGATACCCGTCTATAACAGGCAGATTTAAATCCAAAAGAATCAACAGCTGCTCAGGCTCTCGTTGTCTACTGTAACTCTGGTCAAAATAGTCAAAAACAGCCTGGCCGTTGGCGATAATCGCAATCTCATTATCAATGCCTACCCGGCGAAAATTTTTCTCAATTAACCGGGCATGCCCCGGGTCATCCTCCACCATTATTATTTTTACCATATCCATATACTGATCCCTTCCTTATGGCAACCCATCCGGTGATAAAGTATCAGACAACGGAAAAACAGTCAATATTATCCGCGGGCTTCTTTTCCAATTCCCTGTCGGATTCTCTGCTGCACAGCCGCGCCTTTTAACGTTTTATCATGATACATCGCCTTATCCGCCTGGTGGAAGACATCCTTCAGATCATATTTATCGCCCTGGCTGACCGCTGCACCCACCGACACGCTGAGGAACATTCCCTTCTTCGACTCATTGTGACTTGCCATCTCCCGCCGGAGCCTGCGGCAAGCCTCTTCAACCAACGCCTGAGTGGCATTCGGCAACAAAATGGCAAATTCGTCGCCCCCGATACGAGCTATGGCATCGCTGCCGCGAAAAGCCTTTCTGATGACACGGGCAGCCGCGACCAGCAATTCGTCGCCTATACTGTGCCCCAGACTATCGTTTACTATCTTCAGGCCATCAATATCACAGATAATCATTCCTACAGAAGTACAACGGCCTTTTTCCAGCCGCTGCATTTCCTCCGAGAAATACATACGGTTATAAAGTCCGGTCAAACTGTCATGAATACTCAACACTTGCAATTGCCTTTCAAGGCTGGCGCGTTCGGTAACATCCCGTATTATGGCCAGAACCTCGTTTTTCCCTGCCAGGACTAATCTTGCCTCCTGGAAATTGAAACCGTCTTTATTTCTCAACTCGAATTGAAAGACCTGATCGGCTCCTTCAAGAAACACTTTATCAATATGCTCCTGCATAAGTTCGGCAACGTTTTGCGGTAAAAATTCGCTGACATTCTTGCCAACATATTCTGGTGATAAATGTAAAGTCTGATTTCTCTTTGGCCGTAAATCCACACAAGTGCCCTGCCGGTCGATTCTTAGAATCAGATCAGGCACAGCGGCAATCAGAGCGCTGTTTTTCTCTTCGCTTTCCCGCAAAGCAGCTTCAACCGTTTTCAGATCAGTAATATCACGTCCCACCATTTGATATTCCCTGATTGTTTGAGAATTATCGAATATACCCCGGGTTGTCCACTGCAGCCAAAGAGTTTGGCCAGTGGCGGTCTGGACGCTCATGGTGCTCACTGTCGTTGGAACTGCCTGAGTCAGGGTCTTAATCGTTTCCTTGAATTTTTGGTGCGCTTTTCTGGGCAGCAGTTGCGCCAAATTTTGATAGCCGATATCCTCTGGCGCTATTCCAAAAACATTGCAAAAAGCCGCATTGGCAAAAGTCAGCTTTCCCTCATGCGTAAACCGGCAGATCAACTCTGTCTGATCTTCCACAATTGCCCGATAGCGGGCCTCACTGACCTCCAGATCCGCCAGGGCCTGTTTTTTATCCTGCAGCAGCTGCCGTCTTTCCAGTACGCGATCAATAACCGACGGCAGCAATTCAATATACTCTCCTGCACCATCCTTAATTATATAATCAGCGGCACCAAGCCTCAAAGCCTCCACTGCTATTTTCTCGTCACCTTGCCCGGTAAGAAGGATAACCGGCACGGCGTCCCGCAAGCTGCGCAGGACCTGCAGCCCGTTAACCCCCGGCATGTTATAATCCACAACCACGATATCATATGTCCCTTCGCCAAACAGTCTTAAACCATCTTCTCCACTTGGAGCAATATGCACCAGATAGGCCATGCGCTCCAGCCTTTTTTGCAACAACCGTCCAAGACCGGCGTCATCGTCAATATGGAGAATACTGGCACGATAGAAAAGACCGAAATTATCCTGCAGTTCTTGCCCCTGTTGCCGCTTCGTCATGTTACACTCCCCCAGTATCGAAACTCCGCCAGATGTCTATAAACTCACCAGCTACTTTTTAAGCCGACTATAAAGTGACCGCCGGGAAATTCCCAGCCGCATGGCGGCAGTCGTTTTGTTTCCATGACACGCGGTAATAGCCTGCTCAATAATCCAGTTTATATATTCTTCCAGATTAAAGCCGCTGTCTGGCAGAGAAAAACTTTCCGGGAAAACACTCTGGCACTTATCGGCTGAAACCGGCAAAACAGACAAATCTTTGCGGAATTTTGCCAAATGGCTTGCTTTAAGTTCCACATCGTCATACATAAAAGATACCCACTCCATGGTGTTTCTGAGTTCTCGCACATTTCCCGGCCAATTATAAGCCAGCAACATTTCGGCTGCTTCATTGCCAATCTTTCGGAAGCGATCCGGCCGTTTATCGGCAAACTGCCTGAGAAACAGTTCCGCCAGGGGAATAATGTCCTCACGCCGCTCACGAAGGGGGGGGATGAGAAAGTTACCGACCTTTATGCGAAAATATAAATCCCGGCGAAAAGCCCCCTGCTCAACCCGCTGTTCCAAATCAGCGTTGGTAGCGCAGACAATCCGCACGTCAGTCTTTATCTTCTTCAACCCTCCGACACGATAGAATTCCTTTTCCTGTATCACCCTTAGCAGTTTGCCCTGCAATTCCAGAGGTATTTCGCCCACTTCGTCCAGCAGCAAGGTTCCCCCCTGGGCTATATCAAACTTGCCCTTCTGCCCTTTCGTCAAACTACCGGTGAAAGCTCCGGACTCATAGCCGAACAATTCGCTTTCAAACAGGCTGGCGGTAATGGCGGCGCAATTTACATCAATAAACGGCGAGGCAATGCCCTGCTCGCCAGCACTATAGCCATAATGAATCATTCTGGCAATAATCTCTTTTCCTGTCCCTGTCTCCCCCTCAATCAGCACCGGTATCGCTCTATTATCATGGTACTTTTGCGCTTGCAGAACAATCGCCTTCATCTGCGGAGAAGAAAAAACGAGGCGCTCCAAGCCGGTGGTCGGCTCCAGCGCCTGTTTCAGCCGGGCCACCTCTCGCCGGGCATCCTCAGTCGCCGCCTGAACCTCGTCACTAAACCGTTCAACAAGAACTTTATTTTCATTAAGCAAGGATTGGTGTTCAGCAATTTTATCGGTAATATCCGCAAGCTCCTCGACATTTATCGGCTTTAACAGATAGTCATAGGCTCCGGCCCGTAGAGCTTGGATCGCGGTGCTTATGTCACCGTGTCCGGTAAACAGGACAACATCTGTCCTCTTATCCGTTAGCGCCGCGATACGGCTTAACAGCTCTATCCCTGACATTTTCGGCATTCTAATGTCAGACAATACCATCGGAAACTCTCCGGCGGTATATGTATTATAAGCTTCGTCCCCATCACGGCACTCGGTGACCTGATGCCCAAGCTCCGATAAAAATTTCGCAACCCCTAACCTGCTGCGTTCGTCATCATCAACAAGCAGGATATTCATATCGTGTCTTCCTCCCCGCCCACACTTCCCGCTCCGGGGAACTCTATCCAGAAGGTGACGCCGCCACTCGCCGGATTGTTATCTGTTACTTTAATTCGGCCGTCGTAAGCGGTGACGATAGAATATACTATCGACAACCCGATTCCCATGCCTGCTCCGGCAGTCTTGGTGGTGAAGAATGGATCAAAAATTTTATCTTTTATGGCTTTTTCGATTCCTGGCCCATTATCGCGAACTGACAGAAAAACCTTGTTTTTCCGTTTTCGCCAGCCTGTTGAAACAAGAATTTCTTTGCCTGGACGATCAACAGTATCCAGCGCATACATGGCATTAATCAACAAGTTTATAACAATCTGCTCCAACTGAATGCTATTTCCCATAATAGGCGGCAACTTTGCCGCAAAACTTGTCCGGACCGTAATTTTGTGAGAAAGCAGTTGAGAGCCAAGCAAAAGGAGCGACTCCTCAATCGCCCTGTTTATATCACAGCATACCGAAACTTCCGGCTCACTGTTATTAATAAAGGACCGCATATGCTTAATAATCATATCAATCCGGTCGGCATCTTTTGAGATTTCAGCAATGCTTTCCATAGCCTCGCTGATTGCCGGCACCCTTCCTTTGCGGTGCCAGTACAGCATCCCGTCAGCTACCACTTTTAACGAGTTCAGCGGTTGGTTGATCTCATGGGCTATTCCCGCAGCAATAATTCCCAGTGCGCTTAACCGTTCAGCCTGAGCCACCGCCTCCCGGGCTTCGAGCATCTCATACTCGGCCTGTTTTCGCGACGTAATGTCCTGAATAATGGCAATAAAGTCAGCGATTTTACCTGTTTCATCCCTTACCGGGGTTATGGTTATTTCCCAGGCATATTGGTTGCCGTCCTTATGCTGGCTGGTAATCTCCCCGTGCCAGACCCGTCCAGCGATAATATATTGTCGCATCACTTTATAAAAAGGCTGCAGGCGCAGGAAAGATTCAAGCAACCGCAGCTTGTTGTCCAGTAGCTCCGCAGCGCTATAGCCGCTAAGTTTCAGAAATGCCGGATTAACCCATTCGACATTCCCTTTACGGTCGATAATGACAACCCCATTGGCGTCTGATTCAAGG
>Ga0364886_10224_pt3 | contig 15832 bp, 14 predicted proteins | sample ExccelJu500001D3_4_FD_206926 | JGI IMG/M metagenome (GOLD analysis project Ga0364886, IMG submission 206926) | Enriched cells from Trout Bog Lake Hypolimnion, Wisconsin, USA - BchlTB.July23.5000.01.D3 | ecosystem: Environmental > Aquatic > Freshwater > Lake > Hypolimnion/Profundal zone | place... | reverse complement strand
AAGTTGGGCGATCCGCAGCCATTCAGCTTTCCGCAGGGATTCCACCAAGTAATCCCCGGTTGGGACCAGGGGTTCGGCGGTATGAAGATCGGGGGGCAAGCGCCGCCTGTTTATTCCCTGGCAACTGGCCTACGGCGAGAAGGGGCGGCCCGGTCCCGATGCGGCGCATTCTATGCCGCCCAAGGCGGACCTGATTTTTGATGTGGAGCTGTTGGACGTAACAGATATGCCGATGCCGCCCAACCACCCTGGTGGAATGGGGATGCAGGCCCGGCCAACAAACAGCGCTCCATCGAACGCCAACGGGACAGCGTCGAGCCCTGGCGTACCAGTACCTCAAGCAAAACCGGCAGCACCTGCTCCGGCTGCGCCTGCAACCGGCGCGGCTCCTGTAACTCCTCCGGCTCCGCCGCAGCCGAAGTAGGCAGGTTGATTTGGGTATCTCAGGCCACGCCGGCGGGCAGTTCCGGCGTGGCCGCAATCAACTGGCGGGTGTAAGCCTGCTGGGGATTGGCGCACAGCGCAACCGCCTCGCCGATCTCCACCAGACGTCCTTGCTCCATCACCGCGATGCGTGTGCTCAAGTAGCGAACCAGCGGCATGGAGTGGGAGATGAACAGGTAAGTGAGCCCGTACTCCCGCTGCAATCCGCGGAGCAAGTTTACGATCTGCGCGCCTACGCTCACATCGAGAGCAGAAACCGGCTCATCCAGGATTAGAAGTTTTGGCCGCAGAGCGAGCGCACGAGCGATGTTTATGCGCTGCCGCTGACCGCCGGAGAATTCGTGTGGATGGCGGTTGAGCGCCGATTCATCCAGACCGACCTGGGCAAGCAGTTCGATGGCTCGGGAACGGAGATCTGCGTGGGATTTTCCAACCACGGTCCGGTTTCCCGCATCCCGGCCATGAATCACCCAAGGTTCAGTGACGATCTCCAAGATGTTCATTCGTGGATTCAGGGCTGCATAGGGATCCTGGAACACAGGCTGCATTTGGCGGCGCAGTGCGTGTAGTTCGCTCTGCGAAGCGCGAGCTACGTCAATGCCATCCACGCGAACCGTGCCGCGGCTGGGCTTGACCAGGCCGAGAATCATCCGCGCCAAAGTCGTCTTGCCTGAGCCTGACTCGCCGGCCAACCCCAGGGTCTCCCCTGCCGCGATGGTTAAAGAGACATCCTGGACGGCATGGCGCCACTCGGTTCGCAGTCCCGCGCGGAGGGGGTAGCTCTTCCACACCGCGTTGATCTCAACCAATGCCATGAACGGATGCTATCGCATTACGTGGGGTTCTCCCGTTGTCGCCATGATTTGGTGGAATATGCATAAGATTGCCTAGTGGTCGGGCGAAAAGTACAGGCGAAACTGAGAGATTCTGATCGCGGCTAATTCTATTCCCTCCGCAATGGCTCTGCACTATGATGGAGGCGCACAGTTTCAACCTATCCGAGGAGGTCATTATGAGTGAAAATCAAACATTTTCGGGGCGGAAACAGGGCCGCCGCGAATTCTTGAAAGCCGGTGGAGCCGTGACGGCCGCTTTGCTGGCGCCATCATCCGCTCTGGCCAATACATCGAAGGCCCTCCCCGGCCTTCCTTCAAACCCAAAAACGCCCACGGCCATGCCGACGCGCAATTTGGGCAAGACCGGCTACAAGGTGGGCATTTTCTCGCTCGGCGGCCAGGCCAGCCTGGAGAAGCCAAATAACGAAGCTGTAGCTGTGCCCATCATCGAGCGAGCGCTGGACCTGGGCGTGAATTACATTGACACTTCGTCGATTTATGGCGGTCCGGAACGGTGGAGCGAGCAGTATGTGGGCAAGGTGATGGCGCACCGGCGCAATGAGGCATTTCTCGCCACCAAAACCAGAGAGCGGACGCGCGATGGCTCGATGCGCATGATTGAGAAGTCGCTGCAGTTGCTGCAAACAGACCATCTAGATCTGTGGCAGTTGCACGATGTGGGCATCCAGGCCAACGTCGACGAGATTTTCGCCAAGGGCGGCGCTATGGAAGCTCTGCTGGAAATGAAGGAACAAAAGGTAGTGCGGCACCTGGGCGTGACCGGACATTTTCGGCCTGATTCGCTGATGGAGTGCATCCGACGCTATCCGTTCGACACGATTCTGATGGCTATGAATGCGGCCGACCCGCACCACTTCAGCTTCAACGAAGCACTGTTGCCGCTGGCGGTTGAAAAGCAGATGGGCATCATCGGCATGAAGATCCCAGGGCGCGGGCGTTTGCTCTCAACATGGACGCCGCCCCCCGTCGAGGAACAAAAGCATAGTTGGGAAGGCATGACCTTCCAAACGACCTCTCCCGGCACGCTGAAGATGCGCGAGGCAATGTATTACACGCTGTCGCGCCCAGTGAGTACGGTCATTATCGGATGCGACACGATTGCGCAACTCGAAGAGAATGTGCAACTGGCGCGGGAGTTCACACCGTTAAGCGACACCCAGATGGCGGAATTGGTGAAGCGCGCCGAGCCTTGCGCGAAGCCTTCGCTGTTCTTCCGCTTCTACGAGCACGTGTAACCACCTGCGGTGGGGCCAACTGCGCTTGCGCGCGTAACCGTTTGATGTTGTGGTCTCTCACCCTTGCCGCAAAAACGAGAACGCGGCAAGGATGGGGCACCCGGCTTTAGAGTAATGAAATGAGGCCGCCCGATGAACGTCGCGGCCTTTAGCCTTCGACATTTAGATATAGGCGATAGTGCTCATTTTCTATTGATGTGAATGGTCGCAGGGTCAGGTTGCCTGCGGCGGTTTTCGCTTGCCAGTCAGATGAGCCGGCTGAGATTTGGGTGGCTGTGAGAAGTTCCTGTTTGCTTATCTTTGGTGGAATTGCGCCAACGCTGAAGAGGGCAAGAGGGCCATGTACGGGCGCCATGAGATTGGGATGTTGCGGGTCCACGACCTCCAGTACCGTAGACATGTCGAACTCGATTTCTATGCGGTCGCCGTTTTTCCAGGGGCGGTCGAGTTTGGCAAATTGGCCAGGGGTTGGGCTGGAGAGGACGCGCTTCCCGTTGACAGCAACGATGGTTTTGGGGCCAGCCCAAGCGGGGATGCGAAGGTATACGGGAAATTCCTCGGATTTATTGACGGAGACTTCAATGTGCGATGTTGGCTGGTGCGGATAGTTAGTGCGTTGAGTTAGAGAAATGCGGTCTGCGCCCCGCGCCAATGTTACCCGCGACGGGACATATAGGTTGACGTAGATACCCTCGGAGTCACGAAAGTAAGAACTGATGCCGTAATCGGCAGTGACCTGCGCGAAGGTGCCTGTGCAGCAGTGCCACTTATATGGATAAAATACTTTGGCCCCGTCGTTGTTGTAATCCGAGTAATAGAAGCCATGGCCGTCGGGCTGAATGGGCTTTGCGCCGAGGATGCAGTTGTAGAGCACTCGCTCCATGCTGTCGCCGTAGCGGCTGTCGCGCGTGGTGCGGAGCAGGTAACGGGTGAGTTTAAGGTGCGCGTACGATCCGCAGGGTGTCTCGAAGCCGGAGTGGGTCTTGGTGAGGCTTTCGCCGAGTTCCCCGCTTCCCGGGACGCGGAAATTCTCGTCTGGCCCCCAGCCGCCGGTGGCAAAACTCTGCGTGGTATGGAGAAAGTCGAAGCCGTTGCGGGCGGCGCGGAGATGCTTCTCACTGCCCAGAACAAGATGAGCCTGCATTGCACTGCTCATGGCGTTGACGTGGCTGTAGGCGTGCTTGCCGGGAAGTACGTTTTGGCCGGCGGCGAGTGGATCGAAATACCAGTCGTCAGCAAGGAAGCGGATGGCAAGATCGCGATGTCGGCTGCCGGCCCCGCGCTGCCAGGCGATGAAGAAATTCTCCGGCATGGTGTAGGGCTCGTCCCAACAAAAGGAGTCGTCGGTGTGCGGGCGAGCGTACTGCTGGTCGCGGGAAATCCCCCCGGGCGGGAGGTGCGGCATGACAGCGTCAAGAGCGGCGTTGAGGACTTCAAGAGCCATGGGAGCGCCGGTAAATTCATGTGCGTCGAGCAGGCCGATGGATATCTTGTCGTAGATGTATGCGGGAAAGCGGTGACCCTCGTAGAACTTGCTGGAGATGGCTGCAGCGTAGGCGCTTACGAGGCGTTGGACTTTCTGCTGCGTTGGCATTGAACCGGTTGCGGCGTAATCGCGCGAAAGGCCGGAGAGATATTGACCGAAGCTGTGGCCGGGGGCAAAGCCGTTGTTTCCCGGCTTGGCAAGGTCATCGAGAGGGGCCCAGCTGTACCATCCGCCCATATCGTCTCCGGGGGCGGAAAGGCCGGCGTGGGAGCGAAAGGGCTTGAGGAGCATGTCTTCATCAAGGGCCGAATAGAAGGAGTGGTTGGTATCGAACTGCTGGCGGAGAGGGCCTGGGAGGAGTTCGACATCGCCATAGCCGAATTGACTTAGCGGCGTGGAGATTGCGGGGTCGTTACCAAGTGCCGCAAATGCATTCCGCGGCTTGACCAGGGAAACTGCGGCAATTGCGGTGCTGGTCTTGAGAAATGTTCTGCGCGATTGTGTCATTGCGATCACCATGCAACGGGCAGCTAGAGTGAATGATGAAGCTGGCCGCACGAAGCGAGCCTATTCAAACACAACTTTAGCTCATTGGAAAATGATCCGTCAGTTTCATCATTCCAGCCAATTACCCCAACTGACTGATCTTGACCGGCAGTTTGTCGAAGTCGACAGTGCCGAGGCCGCGGGCTGCTGCCATTTGCAGATAGGGCAGGTGTTCGGGGTCGAGGTTCCACCAGGCTTTGGCTACGTAGGCGTCTATAGCTACCGGATCGGTTCCCGCGACCATGGTCTTCTTGGTGGCCACGTCTTCGAGGTTGCCGCCGGTGGGGCCGTTGCGGAGCAGGATGCGGTAGCAGTCCATGAGGGTGACGGTAGGCAGCATGAAGGCGGCCAGATCGACCAGGCTCTGGTGAATCTGCTGGTGGAGGCGGTTGCGCTCTCCACCAAGAATGCCGTACCAGTTCTTCATGCCAAGGGTGACGCCGACCAAGCCATGATGTTTGGCGATGGGGAGATTGAAGATTCTGTCGGCTTCGAGGAAGGGCGTAAAAACGGGCCAGCTCTTGAGAATCACACCGCCCAAGTCTACCTCGCGATAAAGTTCGGGGTCGGGAAGAATGACCTCGGCGCCCTCGGCGCGGGCAGCGGCCTGAATGCCGGAACGTTGGAAGCAGCGGCGGGGTTCGTTGCAACTGACGTCGGTGACAATGACCCGCTTAGCGCCAGCCTGCCAGCACTGACGAACCACCTCAGCCACGACTTCGGGATTGGTGTTTGCAGCCTGCTCCGGTGTGCGGTCCCAGGCGATGTTGGGTTTGATGACCACCACGTCCTGACGGCTGACGAAGCGGCGAATACCTCCCAGGTCTTCAAGTGCACGTTGAACGAGAGCGCGCGGTTCTCCGCCCTGAACCACGGTGAGGTGCGGCCATTGCGCGTCTGAACTGATGCGGTGGTCACGGCGCGCCAGTTCAGCCTGGGCCGGAACCGGGCGGAAGCTGTGTTCGCTTAGCCAGGCCGCAGCGCCCGCGGCACCCACGGCTACTCCGCCTACACGCAGCAGTTGGAGCATCGCCTCGCGGCGTGTCAACGGCAGCGGTTGGACTTGTTTCTCACTCGGCTTCAGTTCAGTTTCCCCGGCCATAGTGTTTCTCCTGATCGCGTTGCAGTTTACTCGTCCGGATAATAACCCTGAGGGATGCTAGCCAACTTCAAGTTCTCCTCAGGGACTAAAGCCCTCGTTTATCTTGCTGAACGTGCGGCACGGCTAATGTCGTGCCCTGTTACAAAAAAGCGGAATTGTTTCGCAGCCTTTGAACTCGTGCCCTTAAAAGCGGCGACTTTCCGCAGTCTGCTAGACCTCCACCAAGTGAATGCGGCTTGGATCGTTAACACCGAGTTTGTGCGTGGCGTCGGCGGCGGTGGCAATGTAGCGAGGCGGACGGCCAGCTCCTTCCAAGGTCGGCAGGCCTTTCTCGGCGCGCCTCCGCTCGATCATCTGCCACGCGGTGTGATCCACGGCCACACGATCCTCGCCCACGATGAGCGCATTTGGATACCAGAGATGCTCCGGGTGGAAGCCAGGTCCGCCTTGACTGACAGAAGACATTGCGTCCCCGATAGTGAAGCGGACTTTCTCGCGAATAACGGGAATGCAATTGAGGTCAGCCACTGCGGGATTGCATCCGTTGGCATGGAGTTCAAACGGGCGCTGCACAACGCCGTACATATTCTTCATGGCAAAGGTGACGCCGGACAATTCGTGGTCCTTGAGAATCGGGAGTCCGATGACCATGTCGCACTCGCGGGTGAGAATTTTGGACAGCTTGACATTCACTGCCGAGCCAAAGGCTACAGGTTCGTTTTCGTAGCCCGAGACGTCAGAGCCAAAGCAACGAACACGGCTGGGGTCGGTATTGATGGTGAGGCCGCACACCTCAAGGTCGCGGGCATTGCGGTCCCACACCACAATGTTGCCGGGCTTGACGCCCGCCTGCTGGAGCCGCTGGGCAATGGCCAGCACCAGCGCCAAGTGCGTGCAAATGCCCTTGCCGCCCAGACCGTTGGTCTTGAGGCCGATGACCTTGCCGGCAGGCACAATATGCTTCCAGGCCTCCATGGGAGTGGCACGGCGGGTATAAGAGGTGATGGCGAGGTCTAACAGATCGAGCACACGTTTTTCGTCCGGATGCGTGCTTGTGCCGTGGAGTGCCGCATCGCGGGCGATGACCACTTTAGACTTGCCCGCGTCAGCATGCTGAGCTTTTTGATCGAGGATGACGGCCAGCCCCAACGTGCTTTGCGAGCCTAAGATTGCGGCTCCTGTTGCAGCTACCTTAAGAAATTCTCTGCGGTTACTCATAACATTCCTCGCATTTCGAACGTTGGTTCATCAGGCCTGTACCTTGGCCATCGTTACTAGAGCTTTGCTTCAACACCATGCGCCAGTGCGAGCAGCGCCTGTGGAGTGCTGGGCGTCGATTCGTAGGCAACAATTCGCACAAGGTAAGGGCCTTTGCGAAAGATCACGCTCTGCGCATAGGCTACGCCCGCGTCGCCGAGTTGAACGGCTTTAGCGTCGCCTGTCTGGCCGGTTTCAAGAATTTTGCGCGCGCCATCCGGGCCGCTCATGGTGTGCACATCAACCACGGCCTCCAACTGGCCTTGGTACTTATAGTCGGAAGTGGACGTGGAAACGACTCCGGCAGAGATATATTGTTCGGCGTCGCCGTCGATATATTGCCAGAGGTTTTTGGCGTCGAAGGTGCGGGTTTCGCTGGACTTCTGCCACCCCGCGACGGAGTCTGAAGCCGGAAATGCATCGACCTTACTTTTCTTGCATCCTGTACAGGCAACCGCAGCAACAATTGAAATCGCCACGAGGGCAACAATCCAACTCTTCAAGCGAAACATCTTATTCGTACGAAACATCATGGAATGGTCCTCTTTTATTTTCTGTTGAGCAGAATCTGACTGCTTGGCGAACGGCTTTCGCCAATACTGGTGACATAGACGGCAGGGCGCTCTTGGAGCGGACAGGCGTATTCGCATGCGCCGCAACCAACGCAGCGGCTGGGGTCGATGCGCGGCTGCTTGAGCGTTTTGGTGTTGCCGGCGGAGTCGATTACCTGAGCTTCCTGGACATAAATGGCCTTGGGCGAGACAGGACACCACTCCTCACAAACGATGCAATCGGTGGCCATGGCCCAGGGCAGACAGCGGCTGCGGTCGTAGAAAGCTGTCCCCAGGCGGACGGGCTGGCTTTGCGCCGTGCCTACCACCCAACCTTTTTCTTTGGGAGTGATTTGCCAGATTGCGCCAGTAGGACAAACCTCTGAACAGAGTACGCAACTCGGTTCGCAGTACCCGATGCGCGGTACCAATGTGGGTGTCCAGAGACCTTCGAGACCAGCTTGGTCGAGTGTGGGATGGAGCGCGGTGTTGGGGCAAACCTTCATGCACTCGCCACAGCGGATGCAGCGAGAAAGAAAATCAGTCTCGTCGAGAGCGCCGGGGGGACGCAGCAGGCGTTCGTGACGGCTTTTGCCTAGCCCCGTATTTGAGCGCATGAGCGGAACCACTGCCGCGCCAGCCGCAATTCCTGTCAGGGTTCGACGACGGCCAAGGTCCGGCGAGGCAACTTCCTTTTCATTGCGGAAGAAACGGAAGGTCAGGCTGTGATCCGGACAAGCGCCCACGCAGTTCATGCACATGAGGCACTCGGACTTGCGCCACGGCACGCCTCCGATGGGATCATCACCCCCCTGGCAATTGAGCAAGCAGCGATTGCAGTTATTGCAGGTATCGGGGTCCTTATGTAGGCCCAGAACCGACCAGCGGGAGACCGCTCCAAGCAGCGCACCCAATGGGCAAATTGAGCGGCACCACAGGCGCGTGACGCGCAAGCTGGCAAAGAGAATGGCGAGAAACAAAACTCCAAGCCAAAGGCCTTGCGCAAAATGCTGCTGGCGGAAGTCCAGCACCGTGAATTGCAGAACAGCGTGGAGGATTTCGCCGGTGGACTTGATTACCGCAATATGGCTGTGTTCGAGCGGGGCCAAAAGAGCGCGGACGGCAAAGTTGAAAGCAGGCAGCAGCGAGAGGCCAAATGAACGAACCAGCAGGCTAAACGGATCGAGCCAGCCAATGGCGGCGGAACCGAAAAATGCAGCCACCAGGCCGACGATCAAAGCGACGTACTTGACAGTCTGCCAACGCTTGTACCGATTGGATTGGATACGCTGCTTGCCGCGCTTCGACTCGGAGGGCATATTGCCGACGAAGTGCTGCAGGGTACCCATGGGACAAATCCAACCGCAGAAGAAACGGCCCAGAAAGAGCGTGGGGAGCAGGATGAGCAGGCTCCAGAGCAGACCGCGATAAAGAGCATGGCTGGCCAGTGCGTTGACAACGGCCACCAGCGGGTCCCACTCGAAAAACAAACGCACCGGCACGCGCATGTGAATATCGCCAGTGCTACCGGGAGTGGGGCGCAGAGAGGTGAACACCAACAAGGCAAGGAAAAGCAGCAGAAAGAATATCTGCGAAATCCTGCGCAACAGCGGCAACCTGGAACGTGCCACGAATCTCCCCCTCACGCTTTGTATTCTTCAACCCCAAGACAAGAGATGAGGACATGCGGCAGAAGCCCCGGAATCTCTTATCCCAGTGACTCGCCACACTGCGCATCTTGAGAGCCGACAGACAGATTTTTCGCTCCCCGCTTCACGGCAGCCTGGCTCTTCGGCATGGATCCGCAACGGAACTTGTTCTTCAAGTTGGCCTTATCTTGAAGAAGTCCATGCGCCCGTGCCACATAGACAGTTTGAAAGTCCAAGTCTCCCTGGAATTCGAACCGGGTGAACGGGGACTTTGCATGTAAGAAGCATCATTAGTGGTCTGGTAAGTATTGAACAGTGATCTGCGTCACTTAAAGCGATCTTTTCGATATATGCGGCTGTGTGCCAATAGATAGGAGTGGCTGCTCTTTAGAACTTAGAGTTCGCTCAAGCTCTACGCGAAATAGCGCTGAAATCAGAGGCGATTGATAAGAGATGCTATGCAGGCAGCGCCGAAGCCGTTATCTATATTGACCACGGATACGTTGGGCGAACAGGTGTTTAGCATTCCGAGCAGAGCGGCCACACCGCCAAAAGAGGCTCCATAACCGATGCTGGTGGGAACGGCCAGTACCGGAGCATTCACCAACCCGGCAACAACGGTGGGCAAAGCTCCCTCCATGCCGGCACACACGATGAGAACGCGCGCGGATTGCAGGGAGCTTCTCTGTGCGAGCAGGCGATGTATTCCGGCCACTCCTACATCGGCGATCAGCTCGACCGTATTGCCCATGAGACGCGCTGTGACCACTGCCTCTTCAGCGACGGGCAGATCGCTGGTACCGGCACAGACCACGGCAATGGTTCCCTTGCCCGGATTCGCGGGAGCCTGGGAGAGTGTGATGGCACGGGCTGTCTCGTGCCAAACGGCGCCAGGGGCGAGTTGAATGACCGCCTCAAACATCTCACGCGAGGCGCGCGTGGCCAACACATTGCCCCCGGCCTGGGCCATGCGAGCAAATATCTGAGCCACTTGCGGCACGGTCTTTCCGGCGGCAAAAATTACCTCGGGCATGCCGGTGCGGAGAGCGCGGTGGTGATCGAGCTTGGCAAAGCCCAGGTCCTCGAAAGGCAGATCACGCAGGCGATCCAGCGCCTGGTCGACGCCTGTACGGCCCTCGCGTACTTCATTGAGCAGCATTTCAATACTGGCGCGATCCATTAGGGTTTCTCCTTTGCCGAAGAGGCAGGCCCTTGCGCATCTGCGGCAGGGTCATTGCCGGTCGCGTCTTCCGCCTCCGTAGCCTGGTAGTGCTGCATGGCCTGCTGCATCACCTGCTTGAGGGGCACCGAGTGCTGCGTCGCGAGCAGGCGGCAATCTTCATACTCCGGCGAAGCATTGGCGATTTTGCCTGAGGGCCAGCGGGCGACCTTGATGCAGACCTGGCCCCAGGTAGTTTCCACCTGTACGAACTCCCGAGCCAGAGCCGCCTTGTTCTCAATCCTCCAGTGCAGACCTATGGTGGTGGTCTCGCGGAAAATCAAATCGCGCAATACAGGGACCAGATTAGGGCGGCACAGCACGGTCAACTGCACCCCGGTTCGACCCTTCTTCATTTGCACAGATACCTGATAGACATCCCACGCACCGGCCTGGAGCAGTAACTCGCTGACATACGCGAGTAGTTGCGGACTGGAGTCGTCGATGACGGTTTCGATAACGGCGATAGGCTCAGTAGCGGAATCTTCATCAGCCTCGCCCACCAACAGGCGCAGGAGGTTGGGCTGACCGGGGGTCTCGCGTCCTCCCGCTCCGTAGCCGGCAGATTTGACGCGCATGGCCGGGAGCGGCCCATAGCTCACGTTGAGCATGCGCAGCAGAGCTGCGCCAGTGGGTGTTACCCGCTCCATTGGCGGGCCGGCAGCATAGACGGGAGCATCGGACAAAAGAGCCAATGTGGCCGGAGCGGGCACGGGTAGCGTTCCGTGCTGGCACTCCACCGTTCCGCTGCCCACATTCAATGGCGATGAGAGCCAGCGGTCCACGCCAAGAGCCTCGCATCCGACGGCGGAGCCTACGATGTCCACAATGGTGTCAACGGCTCCCACTTCGTGGAAATGCACTTTTTCAATGGGGATGGAATGAATGCCGGCTTCCACCTCGCCCAGAAGTTGGAATGCGCGAGTTGACCGCTGCTTCACGGAGTCAGATAAACGCGCAGAACCAATGATGGCCAGAATTGCCGACAGCGAGCGATGAGGGGCGTGAGTATGCTTGGAATGCTGATGCTCTGCCGGAGTTGAGTGCGCAGAATGCTCGTGATCATGCTCATGCGCGTGATCCGTGTGGTCGGCGTGGGAGTGCTCCGGTTGGCTCGCAACATGGTCCGGGGTGATCACGTCCACCTTGGTTGCGGCCAGCCCTCCGCGGCTTACCTTGCGCATCTCCAGACGTGCGCCGACGTTGAGAGCAGCAGCCGTCTCTTCAAGGGTTGTGAAGGGAACGCCCGCATCCACCAAGGCTCCCAAGAGCATGTCGCCACTAATACCGGAAAAGCATTCAAGATATCCAATTCGCATTGATGATGATTCTAAACTGTTTGCTATGCGCCTCGCCGGGTCAACACATCGACAGACAAAATCTCATTCATTGCGCCTGAGCGGAACCCGGAGCAATCGAGCGTAACGTATTGGAAGCCAGCCTGACGGAGAGCCGCGGAGATAGCATCAAGCATCTCCATCGAAAGAGCGCGTGGCAATTCGGAGCGTGCAATCTCAACGCGTGCCAATTCACCGTGATGGCGAACGCGCAGTTCGCGGAAACCCAACTGGCGCAGACTCTCTTCGCCCTTCTCCACCTGCTCCAGCACTTCGCGGGTCACCGTGCGACCATATTCAACGCGCGAGGACAGACACGGCGCCGCCGGACGATCCCATAGCGGATAACCGGCAGCCTTGGCAAGCGCGCGGATTTCAATCTTTGTCAGCCCTGCCTCCGCCAACGGCGCCAGTACAGCGTGCTCCTCTGCGGCGCGCTGCCCGGGACGGAAATCCTTGGTGTCGTCGGCGTTCATACCGTAAGCAATGTGGGTAAAGCCCAGTTTGCCACCCAGCGATTCCATTGATGCGAAAAGCTCGTTCTTGCAGTGGAAACAGCGGTTTGCATCGTTGCGCTGGTATTCAGGCCGATCGAGTTCTTCAGTCTCCATCACATACAGAGGCATCTTCAGGTCGCGGGCAAAGGCGCAAGCCTGCTCCATGTCGCGGCGGGCCAGGCTGGGCGAATCGGCCAGAACAGCGAGCATTCGATTGCCCAGCACACGATGCGCCGTGGCCGCCAGAAACGCGGAATCCACGCCGCCGGAGTAGGCCACCATCAGGCTACCCAGTTGCTCCAACCTCGCCTCAAGCGCATGGAGTTTGGACACGGTATCTGGCCCATTTATGGAACCATCGACCTGCTCGGGATGAGCCGGTTCAACACTCGATGACTTCGCCGATTCACTAACTGCCATGGGCCAGATTATAACGCTATCCACATTTCCGGGTAGCTTAGCGGGGGCGGGCATAACGATGGAGCCAAGAGGCATTCCAGGCGTATTGAACCCACCAGTATGCGGCATGGACCAGCGAGAGCTTGGAGAATTCCCGGTAGAGCCGCCATGCATTGAGCGCCCCGCCAAGCTTGTTGGCCGATCGACTCTCGGCCAGCAAACGGTAGCGGGCCAGGTCGAGGGGGAGGCGATGGCCTATGTGCCCTTCCCGGATGAGGTTAGACCAGAGGCAAAAATCTTCAGCGCGATAGGGTGTAATAGTCGGAAAGCGAAATCCTGGAATCTGTTCGCGATCAATAACGACCGTCAGGCATCCGGTACCGCGATGCGTATGCAAGGTGCGCAGGTTCAATTCATCCGGTCCATGAACCAATCTGCCAATGCTTGCGCCATCGTGAGAGATATGCCGGTAGTCGTGAAAGATAAATTCATAGCCGTGGGCAGTCATCCATTCGACAGAGCGTGCCAGCTTCTCGGGCTGCCAGAGATCATCGGCATCGAGAAAGGCGATGAACCGTCCGCGCGCCGCATCCAAAGCCAGATTACGGGCCGCGGATGGGCCTGCATTGCACGGAGCCCGCAACAGACGGATGCGCTGGTCAGCAGCGGCCGCAGCCTCCACGATGGCCACAGAATCGTCTGTTGACCCGTCGTCGGCCAGAACGTGTTCCCATGCTGCAAAAGTTTGCGCCCGAACGGAGGCAAGCGTCGCCGGCAACCAGCGGGCAGCGTTATAGACCGGGGTAACTATTGATACCAATGGCATTGTTTGCAACCGTAGCCCTCTTATAGACAACCGGATCGTTGTCTGCGTTGGAAAGAAACCCTCGTTCTTTGTGGTCGAACAGATTCTTGCGGAAGGGTGTCAGGCGTTCGCCCGTCCCGATCCATGCTCCTCCCAGTCCTTCGGTGGACCCAACTCCTACGGTCCAGAAATTGAAACGAGCGACATGACCCTCCTTCACGATGGCGCCTGCCAAGCGGACCGACTTTTCGCCAAGTCGCCCTAGCATGTTCGCAGATCCATCTACATTAACTCTCGTATCTTATAGAATGACAAAAACATAACCGCCAAAGTTGAAGGATTGAAACAAACCGGAGCTACCATAACAGCGCAGAGCGCCGATTTCAAAGAGAACGCACTAACTGATCCAACGCTTAACACTCGACCGCGCTTTCTCTTCTGACGCAGGTGCGTTTCTGTGCCAGGGAAAAGAGTCCGAAAGAAATAAATGGTGGCGCCGCCCAACATAAGTCTCCCTCCGGCAGCACTACTGTTAATGGCGAAGAACATGTTAGATGTCACTACAAGCGCAATAAATGCAACATGTCGGAACCAATCCAACTTGTACGATTCAGTAAGATCAATCAAGACACCAAAAAGAAGAAGCGCGGTGCACCATGTGGTGTATGTTAATGCAGGCGTGCTTGCCACTTCGGGCTTATCGTAATTGCCTAAATTCATATACACAATCAACACCAAAATAGAACTAAATGCAGCAGCGTGCGCTTTCTTTTTCAGCATCAAAAGCAAGATTAGCGTTTCAATTACCACTACTATGGCTATGTAGTTGTGTATGAATATGCAAAACAAACTCAAGCAAATTCTCCGGTACACGCTATTCCTATCGATACGATTATCTAGGACAATATATGCAGCAGTGGCAATCAGCTGCCTATGTATATTCGTGAAACCAGTCATAAACAATGGCGACGTCATCACAATAAAGACGTAGAATGGATTGCGTTTGAGAGCGGAAAAGCTAAGCAATATCGCGCCAATACAAATATAGTCGTAGATATTGAGTGCCGTGTATGCGTCGCCAAGTAACCCCGTCAGCAATTTGCCTGGAAAATAGTAAATGAATTCTTTAATATAATAAACATTGAAATAAGTATTATCGGAGAAAGATATCGCGTAGTTCTCGATATCGCCATGCACGCCTAATCTCTCATGAGCATAGCCATACTGGATGATACCAGCTAACAGTATCGACGTCAGCACGCCAAGAGCTATAGCAGTCTTTTTGAAAGTGCGGGCTATTTGCTTGATATCGCTAACGCTTAAGCCATTCCTCAGATCCCTCTGAATGTCAGAAATGCTCATTTAACCTCGTCCTGAACAGATACAGCCATGACAATATGGCACCGGAATCCTTCCGTATTTGGCATGTGCAGTTACACCTTCTGAACACTAATGCCGGCGGCATCGAACGCTGCGTCGGCCCGTAGATACGCCTTGGCCACCGCTCTGCTCTCAAACGAAGTCGTGGCAACTGGTCTCCACGGCTCATTCATTGCTCGGCGAAGGGTAGCAAGGACTTCACTCCTGTCCCACGACAGGGGCAATAGTTGGACTGAGTTACCTACCTTGTCCGGTGATATTTCAAGGCCTCCGCCAGCTCCCGGCATGGCAACGATGCATCCCTGGGTCATGGCTTCGAGATAGGAAATTCCGAAGCCTTCCACTTCATTACCGGACACAAAAACCTTGGTGCGGCGAAGCCACTCACGAACGGTGTTATCGTCCGGAGTTCCTTTGAACTCAAACCTGCTATCGCCGCCTATCATAGCTTCCAGATGTGTTCGTTGTTCGCCTTCTCCAATGATGCAGGCACGCAGGCCTGGAGTCTCATCGAGCAGGTCGCGAATTGCGGGCAGTATGCGGTGCAGATTCTTGGCGGCCGTGAGCCTTCCTACGTAGGTAACATAGTTTCGATTTTGTGGGGCAGCGAACGTCTCCAGATACAAGGGCTTGATTGGGTTATGAATGACGGCATCAGTCCGCACGTCGAAAACGGCTTGCAGAGTGGCGGCAGTATAGTGAGACACCGAGACTAGCTGGACTCCCGGACAGTGATTTGCGAGCTTGAACGAACCAATGATTGCCAACAGTCTCGACCAGCCTTGGCAATCCGCGCGCGGCACCCCGTGCGCCATGCAAATGGCTCTCCGCGCAAACGGTGCGGCAAAGACGGCTGTCGTACTGAGGATCTTCAGTATCTGCGGGTCGCGCAAATCGCGCCAACGTGTGAAGACCCGCGACGGCGGGATGATTTCAACAGGTATCCCAAGGCTAGTAAAGCCTGCGCGTAATCCCGCCGCGAAGCTGCCAACGCCCCCAATTTGATGGCCACCTGTGATTAGTAACTTCAATGGATACGATTTCTTCATTGCTGCCTTCTGGTGGAGC
>Ga0364886_10567_pt1 | contig 15861 bp, 15 predicted proteins | sample ExccelJu500001D3_4_FD_206926 | JGI IMG/M metagenome (GOLD analysis project Ga0364886, IMG submission 206926) | Enriched cells from Trout Bog Lake Hypolimnion, Wisconsin, USA - BchlTB.July23.5000.01.D3 | ecosystem: Environmental > Aquatic > Freshwater > Lake > Hypolimnion/Profundal zone | place... | reverse complement strand
TTGGTGGGCGAAATGCTTGCAAAGATGCATTTAGCAGGCGCCGATTTTCCTACAACACAAACAAACTTGCGTAGCCTTACTTGGTGGCAAAAAACAGTACCTCAAGTCTTGGCACATTTAAATCAAAATCAACAAGATTTGCTCACTCACGAATTAGCCACTCAAGAAAACTTCTTCGCCTCAAGTGAATATGCCGCATGAGTTCAAGATAGTAAGGAAGTTGCTCTGCAGACAATCTTTCAAAGATCGTTAAAACAAATTCTTGTTTCTTGCCATCAAGAACGGTATCTAGGAAAAAGTTGGAATTCTCGATGCCGCCATGAATACCGCGAATAGCAGTAGCCTCGCCAATATTGAAGTCCCGTGCGATCCAGTCTGAGATATCGCCAAGCTCGATCGGGGTAAATACAGCCATACGTTACCGAATTGGAATGCTGATGCTGGGCACACTCAGTAAACTGCCTTCGCCAGACTGGGCGCCAGGTTTAACAGAGTCGGGAGGTGACATTTCGTAAGTCGTTAATTTCGTCTTTACCTGAACTTGGGTTGGGCTATTTGAATCCTTGTACTCAGTTACTTCAGTCCCGTTCCCATCTTTAAATTGATAGCTAGGCTTGCGCATTTCTGGGGTGTTCATCGCGCCAGATGCACTCACTGCTGGAGCAAGTGGCTGGTTATTAATTTGTTGGAGCTCGGCAGGGCTAAGAGCTTGGCTCATATTTTGGGCAGCAGCATTACCACTTCCCAATATGCCAAAAGCCATGAAAAAGCTAGTTAAAACAAGGGCCTGGCTCCAGGAGTGGCTGAATAAGTTGGTTAGAGCATGCATCATTTTTCACCTTTTTAGTCCCACTCCAGATCGGTTCCCAAACCAGACCCGTGGGAAGTTAGCAACTAGATTGTACGATTGCGGTATGACTAAACATAGACTCTTGTTGGTAGACGGCTCTAGCTACCTCTACCGCGCCTTCCATGCCATGCCAGACCTTAGAAATGGGGCTGGTGACCCAACGGGGGCAATTTATGGGATGGTCAACATGATGCGCAGGGCCAGATCCGAGCTAAAGGCCGATCATATTGCCTGTGTATTTGATGCTAAAGGGAAGACTTTTCGGGATGAAATGTACTCCGAGTACAAGGCGCATCGGTCGCCAATGCCCGAAGATCTGGTGAAGCAAATCGAGCCTATTCATGCGATGGTAAAGGCCCTGGGTTGGCCCGTCTTGATGGTATCGGGAGTTGAGGCTGACGATGTGATTGCTACCCTATCTTGTCAGGCTACTCAAGCCGGTTGGGAAACGATTATTTCAACAGGCGATAAAGATTTAGCGCAGCTTGTGAATTCCTCAGTGACTTTGATCAACACCATGACCAATGAAAAATTGGATATCGAAGGTGTGATTGAAAAGTTTGGAGTGCCACCGGAACGAATTGTGGATTACTTATCTATTATTGGTGACGCTGTTGACAACGTTCCCGGTGTCCCAAAAGCTGGACCTAAGACAGCCAATAAGTGGTTAGCTGAGTTTGGTGATCTTGATAATTTGATGGCAAACGCTGAGCAAGTAAAAGGTGTAGTCGGTGAAAATTTACGAGCCAGCTTAGAGTGGCTTCCTAAAGCGCGTGAATTAATTACCGTCAAAAAAGACTGCGATCTAGATCCACATCTCCTGAGTTTGGATGACTTGCATGCAAAGCCTGAAGATGCGCCACTCTTGCGTGAGCTGTTTGAGCGCTATGCATTTAAGACTTGGTTGCGAGATGTAGAAAAGCAACTGAACAACCCTAGCCCTCAGTCAAATCAAGGGGAGGCGGTCTTTGACTTGGCTGGCAGCCCTTTACCCGGCATCTCCCCGAATGAATTAGCCGCAAAAAAATCGAGAGAGATTGCGTCTACTCCAACAACCGTGTTATCTCAAGCCACAACAGATTTACATGATGGGATTACACGACATTACGAGTGCGTAGTAGATGAGCTTGCTTTAGATCGATGGCTCAAGAAAATTGAATCTGCACAGTTAACTGCAGTCGATACCGAGACCACTGGTTTAGATGCCTTAGCAGCAGAGTTGGTTGGCATTTCTTTATCGGTAACACCAGGTGAGGCTTGTTACATTCCGGTAGCCCATCGCAATGGCGAAACTCAACTAGACCGCAACTTAGTGCTGTCGCGAATGAGATCATGGTTAGAGAGTTCTTCTCATGCCAAGGTCGGTCAAAACTTAAAGTACGACAGTCACATCTTTGCCAATTACGGAATTACTTTAGGCGGCATTCAGTTCGATACTTTGCTTGAATCTTATGTTCTGGAATCTCATTTACCACACAATATGGATAGCCTGGCAGAACGGCATCTTGGCGTGAAGACCATTCGCTACGAAGAAGTCTGTGGCAAAGGCGTGCATCAAATTGGCTTTGATCAAGTGGATCTCAAGATTGCTACTGATTACGCAGCTGAAGATGCGGACATCACCTTACGGCTCCACTTAGAGCTGTGGCCCCAGATACAAGCTAGCCCAGGCTTGCTCTACGTATACCAGCAGATTGAGATGCCTGCTATGCGAGTACTGGGCATTATGGAGCGCAATGGCATTCGGATTGACTCCGCGTTACTGGCCAAGCAGGGCCAACAGGTCGGAAAACGCCTGCTGGAACTGGAAGGTGAGATCCATAAACTAGCGGGACAGCCTTTTAATATTCAGTCACCCAAGCAGATTGCCGAAATTTTATTTGGGCAATTGGAGTTACCGGTGATTAAGAAGACGCCCTCAGGCGCACCTTCAACCGATGAAGAAGTGTTGCAAAAGCTAGCTGAAGACTACCCATTACCAGCTCGTATTTTGGATTACCGCAGCTTGGCTAAATTGATGTCAACCTATATCGAGAAGTTACCGCGCATGGCTGATCCAAAGACGGGTCGGGTACATACGAACTTCTCGCAAGCGACTGCAGTAACCGGGCGCCTTGCATCTAGCGATCCCAATTTGCAAAATATTCCCGTGCGTACTGAAGAGGGGCGAAGAATTCGGGAGGCTTTTATTCCGGCGGATGGTTGTAAGTTACTTTCAGCAGACTATTCGCAAATTGAATTGCGCATCATGGCGCATATTGCCGAAGATGAAAACCTTCTAGAGGCATTCAATACTGGTAAGGACGTACACCAAGCAACTGCAGCTGAAATTTTTGGTGTGCCTTTGGATGATGTGAGCTCTGAGCAGCGTCGCTACGCCAAGGTCATTAACTTCGGCTTGATTTATGGCATGAGTGCGTTTGGTCTGGCAGGCAATTTAGGAATTGAACGTTCTGCAGCACAAAACTATATTGCCAAGTATTTTGATCGCTATCCTGGTGTAGCCCAATATATGGAGCGCACCCGTGTCGAGGCGCGCGAAAATGGTTATGTCGAGACGGTTTTTGGTAGAAGGTTGTGGTTACCAGAGATCAAGGGATCTAATGGACCTCGTCGTCAAGGCGCTGAGCGTGCTGCGATTAATGCGCCGATGCAAGGCACTGCCGCAGACTTAATTAAGTTAGCCATGATTGCTGTCGAGAATTGGTTAGAAAAAGAGCAACTCAAAACCCGCATGCTCTTACAGGTGCATGATGAATTAGTATTTGATGTGCCTTTGGATGAGATTGATCTGCTAAAGGAAAAATTACCAGGCTTGATGTGTACAGTAGCTGATCTGAAAGTGCCATTGCTAGTGAGTATTGGTATTGGCGATAATTGGGAAGAAGCCCACTGAGTTTGATAAAAATGCTTGGGTGAAATGGGGATAAATGCAATGAACAAAAAAAATCATCAAGCTTCACAAGGTATTCAGGGTGATAGAAGAAGTTTTATCAAGACCTCTGCGATTGCTGCAACAGGCATTGGGATTGGCTTGGCGCCAGCATCCCAGCCTATCATGGCCGCTGCTATTGAAACGAGCTTTACAGGTTTGACTGCTGGCGAGCAATCTATCCCAGTGGGCAGCTCTCAAATTCCGGCCTATGTCTCACGTCCAGAAAAGGCCAAAGGCCCACTGCCAATCGTGATCGTCGTGAGTGAGATCTTTGGCGTGCATGAGTACATTGCTGATGTCACCCGTCGTTTTGCAAAGTTAGGCTATCTCGCCATTGCCCCAGAATTTTTTGTACGGGCGGGTGATCCCAGCCAATACGGCACGATTGCTGAAATCTTTACTAATATTATTTCTAAGACGCCTGACTCCCAGGTGTTGGGTGATTTGCAGGCTGCATTGGTCTGGGCTGGAAAAAATGGGGGCGACTTAAAACGGGTCGGCGTGACTGGTTTTTGTTGGGGCGGGCGCATTACTTGGCTATCCGCCACATTGCCACAGGTACGTGCCGGCGTAGCTTGGTATGGCCGCTTGATTGGCGACAAAACCGAAGGCAATCCACGTCATCCAGTTGACATTGCTACAGACTTAAAAGCCCCCGTCTTAGGACTTTATGGCGCTGCTGATGTTGGAATCTCTTTGGCGAGCATTGATCAAATGCGTGAGGCTTTAGCAAAAGCCGCGCCTACCAATGCTGCAGCTAAGGCATCCCAGTTTGAGGTGTATCCAGATACCCCCCATGCGTTTCATGCGGACTACCGCGAGTCTTATCGCGAAGGCCCCGCAAAAGATGGTTGGGCAAAATGCTTGGCTTGGTTTAAGAAAAACGGAGTAGTGTGATTGCTATGACAGTTTTACAAAGCATTCTCTTGGTAACTGCGCTTGCAGGAACGGCTAGCGTTCTTGTAGCCGCCACCTTCTCCTTGGCATTGCTTTCCAAGATGGTTCACAACATGGTGAGCGTTTCGGTCGGAATTTTGCTAGCTACTGCTTTTTTGCATTCTTTACCCGAAGCCTTCAGCATGGAGGGTACAAGCCCGCAACTCTTATTTGCCACTTTGCTTGCTGGCTTACTGGGATTTTTCTTGTTAGAGAAAATTTCTTTATTGCGTCATAGTCATCATCACGAAGGCGATGGCCATAACCACCACCATGGTCATGACGCTGAAGCTGCTGGTCGAAGCGGTAGCATGATCTTGATTGGCGATGGACTGCATAATTTTGTAGATGGGGTATTGATCGCCGCTGCTTTTATGGCGGATTATCAAGTGGGCATCTTTACAGCGCTTGCCATCATTGCTCATGAGATTCCGCAAGAGATTGGCGATTTTATTGTTTTGCTCAATGCTGGCTTTTCGCGTACACGGGCTTTGCTGTACAACTTGATTTGCGGTTTATCTGCTGTGGTCGGTGGCGTGCTAGCTTATTTTTTCTTAGAAAAAGCACATGCTGCCATGCCCTATCTTCTAGTCATTGCCTCTAGCAGTTTTATTTACATTGCAGTGAGTGATTTGATTCCGCAAATGCATCGTCGCCCACATTGGGCAGAGTCTTTACGTCAAACAGTGTTGATTGCTTGTGGCGTAGGTTTCGTGATCCTACTATCTAACTTGCGTTAAGTTTCAACAGGCCTCTGAGGGTCTGCGCACCATTCACTCCAACTACCAGCATAGAGGCGCGACCCCTTCAACCCAGCAATTTCCATCGCCAGTAAGTTATGGCACGCCGTAACTCCCGAGCCGCATTGGTGAATGACATCGGATGCTTTGAGGGGGCCCAGAAAATCCACAAAGTCTTTATAAAGTTGTTCTGGTGCTTTAAATGCGGTGGCAGATAGATTGTCTTTAAAGAAGCGGTTGATTGCGCCGGGGATATGGCCTGCGACTGGATCTAAAGTTTCATTTTGACCATGAAAGCGATCGTTAGCGCGCGCATCCATCACAACACTTTTCTGAGTTTGCAAGTTCTCAGACACTGCATCAGCTAATACGAGACCAACATACGGCATGGCCTCAATTGCTTGACTTGCAGGACTTGGTTTACGGGGAATCGTTCCGATAGGGCCATTCCAGGCATCTAGCCCGCCATCCAGTACTCGCACATTGGCATGACCGGTCGCTTTGAGCATCCACCACAAACGGCTGGCATATACAGAGCCCTGTTTGTCATAAGCAACTACCAGGGTGTTGTTATCCATGCCGAGGCGTGTTTTTGTTTTCGCCCAAGCATCTGGAGTCGGTAATGGGTGTCGCCCATTCTTGCCGGTTTTTTCACCAGACAGATCTTGATCGAGGTCGACATAGATGGCGCCTGGAATGTGACTTTCTTCGTAGGCTTTTCTACCGGCAGATGTATCAGCCAAATCAAAGCGGCAGTCACACAGCAACACATTTTCACCACTGTTAATGATTTCTTCTAACTGGTTAGCAGTAATAAGAGGAGTCATGAAGTGACCTTTTGTGAATTAAATTAAACGCCTTGATAGTTCATGACACGACGATACCACTCGTGGAAATGCTGCATGCCGTCTTCCATTGGGCTTTGGTATGGACCAACTTCGTTGATGCCGCGAGCAAAGAGGGCAGCACGACCTGCATCCATGCGTTCGCCGATTTCATCATCCTCGATGCAGGTTTCCATGTAGGCGGCACGTTCAGCCTCAACAAACTCACGCTCGAATAGAGCAATCTCTTCTGGGTAATAAAACTCAACAATGTTGCGTGTTTTATTCGGACCAAGTGGATGTAGGGTAGAAACACAGAGCACGCCTGGGTACCACTCGACCATGACATTGGGGTAATAGGTCAGCCAGATTGCCCCATGGCGTGGTGATTTTCCGCCAAATTGGCGCAACACTGCTTCATGCCAATTGCGATACACGGGTGATCCAGGTGTTGCTAGATCTTTATGAATGCCAACCGTTTGCACGCTATGCCAGTCGCCGAATTCCCAACGGAGGTCTTCGCAAGAAACAAACTTTCCTAAGCCAGGATGAAATGGAACGACATGGTAGTCCTCGAGGTAAACCTCGATAAATGTTTTCCAGTTGTAGTTGCAGTCGTGCACCTCAACGTGATCGAGCATATAGCCATCAAACTTGAGATCATCCGCAACACCCAGCTTGGCAAGATCGGCTCTCACATCACGCGGACCTTCAAATAACAGTCCTTGCCAGTTTTGCAATGGGGACTTGCCAAGATTGAGGCAGGGCTTGTCTTCAAAATGAGGGGCGCCTAAAAGATCGCCATTCAGATCGTAGGTCCAGCGATGCAGTGGACAAACAATGTTTTCTGTTTTGCCGGAGCCATTGAGCATGAGTGCTTGGCGATGACGGCAAACATTTGATAAGAGTTCTACGCCGGCCTCATTGCGAACCAGAATGCGACCTTCATTTTCTGCGGCTAATGTGCGATAGGAGCCAATTTCGGGCACCATGAGATCGTGGCCGACATAGCCAGGCCCTTGCTTGAAAAGCAGTTCAATTTCGCGCTGATACAAATCAACGTCAAAATATGCCGAAACCGGCAGTTGTAGATTGGACGGCGCAAGCTTCTGCGCGGTAGCCAGATTAGTCATTCTCCCCACCCCCGAAAACGTCAGCCGAAGCTAAGCGGAATAACCAATCCAACCATCGACGAGTCGATATTGGAAAGGAAGGGATGAATTATACCCATCGAAAGGGCTTCTCGCTTTAATATATAGGGCTGTTTGTGCAAGAAATACAAAGGAAACGGGTCTATGCCAGCTAAAAAATCAGAGAGTCAAAAGCCTGCTCTTGAGGCCCAAATTGATCCCAAATTGCGCTATGAAGAGGCAGTTAAAGAGCTTGAGAAGTTAATTTCTGACATGGAGTCTGGAAAGTTCTCTCTAGAAGAAACCCTTTTGGCCTACCAACGTGGCGCTGCACTACTCAAACATTGTCAGGGCGTGCTTTCTCAGGTTGAGCAACAAGTGCGTGTATTTGAGGCCTAATGACTTCAGTTTTTCAATTTCAGGAGTGGCTTAGTGCGCACTCCACACGTACCGAGTCTGCATTAGAGTCTCTGCTTGATTCAGATCAAACGACGCCTAAGCGATTGCATGAGGCAATGCGTTATGCGGCTCAAGGTGGCGGCAAACGTATTCGTCCTTTATTAGTTTATGCAGCGGGCTCACTAGGTGACGCCAAAGCCGAGGCATTAGACGCAGCCGCAGTTGCGATTGAATGTATCCATGCTTACTCATTGGTGCATGACGACTTGCCTTGCATGGATGACGATGATTTGCGCCGAGGACGGCCTACCGTTCATAAGGCCTACGACGAAGCCACTGCTTTGTTGGTTGGCGATGCCTTGCAAACGCGCGCCTTTGAAATTTTGGCAAACGCACAGTGCGAGGTTGACGTTCGTTTGTTCATGATGAGTAGCTTGGCTGCGGCATCCGGTTCGCGCGGTATGGCCGGTGGTCAAGCAATTGATTTGGATAGCGTTGGCAAGAAATTAGATCTTGCTGGTCTAAAGCAAATGCATGCCATGAAAACAGGTGCGCTGTTATCTTGCGCTGTGCAATTGGGCGGTATTGCCGCTCACTTGAACCCTACCCAAATGACTTGCCTGAAAAATTATTCTCAGGCCCTTGGCCTAGCCTTTCAGATTGTTGATGACGTTCTAGACGCTACGGCAGATAGTCAAACCCTCGGAAAGACGGCTGGTAAGGATGCGGCCAACGATAAGCCTACCTACGTAACCTTGATGGGTTTAGACTATGCACAGAAGCAGGCAAAGCAATTGCAAGCAGAGGCGATTGCCAGTCTGGAGATTTTTGGCAGCAAAGCGCAAGCCCTACAAGATTTAGCTCTGTTAGTAGTCAGTAGAGGCAAATAGGTTTGACCTTAGATTCGATGACTTTAGATTCCATACAATCCCCCGCCGATTTAAAAAAGCTTTCCCGTGAAGAGTTGCCAGCATTGGCCGCTGAATTGCGTCAGTTTGTTTTAGATTCTGTTTCTAAAACAGGTGGGCACCTTTCCTCTAATTTGGGCACGGTGGAATTATCAATTGCTTTGCATTACGTTTTTGATACGCCAAACGATCGGATCGTTTGGGATGTGGGTCATCAGAGTTACCCCCATAAGATTTTGACTGGCCGCCGTGAGCGCATGAGCACTCTGCGCCAGCTCAACGGTTTATCGGGTTTCCCGCGTCGTACTGAAAGTGAATACGATGCTTTCGGGACGGGCCATTCATCTACCAGCATTTCTGCGGCGATGGGGATGGCAAGAGCATTCCAGACTAAAGGCGAAAAACAAGTAGCTGTTGCTGTGATTGGTGATAGCGCCATGACCGGCGGCATGGCTTTTGAGGCGATGAATAACGCAGGCGTGTATGACGACTTGCCGCTCGTGGTGATATTGAACGATAACGATATGTCCATCTCGCCAGCGGTAGGTGCATTGAATCGACACCTCGCGCGCTTGCTCAGTGGCAATATTTATTCGGCAACCAAAAAAGGTATTGATAGCGTTTTATCTATTGCGCCCCCTTTACGAGAGTTTGCTAAACGCTTAGAGGATCACGCTAAAGGCATGGTTTCGCCATCGACCATTTTTCAAGAGTTTGGTTTTAATTACTTCGGTCCTATTGATGGCCATGATCTTGCGGCTTTGATTCCGATGTTGCAAAACGTCCGTCGCCTTGCGCTTGAAGGGCGTGGTCCGCAGTTTCTACATGTGGTGACCCGAAAAGGCCAGGGCTATGAATTAGCCGAAGCCAATCCTGTGCTCTATCACGGTCCAAGCAAGTTCAACCCAGAAGAGGGTGTGAAGAAGCCTGATATCCCACCCAAGAAAACCTTCACGCAAGTATTTGGCGAATGGTTGTGCGATATGGCGCATGCTGATCCACTATTGGTTGGTATTACGCCAGCAATGAGTGAAGGCTCTGGCTTAGTCGAGTTTGAAAAGAATTTTCCGAAGCGGTATTACGACGTGGGCATTGCTGAGCAACATGCGGTGACCTTTGCTGCTGGTATGGCATGTGAGGGTATGAAACCAGTAGTGGCAATCTATTCCACTTTTTTACAGCGTGCATACGATCAATTGATTCATGATGTAGCGATTCAGGATTTGCCAGTGTTATTTGCATTAGATCGCGCCGGCTTAGTCGGTGCAGATGGTGCGACTCATGCTGGCGTGTATGACATCCCATTTTTACGCTGCATTCCCAATATGTTGGTGATGACTCCTGCTGATGAAGCAGAGTGTCGAGATTTGTTAACGACTGCCTTCCATCAATCGCATCCGAGCGCAGTACGTTACCCCCGTGGTGCGGGTGTTGGCACAATCCCCTCTAAAGAGCTGCGCACACTTCCTTTTGGTAAAGGTGAGTTGCGTCGCAAATCAACGGCAGCTATTGGTAGTCGCGTAGCCATATTGGCATTTGGTACTTTGCTATACCCAGCACTAGAAGTTGCTGAGCGCTTAGACGCAACGGTTGCCAATATGCGTTTTGTAAAACCATTGGATGTGGATCTCATTAAATCCTTAGCGAGTGACCATGATTATTTCGTCACGGTTGAAGATGGCGCGATTCAAGGTGGGGCGGGTAGTGCTTGCCTAGAAGCACTCTCAGCAATGGGGATTAATAAGCCTTTATTGCAACTGGGTATTCCCGATGAATTTATCGAGCATGGTGACTACAAATTGCTTATGGCCAAGTGTGGCCTGGATGTAGAAGGTATTCACCAGTCCATTACACGGCGTTTTCCAGCAATCTTGAACATTAATTCAGCATTCGTAGGCAAATAAGCTGGTTTTGCCGGAAAATAGAGCCATGAACGATATGAATGCATCTTTTCTCAAACCTAGCGTGATGGCCGATGTGCAATCCACTCGGGATGAGCGTGCCTTGCCGATTGAGCAAGTAGGCATTCGTGGGGTGCGCCATCCGCTCACCATTCGTACCAAGACTGGTAGCTTTCCATCAGTGGGTAATTTTGAGATGGATGTTGCATTGCCTGCGCATATCAAGGGAACGCACATGTCGCGTTTCATGGCGATCTTGCAACAACAAGATGAGCCAATCGATAGCACCTCTGTAGTTTCTATGGTTCGCGAAATGTTGCCGCTCTTGGATGCCACTGAAGGTCATGTGCAATTTACTTATACCCATTTCGTCAAAAAAGCAGCGCCGGTCTCAGGCGTTGAAAGTTTGATGGATTACGAAGTTACTTGGATGTCCAAGGGTAAGAAAAATGCCACTGGTTCAATTGATGTTGAATTGAACTTGCGCGCTGTAGTGCCGGTAATGAGCTTGTGCCCTTGCTCAAAAGAGATTTCAGATTTTGGTGCGCACAATCAACGCTCGCATGTGACGATGACAGTGGTACTGGATCCAAAAACCAAAATGACAGTTGAAGATTTGGTGACTGCTGCTGAGAGTGAAGCTTCAAGCGAGTTGTGGGGTTTGCTCAAGCGCCCAGATGAGAAGTGGGTTACCGAACGTTCTTACAGCAATCCAAAATTTGTTGAAGACTTGGTACGTGATGTTGCTGGTCAGCTCAAGGCTGACGAACGCATCCTGTCATTTGTGGTTGAGGCTGAGAACTTTGAGTCGATTCATAATCACAGCGCTTTTGCCAAGATCAGCCTGACAAAATAACGAGTGAAGCCCTACCTCTGAGATTTAAACGAGGTTATTGCTCTGCAAGTCCCAGCGGGGCTTGATATCAAATGCACCCGATGTTGTTGAGCCATTGTTGGGGGCAAGTAAACGCAGTGCTCCAGCAAAGGCAATCATCACCCCGTTATCGGTACACAGATCTAGTGGTGGGTAGTGCACTTCAAAACCATTTTTAGTCGCTTTCTCATTCAGCGCTGCGCGCAACTGCAAGTTCGCGCCGACACCACCAGCAAGTACTAAATCCTTACAGCCTGTTTGCTTGAGCGCTCTTTCGGATTTGCTAACTAATACTGCAACCAAGGATTCTACGAAGGCCCTTGCCAGGTCAGCATGAAATTGCGCCACTTCAGTTGCGTCGGCAATATTTTTTTCTTGAAACTTTTTCACTTGGTTCAGAACTGCTGTCTTTAATCCAGAGAATGAAAAATCGAGATCACCGGAATGCAGCATTGGCTTAGGCAGATCAAATTGACCAGGCCGTCCTTTTTCTGCCAGTTTAGAAATCGCTACACCACCTGGGTAATCCAAACCTAATAGCTTGGCTGTTTTATCAAATGCTTCTCCCGCGGCATCGTCTAGCGTTTCACCAAGGAGCTCATAACGACCAACCCCACTAACTTTCATTAACTGGGTATGGCCACCTGAAACCAGTAAGGCAATAAACGGAAATTGCGGCGCTGTTTCCCCTAAAAGCGGGGATAGTAGGTGCCCCTCAAGGTGATGGACCCCAATGGAGGGAAGGTTTAGGCCTTGGGCAAGGGATTTAGCAAAGGCACTGCCCACTAGGAGGGCCCCAGCGAGGCCAGGGCCTTGGGTATAGGCCACCGCATCAATATCCTTGAGTGCCAGTCCAGACTGGGCTAAAGACTCGTCTAAAAGGGGTAAAACCCGGCGAATATGGTCTCTAGAAGCCAATTCCGGTACAACGCCCCCATATTCACGGTGCATAGCAATCTGCGAGTGCAGGGCCTGCCCCAGAATGCCTAGGGAAGCGGGTTGTGCACTCTCCCAGGGCATGGTGTTGTATAAAGCCACCCCGGTCTCGTCACAAGAAGTTTCTATACCTAAAACAATCATTTTTCGCTTAGCCGTGATAGAATCCGTGATTCAGTAATTTTCCAGCATAAACGAGTTAAACAAGTATGACTACAGTACGCCTCCGTGAGAACGAACCTTTTGAAGTGGCATTACGCCGTTTCAAGCGCACCATTGAAAAAAATGGCCTTTTGACCGACTTGCGTGCTCGCGAGTTCTATGAAAAGCCAACTGCTGAGCGCAAGCGCAAAAAAGCAGCAGCTGCAAAACGCCATTACAAGCGTATTCGCAGTCAGATGTTGCCTAAAAAGCTTTACTAATCGCATTTAAAAGCTCTCTTCACCGAGAAGCTTTGAAACCCGCTGACGGTGAAACGCAGCGGGTTTTTGCTTTTTCAGCGTCCGAGTAATAATCGTTAGAAAATCAATGTAAGAATCCATTCAGGGTATTCAGTACAACAGGAAACATGATATGAGTCTCAAAGACCAAATTACCGAAGATATGAAAAACGCTATGCGTGCAAAAGACGTTGCACGTTTAGGGGCCATCCGTCTTTTATTGGCTGCCATTAAGCAACGTGAAGTAGATGAGCGCATCGTGGTCGATGATGCTGGCGTCATAGCGACTGTAGAAAAAATGATGAAGCAGCGCAAAGATTCAATCTCTCAGTTTGAAAAAGCTGGGCGCGATGATTTGGTTGCAATAGAAGCTGGCGAAATGGCCATCTTGCAAGCGTATTTGCCTGCGCAATTGTCAGATACTGAGGTTGAAGCTGCAGTAGCTGCGGCGGTGAGCGCTACTGGTGCGGCTGGTCCTCAAGATATGGGAAAAGTCATTGGTGCCCTCAAGGCGCAATTGGCTGGTAAGGCAGACATGGGAAAAGTTTCTGCCTTGGTGAAAGCCGCTCTGGCGAAGTGAGCCACTCAGTTCAGCGCTAATGGCACTCATCCCTCAATCCTTCATTGCCGATCTTTTAAATCGGATTGACATCGTTGATGTGGTTGGGGAGCACGTAAAGTTAAAAAAAGCGGGTGCAAACTATCAAGGTCTTTGTCCGTTTCATTCTGAAAAATCCCCCTCATTTTCTGTTTCACCCACCAAGCAGTTTTATCACTGCTTTGGTTGCGGAGCGCATGGCTCAGCCATTAGTTTTGCGATGGAGTATTCGGGGTTGGGTTATGTAGATGCGATTGAAGATTTAGCGCGTTCAGCTGGACTTACTGTGCCACGTGAGGAGCGTACCGCTCAAGACGTAGCAAGACAGCAACAAGCGATGGCTCTGAGCGAAGTCATGAGTGCGGCATCTGATTGGTATCGCGCACAACTCAAAGTGGCGCCACGTGCCGTGGAATATTTAAAAGGTCGTGGCCTTACCGGAGAAATTGCGAAGCGTTATTCATTAGGTTATGCACCAGATGGTTGGCAAGGACTCGAAGCAGTATTTGGTACTTACGCTAATGATGAAGTGGCTAAAACATTATTAGAGGGTGGCTTACTCATTCAGAGTGAGCAGAGCGAAGGCAATCAAACCGCAAGACGTTACGATCGCTTTCGTGATCGGATTATGTTTCCGATTCGTAATCCCAAAGGTCAGGTGATTGGTTTTGGTGGGCGCATCTTGGATCAAGGCGAGCCGAAGTATTTAAATTCCCCTGAGACGCCACTCTTCTCTAAGGGCAATACGCTCTATGGATTATTTGAGGCAAGACAGGCCATTCGTGCACAAGAATATGTCTTGGTGTGCGAAGGTTATATGGATGTAGTGGCGCTTGCGCAATTGGGTTTCCCGAATGCCGTAGCTACTTTAGGTACTGCATGTACCGCTAATCATGTGCGTATGCTCTTGCGCCAAACCGATCGCGTGGTCTTTTCGTTTGATGGTGATTCTGCAGGGCAACGTGCAGCGCAGAGAGCGCTAGAAGCTTGCTTGCCCTTGATGTCTGATGATAAAGAAATTCGTTTCTTATTCTTACCGACTGAACATGACCCGGATAGTTATGTTCGTGCCTATGGTGCCCCTGCTTTTGAAAAAGTCATTAAAGAGGCGATGTCAATCTCGAGCTTCTTCTTCAAGATTGCTAGCGAAGGGCATGAACTCACCACGCCAGAGGGTAGGGCGCAAACGCATCATGCGGCTAAACCTTTGTTGCTCTCCATGGCGCCGATCGCTTTGCGTACACAAATATTGCGCGAGCTGGCGATCAGAACAAACTCAACACCTGCAGAGTTAGAGGCTTTTTGTGGTTTAACAGTAGCACCTGCTCCTGTACAAACTGGATCGTATTCTGCAAGCCCAACGCGTGCTCCTGGCTTTACGAATACCAACACTGGCAATAGAGCGCAAGGCGCACCATGGCAAGCTTCAAAGGGATCTTCCAAAAGAGTCGTTGCACAAAACATTGCTCCCCCTCAAGCGCCCACGGATTTGGCTGTACAAATTTTGCGGGTATTAATTCAGTTTCCGCATTTGGGTAAGGCTTTAGGCCCCAATAAACGCGACTTAGCTTTGCAGGCATCTGAACAACGCTCTACTAAGACGCTCACATTGATGCAAGATTTATTGGCGCAATGCGATCAAGTCGAGCTAGTACCTGGTGAAGGTGAAAAGCCCGCTATGGTGGGGGCAGGTGCTTTTGCCATGTTCCAAGAGCAACTGTCTCGTAGCGAATTGGCGCCGATGTACGAAGCGCTCAGAAAGCGGGTCATGGGGTCTGATTTAGATCTAGAGGGTGCTGAGGCTGATTTAGATGGCGCCTTTAAAAAGCTCGAGTTAACCCATCTCAAGCTAGAGATGACTCAGATTGCCCAAAAGCTTGCCGCAAACACGGCAACCGACCAAGATCGGGCTAGATATCGTGAGTTAGGCGAGAGGCTGAAGTTCTCGTAAGAAATAACGGATTTCACCCTAGAAATCAGAGAAATTAACCCCATATTTTTACAATAAGTAGGGGTAAAAAAGTCACAATCGACTATAATCCTCTGTTCCCAAGAAAAAAACGATTTAATTCAGTCACTTGCGCTTTATTTTGATGAAATTTTGGGCAAGTGGACAACGTGGCTGTACTTAATCAGTCGATATCAATCAACAGTAATGTGAGTAAGTGCTAATAAATGCCTAATATCAAGAAAAAACCAGCCGCTAAAACAACTCCAAAAGCAAAAGCCCCAGCAAAACCTGCAGCCAAAGCAAAGACGCCTGCTAAGCCAGTCGCCAAAGCAAAGGCCCCAGCAAAACCTGCAGCTAAGCCAGTCGCTAAGGCAAAGGCTCCAGCAAAACCTGCAGCTAAGCCAGTCGCTAAAGCAAAGACTCCAGCCAAACCAGTAAA
>Ga0364886_10563_pt1 | contig 15950 bp, 15 predicted proteins | sample ExccelJu500001D3_4_FD_206926 | JGI IMG/M metagenome (GOLD analysis project Ga0364886, IMG submission 206926) | Enriched cells from Trout Bog Lake Hypolimnion, Wisconsin, USA - BchlTB.July23.5000.01.D3 | ecosystem: Environmental > Aquatic > Freshwater > Lake > Hypolimnion/Profundal zone | place... | reverse complement strand
AATTCATTGATGCAACACAAATAAATCGGCTCTTTGGCATTCTCTATCTAAAAACCTTCATTTTTTCATTCATTCATTTTTTCATTTTCACAAACTCTGAAAAAAGCGTTTACACGTATATCACTTCTCCCCTTCGCCAGATCTCACCCTCACCCCTTCGCCCCGTCTGTCAAAATAAATTTCATAGAGACGCACGGCTGGGCGTCTCTACAACGCCCCGTCGCCAGATCTCTCCCTCCTTCTGTCTCTCCATTCAATTTTAAATCCCACCGCCATTCTGATTTCCAGGCTTGTCCTTCTTACCCTTTAGGGCTTCAATCTGTTCATCCACAGCGTCACCGATCTTAAGACCCGCCACTCTGACCTTCTTAATGATTTCACTGACCTGATCTTCAGTCTTATCCTTCAGGTTTTCAAATTTGGCGCCCATCTCCCCGCTGTGAAATTCCTGGGATTTGGTTTCCATCACCTCTTCAACCTTCCCTATAGCTTCTGAAATCTTTCCAAAAGCATCACTTTTTTTAAATTTATTGAACTTGTCAGAAAAGAAATCCTCAGCCTTGTCAGCCAGTTTCTTTCCCTTATTGATCAGTTCGTCGGTTTTGTCAGAAAATTGATCATCCTCTTTTGGCTCATTTTTATCACTCATTCTATTTTGTTTTTTTGATTATTTTAACTCCTAAATTACTACAAAATTTCCTAAATCATAATGCCTATCTTTGCAGACTAAATCAGCGGTCATGTCTGAAAACAGAATTTGTAAATTATTTGGCATTAAATACCCCGTAATCCAGGGGGGAATGGTATGGTGTTCAGGCTGGAGACTTGCATCGGCAGTGAGCAACTGCGGTGGATTGGGACTGATTGGGGCAGGATCCATGCATCCAGAGACCTTTGAGGAACATGTGCGCAAGGCAAAACTTGCGACCAATCAGCCAATTGGCGTGAATATTCCATTATTTTATCCCCAGGTTGATGCGCTTATGGATATTATTCTCCGGGAAAATGTCGGAATCGTATTTACCTCTGCGGGATCGCCTAAAAAATATACCTCACTGCTTCATGATCATGGAATCATTGTGGCACATGTGGTCTCCTCCGCGGCGTTTGCGGCTAAGAGTGAAACTGCCGGAGTAGATGCCATCGTTGCGGAAGGGTTTGAAGCAGGCGGACATAACGGCCGGGAGGAAACCACCACATTAACGCTGATTCCGCGGGTAAGAAAGGAGACCTCGCTCCCATTGATGGCGGCCGGCGGAATTGCAACGGGAAAGGCGATGCTGGCTACCATGATCCTGGGTGCAGATGGCGTCCAGATCGGATCCAGGTTTGCAGTCTCACAGGAGTCCTCTGCACATGAAAATTTTAAAAACTATGTTGTGAATTCCGGGGAAGGTGACACCTTTTTATCTTTAAAGGATCTGACACCAGTGAGGCTTCTCCGGAATAAATTCTTTGAACTCGTCCGGCAGGCAGAAAGCAGCGGTGCTTCAACCGAAGAGCTTCGGCAATTACTGGGCAAAGGACGATCAAAAAAAGGGATTTTCGAGGGGGATCTTGATGAGGGTGAACTCGAAATTGGTCAGGTGGCATCGCTTATCGACCAGGTTCTCCCCGTGTCGGAAATCATGAATAATCTTCTCTCAGAATATCGGGCAGCACGCACAGAACTGCAAAACTCTTTATCATACCAATTCGATACCGAATGATTCAATTTGAAAAAACGATCCTGGCAAACGGCCTTCGTGTGATTGTCCATACCGATCGTTCCACCCCCTTTGTTGCAGTAAATGTCTGTTACAATGTCGGAGCAAAACACGAGGATTCTTCCAGAACCGGTTTCGCCCATCTTTTCGAGCACCTCACCTTTGGCGGATCAAAGCATGTCCCCGATTTTGATACGCCGATCCAAAATGTGGGTGGAACGAATAATGCCTTTACCACCAATGATATCACGAATTACTATATCACTGTTCCAGCCAATAATATTGAAACCGCGTTATGGCTGGAATCGGACCGGATGGTTGGTCCCAAATTTACAAAGAAAGGACTGGAAGTTCAACGCAAAGTGGTCATTGAAGAGTTCAGGCAACGCAACCTGAATAAACCGTATGGAGATACCTGGCATCTGCTGCGTGACCTTTCCTATAAAGTTCATCCTTACCGATGGCCGACCATTGGCCTAACCCCCGAACACATTGAACAGGCAACCCTGGAGGAAGTCAAAGATTTTTTCTTCCATCACTATGCCCCAAACAATGCGGTTCTTGTGATTACAGGTAATATCACACCCGACCATGCATTCCGTATGGCGGAGAAATGGTTCAGCGATATTCCCGAGCGAGAAATAAAAAACCTTGCGATTTTTCCGGAGCCTGTTCAAACCCAGGGACGGGAGCTTACGGTGCATCGCGATGTACCTATAGATACTTTTTATGTGGCCTGGCATATGAGTTCCAGGCTGGATAAGGATTTTTATGCGGCTGATCTTCTTTCGGACATTTTATCGGGGGGAAATTCGTCACGCGTCGAGGAACGGCTGGTTAAGGGGCAAAAACTGTTTGCCGAGGCAGATGTGTTCCTGAGCGGAGAAAATGATCCGGGCTTATTTATAGCCACCGGAAAGCTGAACGATGGGGTCAATTTTGAATCCGGGCGTCAGGCGCTGATTGAGGAGGTTTTGAAATCGGCCGAAACAGAGGTAACCCCGCATGAACTTGAAAAAGTCAAGAATAAGGTGGAAGCAGAACAGGTCTTTAACGAGATCGGTTACCTGGAAAAAGCGATGCAGCTGGCGGCATATGAAATTCTGGGCGATGCAGGACAAATAAACCGGCAGGCAGATCATTACCGGAATGTCTCAGCTGATGATATCCGGAAGGTTGCCTCAGGAATCCTGCGCCCGGAGAATTGCAATTTATTAAATTATTTATCTTTAAAGAAATAATCGATGACCTTAAAAAGAAATAATCCACCGCCAGTATTTGGGGTTGATGGGGTGGAATATATCGAACCAAACCGGTTTATACTGGATAACGGAGTCGAATTATTTACCATGAAAAGTGGTGACCAGGAAGTGGTCAAGATTGATTTTTCTTTCAGGGCAGGAAGCTGGTACGCCCAGTCCCGGTTAGACAGCATTATGGCTGCTCTGATGCTTCAGGAGGGGACCAAAACATTGAAAGCATCAGAAATTGCCAATACCTTCGATTTTTATGGCGCCCAGTTTTCATCCTCCTCTTCCTACGATTACAACTATATTACGCTGCTTTCGCTGAAAAAATACCTTCACCACCTTCTTCCATTGGTTTCGGAAATCATCCGGAATTCATCATTTCCCGAAGAGGAATTCGAGATCGTGCGCCAAAAAAGAAAGCAACGGGCGATTGTCGATAGCGGAAGGGTCGGTCTGATTGCCCAAAAAGGTTTCCTGCGCAATTTATTTGGCGAAGGTCATCCTTACTCTCCGGTTGGCTCTCCTGAATTCTTTGATACCATCTCCTTAAGTGATGTCAAATCGCATTACGACAACTTTTACAGGTCTGACAATATGACCATTACGGCATCAGGATTTGTTGATTCTGAAGTGATTCAGTTAATTACCGGGAATTTCAGTTCGACATGGGGGAATTCTGACACGGCAGAACGGGAAAATATTCAGCAGTTACCCATAGCCGATAAATTGGTCTTTATCGAGAAAGAAGGGGCCAATCAAAATGCAGTGGCTATCGGAAAGCTCTTCCCAACACAGAATCATCCCGATTTCCCGGGTATTAAATTGCTTTGCACCATATTGGGAGGTTATTTCGGATCACGACTGATGTCAAACATACGGGAGGATAAAGGATACACCTATTCGATCCAGGCTTCACCAATCTCATTTCTGCATCATGGGGTATTTCTGATTTTCGCCGAGGTAAAGACTGATAAAACAGAGGCGACTGTAAAAGAGATTTTTCATGAAATGGAAAAGCTTAATTCAGAGCTCATTACAGAAAAGGAGTTGATTCCTATTCAGAATTATCTGCTTGGTCGTATTCTGGAAGATTTTGATGGTCCGTTTGCACGGGCTCAGACATTCTCATCTTTGCGTGAGGTGAATCTCGATTTTGAGTTTTACGACCGGTTGATTCATGCCATCAAAACAACCACGCCTCAGGAGATCAGGGAACTTTCGCAAAAATACCTGGCTCCGGAAACGATGAGCACGATCATTGCGGGAATCAGGTAAAACGATAATTAGGCAATTAGACAATTAGGCAATTAGACAATTAGGCAAATAGATGATTAGGCAATTAGATGATTAGGCAATTAGATGATTTGAAAATTTGAAAATGAAACGATATGTTAATTTTCAATCTCATAACTTATATCTCCCCTTTCAAATATTGACTCTTTTATCAATCAGATAGGCATTTCGTTCCGCGCCACTCCGGGAAATCAGTTCACCCAGAAAACCGGCTAAAAACAGTTGTGTCCCTAAAATCATTAAGGTGAGTGCAAGATAGAAATAGGGATCCTGCGTGATCCGTTCAATTAAAACACCGTTTGCCAGCCGGATTAATTTATAGATTCCCATCCAGCCTATAGCCAAAAATCCCAACAGGAACATCAGCGAACCGAGTGTTCCAAAAAGGTGCATGGGTCGTTTCCCGAACCTTGATATGAAGGAGATGGACATCAGATCGAGGTAACCAAAGATAAAACGGCTCAGACCAAATTTGGTCACTCCGTATTTTCGGGCCTGGTGCTGAACGACGCACTCTCCTATTTTCGAGAATCCGGCCTGTTTAGCCATATAGGGGATGTAACGGTGCATTTCACCATAGACCTCAATACTCTTCACCACATCCAGCTTATAGCCCTTCAGTCCGCAATTAAAGTCATGAAGTTGAATACCTGTCACCCAACTGGCCGTAGCATTATAGATTTTGCTTGGCAAAGTTTTTGAAAGGGGATCAAACCGCTTTTTCTTCCACCCGGATACCAGATCGAATCCTTGTTCTTTAATCATTTTAAAAAGAACAGGGATTTCCTCCGGACTATCCTGAAGATCGGCATCCATGGTGATCACCACCTCTCCCAGAGCTTCTTCGAACCCGGTATGAAGTGCAGCTGATTTTCCGTAATTCCGTCGAAACCGAACACCTTTTAACTGACTATCGGTGGCAGACATTTTTTCAATCCAGTCCCATGATCCATCGTTACTGCCATCATCAATCATGATTATTTCGTACGAAAACTGATTGGCGACCATGACTTTTGTAATCCACTGATGCAATTCAGGCAACGATTCAACCTCGTTATAGAGCGGAATGAGAACAGATATATCCATTTGAAAGTTTTTTACACGTCAATCCTTATTCGACCCCATGGAAAGGATCAGTCGATTGCTTCTTAAAGAAAATCCCCAAGACCAGGGAGAACAGGAAGCCATAAAAGGTAACTGATATAAGCTGAGCAAAGGAATAAAATACCGGACTCATCAGTTTCCGGTACATCGGCATCAGGGCGTCTATTTGATTTTCGGAAACGCCACCCTTGACAAATTGCTCTTCCAGGAATGATAAAAACTTATCGGTAAGGGTTTTGTCAACCAATTTAAAAAGCACAAAGGTGAAAAACGCATAAATAAGAGAGGCAAACAATGCCTGCAATGTTCCCAATCCCAGAGCCTTGCCATAAGACATACCAACTTCGGCATGATTTTCACGATAGGTTTTCATAGCCAGGATAAGGCCGCCAATAATGATTGCGTAGGTGATGTAGCCACAAAATTGTGAAAATGGAATGCCCATCACATAAAATATAACCGCATTTAAAATAAGGGCCAAACCCATGTAGAGGCCATAACTCATGGCTAATGGGGTAACTGAATTGCTTTGATTTTCCATGACTGCTTAAGTTTTGATGCAAACATAAGACAAATATCCCTTATTTACATCAGATCCGGTGACTAAAAACGAAAGGGAGAATCTAGTTACTCAATATAAAATCCTGACAGCAAATTGTTTAAATTTTATTCCTGAAAAAAAGCGTACTAAATTTCCATTTTATTTGGTACAAGGGGTTTTTTTCATACTTTTGCGGCGGGTAAGTCCTGCACGATCAGCTCCTGTTGAACCCCCCCAGGGCCGGAAGGCAGCAAGGGTAGATGGTCGTAGCGGTGCGATGCAGGTAGCTTACCCACTTGCCGAATTAGCTCAGTTGGCCAGAGCACGTGATTTGTAATCTCGGGGTCGTCAGTTCGAATCTGACATTCGGCTCATCTAGTTCTTAACGTAATTAAGTCCGGGCGCGACTCAAAGTACCACCCGGACTCGGTTAACAAAAATCAACGGAATCTTCGGGGAGATACCAAAGCGGCCAACTGGGGCAGACTGTAAATCTGCTGGCGTATGCCTTCGTAGGTTCGAATCCTGCTCTCCCCACAATTTCGTCCTATTCATTTAAAATATAAAAGCGGGAGTAGCTCAGTTGATAGAGCATTAGCCTTCCAAGCTGAGGGTCGCGGGTTTGAGTCCCGTCTCCCGCTCTAATATTATAAAAGTCCGAGCCCCACTCTAAGTGGGACCCGGACTTTTTGCTTTTAGTCACACCCGGACTTAAGTTTCATCAATTGCATTTTGTTATTTTTTGTTGTATATTTGAATGTACTCATTCTTTATTTAGGGTTTATAACAAAGGGAGGGTTTCGAAAGGGGCCCTCTTTTTCATTCGTATAAATTGTGATTAACTTTCTATTATTCTGAAATTTACCCGGGGCGCAACTTTATTGCTCGTCAATAGTACGGTGTCCACTGTTTCAATCCACGCGCCCGCACGGGGCGCGACCGCGTTTTAAACGCAAACCAAAAACCAAAAGGCGTTTCAATCCACGCGCCCGCACGGGGCGCGACTCAGATTTTTATTTTGGTGTTCGTGCAAATATTAGTTTCAATCCACGCGCCCGCACGGGGCGCGACTTAGCTTCATTAGCCGCATTTGTGGAACTATATGCAGTTTCAATCCACGCGCCCGCACGGGGCGCGACAAATTTTTTCATAGTGCTTTAATTGTAAAGATTGTTTCAATCCACGCGCCAGCACGGGGCGCGACGTGGTCTAATACAGTGGGAATCAATTCAACAGGAGTTTCAATCCACGCGCCCGCACGGGGCGCGACGTCACAATACATTAATCTGTAATCATTGCGAGGACGTTTCAATCCACGCGCCCGCACGGGGCGCGACTTCCTTTAACTGGGCGTTGTCAACATTGGCTATGTTTCAATCCACGCGCCCGCACGGGGCGCGACAAATTTCACCAGTATCAAAGTCAGCAACACATAACGTTTCAATCCACGCGCCCGCACGGGGCGCGACTATCCTCGAACCGTTTTATCCCGTTATCAATATGTTTCAATCCACGCGCCCGCACGGGGCGCGACTTTGAGTGTACCTGTTTCGGATGATTATATATACGTTTCAATCCACGCGCCCGCACGGGGCGCGACATAGTGGTTATGCTTATTTTACCGGTGATACTTCTGTTTCAATCCACGCGCCCGCACGGGGCGCGACGTATTGTTTTTCGCTCATATAATACAGATATTTAGTTTCAATCCACGCGCCCGCACGGGGCGCGACCTTCAATAACGGTTAATACCGTCTTGTCCAATTCGTTTCAATCCACGCGCCCGCACGGGGCGCGACTTGTTTGTCCTCCACCAACAGAAGTCCCAATAAATGTTTCAATCCACGCGCCCGCACGGGGCGCGACATTACAACTGCAATAAAGTAAAGGTAAAATCAATGTTTCAATCCACGCGCCCGCACGGGGCGCGACATAGATTTCGCGATAACCACAATAGGCTAAAAGTGTTTCAATCCACGCGCCCGCACGGGGCGCGACTCCCTAACGAAATAGCAGTAGAAGGTAAAAATTGTTTCAATCCACGCGCCCGCACGGGGCGCGACGACACCTTTGGACTAATGGACAAAGATGATTTAGTTTCAATCCACGCGCCCGCACGGGGCGCGACGGGATAAGATATGGCAGAAGGATTTGTAGACGTGTTTCAATCCACGCGCCCGCACGGGGCGCGACCAACCACACCAGCCTCAATATTCATAGCTGCCGAGTTTCAATCCACGCGCCCGCACGGGGCGCGACAAACCTGATCCGCTATCGTCCTCCATGCTGTCTGTTTCAATCCACGCGCCCGCACGGGGCGCGACATAAGTATGAGTTGCCGCCTGATGCGACAGATTGTTTCAATCCACGCGCCCGCACGGGGCGCGACATATAGATATCTGATTCACCTTTGGTGTCTGTAGTTTCAATCCACGCGCCCGCACGGGGCGCGACGTCGAGCGTTGGCGGAGCAGTACCGACACCACCGTTTCAATCCACGCGCCCGCACGGGGCGCGACCTTCAGAAATTAGGTCTCGATGACATACTTGACGTTTCAATCCACGCGCCCGCACGGGGCGCGACTTTTGGTTTTATGCAGCACAAACCGATAATGTGGTGTTTCAATCCACGCGCCCGCACGGGGCGCGACAATATCGGTAATTTGAAATTGACGGGTTGCTAGGTTTCAATCCACGCGCCCGCACGGGGCGCGACTCCTGAGCTTTTGGCTGATTGTCGGGAGTGACCCCGTTTCAATCCACGCGCCCGCACGGGGCGCGACGAAGCTCCTGAAATTCCTTAGCATTATGCTCATAGTTTCAATCCACGCGCCCGCACGGGGCGCGACCTCCTAAATGGGTGGTTGTTGCTTTGGTTAATGTTTCAATCCACGCGCCCGCACGGGGCGCGACAATAGTTTTTGAAAGTTGATTTCAATTGCAGAAAGTTTCAATCCACGCGCCCGCACGGGGCGCGACGGGATTCCACTTTCAACAGGATCGGCATGGAACGGTTTCAATCCACGCGCCCGCACGGGGCGCGACATTGGAAGTATTATAGCCGGATTGGCCTCTACAGGTTTCAATCCACGCGCCCGCACGGGGCGCGACGAGGTAACCATCTCAGCGGCTTTGGTCTTAAGGTCGTTTCAATCCACGCGCCCGCACGGGGCGCGACAGAGCCGTCACTGTATTATCGGCATTGATTCTGGGTTTCAATCCACGCGCCCGCACGGGGCGCGACTTGATTATGTGGGATGCTTAAATGGTGTGATTCTCGTTTCAATCCACGCGCCCGCACGGGGCGCGACCTCAGTACTTGCAAAAGCTTTATAAAGTATAGTGTTTCAATCCACGCGCCCGCACGGGGCGCGACAGGATCTAAATTTAAAGGCGCTCAAATCTTCTCGTTTCAATCCACGCGCCCGCACGGGGCGCGACTTCATTATTGATTAATTCTGTTGGGACGATTTTGTTTCAATCCACGCGCCCGCACGGGGCGCGACTTCGAAAAAGAACCTGATGGTGACGAAGATGACAAGTTTCAATCCACGCGCCCGCACGGGGCGCGACGAAGAAATATGGCTCAGATGTGATGGTTTATAAGTTTCAATCCACGCGCCCGCACGGGGCGCGACCAACTTCAGCAGAAACGTTATTGTGGTTTAATGTTTCAATCCACGCGCCCGCACGGGGCGCGACGAATCACTTTTAATGATGTTGCGATTGGAGTAATTGTTTCAATCCACGCGCCCGCACGGGGCGCGACACATATTAAAAGATTAAATGGAGCATCTCATAATGTTTCAATCCACGCGCCCGCACGGGGCGCGACGAGGAAAAAATTGATGGCAGAGTAAATGTTCTAGTTTCAATCCACGCGCCCGCACGGGGCGCGACTTTAGCTGGCTGTAGTCCTGTCGTTTCAAGATCGTTTCAATCCACGCGCCCGCACGGGGCGCGACTTCGGATATTATTAAGTCTATGCTCAGTTTTTACTGTTTCAATCCACGCGCCCGCACGGGGCGCGACTTAATAAAATCAGATGGCTTCCAATTTATCACTGTTTCAATCCACGCGCCCGCACGGGGCGCGACGCATATCTTCAAGTTGTCGTTGAGTTATTTCTGGGTTTCAATCCACGCGCCCGCACGGGGCGCGACCTAAGGAGAGATTACAAATGGTAGCTCAGTTGATGTTTCAATCCACGCGCCCGCACGGGGCGCGACTTACCAGGATTATTATGACTATATGCAATATACGTTTCAATCCACGCGCCCGCACGGGGCGCGACTTGCTCAAGAGGCAAAAGAGGCACTTGCAATGAGTTTCAATCCACGCGCCCGCACGGGGCGCGACGTCTGTGTAAGAGCTGGAAAACCTGTTAATACTGTTTCAATCCACGCGCCCGCACGGGGCGCGACTTTGGGAATCCTTGATCATCAAGTTTATTAACAGTTTCAATCCACGCGCCCGCACGGGGCGCGACAGCGTTTGTTCCTCATTTGAGAGTATGGGATAAGTTTCAATCCACGCGCCCGCACGGGGCGCGACTCCCCCTGATGAGCTCTTCAATTTACCATCTTTGTTTCAATCCACGCGCCCGCACGGGGCGCGACGAATACCATCAGTGGCTTCAACCCTTTATTCTTAGTTTCAATCCACGCGCCCGCACGGGGCGCGACATAATATTGAACCAAACAATATGCGAGAGTTTAGGTTTCAATCCACGCGCCCGCACGGGGCGCGACCTTCTTCATTCGGATCCATGTATACATATACATAGTTTCAATCCACGCGCCCGCACGGGGCGCGACAGCTTAAATTACTATTCGTTTTTGATAAGAATTTGTTTCAATCCACGCGCCCGCACGGGGCGCGACCGTAGGGCCACTAAGTTAATATAAATCTGAAAGTTAAATACCATTTTCCGCGAAAGTGCAAATATTGTGGCTAAATTCCGGAAAGTGCAGATTTTTTCATCGCTAATAACCTGAAAATAAAGAGCCGCCGAAACCCCTCAATTTTGACGATCGCTTGGGGTTCGCGAACTAAATTATCATCGTATCTTCTGGATTGTAGGATGATTTGGCACCGGTATGTTTTATTCTCGATTTCCAGTTATCCCCCAACATATAATACCGGAGACTGTCCTTTTCCAAATCTATAATTGAATCCAACCGGTGTTTCAGCTCCGTAAACTGTGCCGGATCAACAAGACACTCAAAAACTGAATTCTGAACCCGCTGTCCAAAATTCACACACTGCTTGGCTACCCGACGTAACCGCTTTCTCCCGGAAGGTGTCATTGTCTCCACATCATAGGTAATTAAAACCATCATATTCTTCTACTTATTAAGAAAAACCGGATAACTATCCAAATCACCCCTCAGGTAACGCGCCAACAATAGAGCCTGACAATAGGGCAAAAGCCCAACGGGAACCATCACCTGAAGAAAAGGGTGCATGATCTCTTCCTGCTTACGTTTTTGCCAGGCTGTTAACAGCTCTTTCCGGGTTTCATCATTCATGATTATTCCACCTGCCTCCCGTGAAATAAATCCCTTTTCATTGATTTGTTTCCTGTTAATAAGGGTAAGGACCAACCTGTCGGCAAGATATGGCCTGAATTCTTCCATCATATCGAGCGCAAGACTTTGTCTCCCCGGTCGGTCAGTGTGCAAAAATCCAACACAAGGATCGATCCCAACACTCTCTAACGCTGACCTGACCTCATGCGCTAATAATGTGTAAACAAATGATAGCAACGCATTGACATTGTCCATTGGGGGACGCCGGTTCCTCCCTTTAAAATAAAAGTCCCCCTTCTGGGCAATAATGAGATGATCAAAAACTCCAAAATAGGTAGATGCAGCCTCACCTTCGATTCCTCTGAGAACATTATTGTCAATACACTTTAACGCCTGCTTTTGCTTTACACCCAACGTATTTATAGCTGCTTCAATAGCTGGGCTACTCGATTCGTTGGGATGATCGCGCAATGCCCGTTGTAAAACTGTCCTGCAATTTAAAATCTTCCCTGCAACAAAAATCCGGCTTATTTCGCCCGAAAAAAGAGGATCGTCTGCCAGACGGTATTGTTTTCTCCGTAATAATACATTCCCAGACACCGGACCCGAAACCCTACCAAGAAAATATCCGTTTTCAGATAAAAAACTGAGCCCAATATTCCGCTCAGCACACATGGCCATCAGCGATGGACTTGCTCCCAGGAATCCAAAACAGATGATCCCCTCAACATTATGGACCGGAATTCTGAAACGCTCATGGTTCTCCACTTTGATCACAATGTTTTCGCCGTCTTTACTCAGGTAAGAGCCGGGGGTCGTTACATACAAGGTATTGAGTAATTTACGCATAGTTATTGATCTTTTTCAAGTTCATTTCGCAAATAATCGGATGCTTTTATCCTGCCTGAAAGGTTCTGCGGCAGACAGATATCAACAAGAGAGCACGATTTGCAATGTGATTTATAAACGGGTAATGGCGTTATTCCATGATCAAACAGTTCATGCATTCGTCGTGCAAGATCAAAAACGGTTTGGCGTAATTCGGGTGTAAAATCAACATGTACACGACGGCGTGTTTCACCATAAAATAACGAACCATCAGGGATGGTTATATTAAACATCTCCTCCAGACAGATAGCCTGAGCGCAAACCTGTACCTCGTCGCAATCGTCAGGCTTTTGCTTCCCCCTTTTATATTCGACCGGATGCAATAACCACCTCCCCTCATACCCTTCAATAGGTACACCTCCTTCTTGGGTATAGATTAACTCAACAACATCTGCCCTTCCGGTTAGGCCAAGTTGCCGGCTGATCAATGGGAAAGCACGATAAGTGATTATTTTACCACGCTTATCGCTCTCCAGCGGGTCATCGACTCTTTCGTGAAGATGATTCCCTTCGGTGGTTTTTACGTTTTCGGCCCATTGCTGCTCAACGTGAATCAGCGCCCATTGGCGTTCGCAAAAAGCAATGTGCTGAATACCTGAGAGCATTAAATGATCTTCGTCGGAATACATGTTTTATTTTATTACTTTTGTATTAACATCATCCCGATATGAAATAGCCATGATTGAGAAATCATAAATCGAAATGAATACTTACTCATGGCTATTCCATGAGATCATAAAAAAACAAATTATTTACGCATGAAAGAGATAGTCTTTATAGTTGAAGAATCACAGGATGGCGGCTATTTTGCCCGGGCGGTAAATCAATCCATCATCACTCAGGGTGAAACCATGGAAGAACTCCGGAACATGATTTCGGATGCGGTACGTTGCCATTTTGAGGAAGATGAGATGCCTGCCTATGTTCATTTACATGTTACCCGCGAAGAAACATTCGCGTTATGAAACTGCCCCGCGACATTGATTCCCAGCAGTTGATTAAATCTCTCAATAAATTTGGATACGAATCAACACGTCAAAGCGGAAGTCATATCCGGCTCTCTACCCAGCAAAACGGACAACACCATATCACCATTCCCAACCACGATCCTCTAAAAATTGGAACCCTAAATGCCATACTCACCGAAGTGGCACAACATTTAGGAATTCCAAAACAGGAACTTATCGAAAAGTTATTTTAAAATCCATCATACCATTTCAATTACCTCGACCCCTTGAGGAATGGAAGACTTATCAATTGATACTGTATAGTCATTAAACGACCTGGCAGGTTTGGATGAATCTTTCTTTTCGATTTTAATGGCATCAAAAAGTTGGTGAGCAGGTGCACTCCCTAATGCTGTTGAGTGTTTGAACACAATTAATTTGCAAGTGCTCATCATCCCACGGGCAGCAGAATGATCGTGGTCGAACATGTTTTTAAGAGCCTCCCAAAACAATTCAAGATCAATATCACTAAATCCTGTTTGGGCAGCAAGGTGAGCTGAAATAAAACCTTTTGAAAGATATAATCCATAAGGAATAGTGAATTTACGACCCATTGTGCGGTTGTCTCCGCCTTGTTTTTCGGCTTCGGCTTCGGTTGCAACGGCCATGCGAGTAATGCTGTGTTCAAGTGCCACAACAGGATCGACAGAACGGCCAAAAGTAAATTGGATTGGACCACGAACCTGACCTGCATTTTTACCTGTACTCATTACTGCTCCAAATGTTCGTACATCATAATAGTTTGTACACATCCATTTTCGAGCAGCTTCAGTTTTATCACCATTTTTCTCTTTCGATTTGACTTCTGCTTGTTCGTGTGCTTCATCAATTAACTGATTCAGAATTGCTTTTTCCTTAATAAAAATATCATAAAGCTTTTCTTCACCCTTTACCATCTGTACAAAGTTTCTCACTTTACGTTTCAAGCAGACATCGGTAACTAATCCCATTCCTGTTTCAGCATCAACACGTGGTAGGTTTCCGGCATCGGGATCACCATTTGGGTTTCCATCGGTAACATCAAATAATAATGCAAAATCGTATCGGTTTTTAATTAATTCGCTCATAATCTAATCTCCTGTATTTTAATTGTTTTTATCTTTTTTTGTAAATAAATCTTGTCTTTGATGATAATAACCAATGGCAAAACGGCTTTGGTCGTCTAATGACATATGAGCAGGTAGGCCATTACTATTAACGCCAGTCATGATTTCCTGAATCATCTTTTCGTAATATGTTTTACTACCACCACCCAGTTTTGCCAGGTGATGATTCGTAAGGTTAAGCAACCTCCCAAAAACAGTTATTGGAGTACTTGAAGCGGCACCATAATATCTGTCTTTAATAGTTGCATTAATTCCAGGCTGCGCATCTTCCTGAATTTTTTCGAGCACTGCAAACAGACGACCACAGAGGTAGCCTTGATTTTTGTTTTCTAAATCGAGTGACATGGTAATGAGTTTTTCGTTTGTATTATAAATTGTATCTTTTCGGTTTAAATAAGCTTTGAGTATTGCAGCACGGATTCGGTTGACATGTTGTTCGGCACGGATACGCCGTATACATTGCTGTTGAAGCGTATCGGGGTATTTAGTTCCGTCGAGAACGCTTTCGATTACTTTCGCGGAAAGATTAGGAGGAATGTTGTCAACCTTAAATTCAAATGAAACGTTTGAAAGCAAATTGAATAGTGAAAAGTATTCCTTCTCATCACTTTTGCTTCGAACTATTTCCAAATCTTCAAAGTGTTTCGCAATATTCTTTGCAAAGTCAGCAACCTTACCCGTTTTCCAGAATCGAATGGAAATTCGAGCTGCATTTGGAGCTAATCCCAGAATGTAAAATGGGGTGTCGCCTTCGGTATTTAATTTACCTGTGTGAATTGATTCAAACAGGGCTTTGACTTCCCTTATATTTTGATCAGGATCATCTTTCGGAGGCGCAGAAAAAAAGAAGGAGAATTGATTTTCAAATTCGGTTTGCTTTTGAGCCCAAAAAACAACTGAAGTATCAGCAATTTTGAATTTGTTTTTCGAATCCCTGCTGAGCAAAACATTTAAAGCTGTCGTATAGGCATCTTCTGCTTTTTTGGAGATGGGGGCATTCATTCCTTGCTCCTTGTAATAAGAATCGTAACCCGAATTTTTCTGAAACCCAACTATTTTTGCTCCGCTCTTTCCTCCCGGAATAGATGTTGCGGAATGAAGAACCGCTATTGGTAATCTTTCTCCTGTAATCAAACAGATGCCATCAGCAGACTGTATATATTCCACATTATCAGAATCAGTATTACCTTCAACTTCTAACAACAGGTCATCATGTTCGGCTACAATATTAACCTCTCCCGCTATTCGAAACGAAAGGTTGCAGCCGGGAATTTTGTAGCATTCCTTCCAATTTTCATGTTCAAAAATCTTGTAAACGGCTGTAAATTGATAATTCTCTGGGTATTTGTCTGAAAGTTGTTTTATCTGTGCAACAAAAGTACTGTTCTGCTTTTTTGCATCTTCAATAGCCTTTTCCGTATCAACTTTTGGTTGACCAAGAACATATCCCCAATGATCCCAAAAAACATTTGCAATCTCAGAAGCCTTCGAACCAGTTCTGCTTTTTGTTTTCAAAACTAAAAA
>Ga0364886_10562_pt1 | contig 16046 bp, 14 predicted proteins | sample ExccelJu500001D3_4_FD_206926 | JGI IMG/M metagenome (GOLD analysis project Ga0364886, IMG submission 206926) | Enriched cells from Trout Bog Lake Hypolimnion, Wisconsin, USA - BchlTB.July23.5000.01.D3 | ecosystem: Environmental > Aquatic > Freshwater > Lake > Hypolimnion/Profundal zone | place... | reverse complement strand
TACCCTCTGTGGACTATTTTTCTATCTTTGCCCGCTTTTGAAAAATAAAATTCTTAATTAGCGTTTAAACGATTCTGATTGTGAGCCTGAAAGGAAAAATTGATCTTACCCGTTTACCCCAGCATGTTGCCATCATTATGGATGGAAATGGACGTTGGGCGCGCAAACACGGTAAGAACAGGATATTCGGGCATACGAACGGGATCGGGGCGGTAAGAGAGACCTCGGAAGGGTGCGCGGAACTGGGGGTTAAATATCTGACCTTATACGCGTTTTCGACTGAAAACTGGAGCCGGCCCGTTACGGAAGTGACCGCTTTGATGACATTGTTGTTAAAAACCATAAAAGCGGAGCTGAAAACTCTTTTGAAAAATGATATTCGCCTGAAAGTTATTGGTGATATAGCCAAATTACCCGCTGGTGTTGCGAGAGAATTGAATGAAGCGATGGCCAATACGGCCAATAACAAAAGAATGGATCTGATATTGGCGCTGAATTATAGTGGCAAAAGTGAGATAGTGCGGGCGATGAAAGAGATAGCGGTAAAAGTGCAGAAAGGTGAAATTGCGCCCGATGCCATTACTGAAGATCTGGTGAGCAATAATTTGTATACGGCGGGTATACCCGACCCTGAATTATTGATAAGAACCAGTGGCGAAAAAAGGGTGAGTAATTTTATGCTTTGGCAACTGGCTTATGCCGAGTATTTCTTTACCGATGTGTTTTGGCCCGATTTTACCCGTGAAGAATTGTATAAGGCGATAATTGATTTTCAAAACCGTGAACGCAGGTTCGGTAAAACTAGTGAACAGTTAGTAACCAAATGAAAGTAACTCTAAAGCAAATTCTTCTCTTATCAGCTGTTTTTATTTCCTCCGTTTTGTTCGGCCAGGACTCTACATCTACAACTCTTTTTGATTACAGTAAAACCTCCGAGTTTGAAATTGGCGATGTGCATGTTGAAGGTGCCCGCTTTTTGGATGCCAAGATACTTGTAACGCTGTCAGGTCTTTCCAAAGGTCAAAAGCTGAAAATTCCCGGCGACCAGGTGCCTAAAGCCATCAAGGCACTTTGGAAACAGAAGTTATTTACCAATGTATCTATCGTTGCTGATAAAATATCGGGAGGTAAAGTATATCTCACAATCAAAGTGGAAGAGCGTCCGCGTATTTCCAGATACTCTATTAAGGGCATTAAAACAAGTGATGCCGATGATATCAAGAAAAAAATTGATCTGCGCGCCGGTAGCATTTTTACCGAGAACATGCGCAGCCTTACCATCAATGCTATCAAGAGTTACTTTATAGATAAAGGCTTTTTATCAGTTAAAGTTACCATCACCGAGCAGCGCGATACTTTACTTGCGAATAGCGTGTTGCTGCGCATTAACGTTGATAAAGGCGTGAAGGTCCAAATTGACCAGATCAATTTTACCGGTAACAAAGTATTTACCGACAAGAGGCTGAGAGCCCAGATGAAGGAAACACACGAAAAGCCTCAGTTTGATGCCAGCCAGTTCTTCAAATTCAGAAAGAACCTTGCCATGGATTCGAACCCTCAAAAATGGTACCAGGTAATGGGTGAGATAGTATCGCCGATGGGACTTTGGAACTACTGGTCAAGACACACACATGTTAACCTGAACATCTTTAGTGCCAGCAAGTTTAAACGCGACGATTACGAAGATGATAAGAACAAGGTAGTTGAGTTTTACAATAATAAGGGTTACCGCGACGCGCGTATAGTAGCAGACACTTTCTTTCTTGAAGATACCAAGAACATGGTGATCAACATTAAAGTGAACGAGGGTAAGAAGTACTACTTCCGTAATATCTACTTTAATGGTAACAGCAAATACCCTGACTCTATATTATCGAGGATCGTCAATATTAAACGCGGCGAAGTTTATAGCCAGAAGTTACTGGATGAAAGGGTGAACATGAACCCCAATGGTGGTGATTTGAGTTCGCTATACATGGACGATGGATATTTGTTCTTCAGTGTTAGTCCGATGGAAGTAAAGATAGAGGGAGACTCTATAGACCTTGAACTTCGTATTAACGAAGGCGCACAAGCCACTATCAATCAGGTAAGGATCGTAGGAAATACCAAAACCAATGAAAAGGTTATTCGCAGAGAGTTACGCACTTTGCCGGGTAATAAGTTCAGCCGTGCAGATCTGATTCGTTCGCAACGTGAAATAACCAACCTTGGATATTTTGACCCTCAGCAATTGGATGTGGTGCCTATTCCGAATCCTGAGAACGGAACCGTGGATATTGAGTACCGCGTAGTTGAAAAGCCGAGCGATCAGTTAGAACTTTCGGCAGGCTATGGTGGCCAGGCCACGGCTACCAATACCGGTGGGCTTTTTGGTACGCTGGGGGTTAACTTTACCAACTTCTCTATCCGCAACATCATCGATAAAAAGGCATGGACACCACTGCCATCGGGTGACGGACAAAAATTCGGTATCCGTTTCCAGAGTAACGGTCGTGCATTCCAATCTTACAGTGTGTCGTTCACAGAGCCATGGTTAGGAGGTAAAAAACCGGAGTCGCTGAATATTGCTTTTAACCGCTTACGTGCTAATACACTTAACCCTGAGAACTACGCTAATATTTTGGGCTCATACTACTCTACCAGCGTTTATGTTGGTTTGGGTAGCCGTTTAAAATTCCCTGATGATTTCTTTACCGGCGAAATAGGATTGGAGTTTCAGGAATACGTATTGAATAATTACGCGTCGTACTTTACCTATACCACCGGTACGGCTCTGAACTTTAACCTGCAGTTGACCTTGTCGCGCGATTCGCGTGAAATGGCAGGCCCTACTTATTATAACAAAGGGTTCTACTTTATGGTGCAGGGCAGGTTTACTTTGCCTTACTCGTATATGTTTGCCGGTCGTGAAAACATTAACTACCAGGATCCTACGGTACCTGATGCTGTTAAATACAAATGGGTTGAATTCCATAAATGGAAAATGTTGTTTGAATGGTATGCACCGGTTTGGAAGAATATGGTGTTTAAAGCATCTGCCAACCTGTCGTTCCTGGGCCTTTACAATCCTGCCATCGGTTACTCGCCATTTGAGCGTGTTGAATTGGGTGGTGATGGTTTAAGTAACCTGAATAGTGCTACGCAGTTGGGCCGTGATATCGTTTCATTGCGCGGTTATCCCATTGTAACGCCAACAGGTGGTTCGCCTATCTATAACAAATACTCAATGGAGTTGCGTTATCCAATTACATTAGGACAATCGGCTACTATTTATGCGTTGATATTTATGGATGCCGGTAACTACTGGAACACTATACATGATTACAAACCATACGACCTTGCCCGTTCGGCAGGTTTGGGTGTGCGTGTGTTTTTACCGATGTTCGGGCTATTGGGCTTTGACTACGGATTTGGCTGGGACAGAGAGAAATTTGGCTTAACCCCAACCGGAAACAACATATTCTCGAAATACGGGCAGTTCAATATCATCCTGGGTCGTCAGCCTGAATAGGGTGGGCGATTGTTAGAAATAGTTATTGAAACCGGCGGAAACCACGTTTAAAAGAAATTCATTATAAATTTGAACTTGTAAAAATTCAAAGGATATGAAAAAGACAATGATGATGTTTGTGGTTATGCTTTTTGCTACCGCCACATTCGCCCAAAAGTTTGCATACGTAGACCTGGAATATATACTCGGTAAGATGCCGCAATATACCGAGGCCCAGAAGCAGTTGGATAAGGCTTCGGAAAACTGGCAAAAAGATGTTGAGGCCAGGATGAAGACCGTTGATGATATGTACAAACAGTTTCAGGCAGAGCAGGTTTTAATGACCGAGCCGATGAAACAACAAAAGATCAAGGAAATAGAAGGCAAGGAGAAAGAGGTAAAAGAGTTTCAGAAATCGAAGTTTGGACCCGGCGGCGAGTTGTTTAAAAAACGCCAGGAGCTCATCAAGCCGATACAGGACAAAATATATGACGAGGTGCAGAAGTATGCTATTGCCAAGGGCTATGATTTCATTTTAGACCGTTCAAGCGGCCCTACTATGTTATACGCCAGCGATAGATTGAATAAGAGTGAAGACATCCTTTCGGCTCTTGGAATTACTTCGAAACCAGAGGGTAAATAGGTGAGTTATTACGGTAAACAGAAAAATATATCTTTGCGCCCACTAATGAAAAAAGTAATATTCCTTTTAGCTGCATCACTCCTCGTTTTTAATGGCGGGCTCTTTGCGCAAAAATACGGGCACATCAATACCCAGGACGTGGTACAGAGCATGCCCGAATTCAAGCAATTGAACGTAGCCGTTGATAAAAGGACGAAGGATGCCCAAACCAAGGTGCAGGCTATGTATAGCGCTTACCAGGAGAAGGTGAAGGAAGTGAACCAGTACGGTGCCAGCATGATGGAAGCCGTGTTGCAGGAAAGGAAAAAAGAGATTGACAGTTTACAGCGCGGTATCACTATTTATCAGCAAACTGCCGGTGTTGAGATACAGGATTACAAAGAGAAGTTGTTTAAGCCGTTGTTTGATAAATACCATAAGATCGTAGCCTCTGTTGCTAAGGAAAACGGGTATACATACATTTTCGATATTGGTTCGGGCAGTGTTCTTTATTACCCTGAAACCGCCGGTGATATTACTGAATTGGTGAAGAAAAAGATCAACGCTAACTAAACCAACTCATCAACCAAAAGTCTTTGTCAAAATCCATAATAACTTTAAAACACAAACTATAACAGACACATGAAAAAAACAATTGCAATAATCATTACGGCGGTATTTGCTTTCTTCGGCAACGCTAATGCGCAAACTCAAAAACTGGGACACATCAATTCAGCTGATATCATCCAGGCTATGCCGGAATACAAGCAGTTGACCACCGACATTCAGAAACAAGAAGAGTCTTATAAAAAGGCTTTGGAGGGTATGGAGACAGAATACCAGAAGAATGAAAAAGAACTTCAGTCATTAGGTACAGATAAGAGCACTCCGGATCCGATATTGGAATCAAAATACCAGGCATTGCAAGATCTTGGAAAGAGAATCCAGGATTTCCAGGGTAAGGCTAACGAAGATCTTCAGAAGTTTCAACAAGAGAAGATGAAGCCTATCGACGAGAAGATCAAGAAGGCTATCAAAGAAGTGGCTGTAGCCGAAGGTTACTCTTACATTTTCGATGTTCTTTCAGGTGCAGTAGTTTACTTTCCTGAAACAACCAATGATGTTACCGACCTGGTAATGAAGAAACTGAATATTACCCGTGTTGCATCTACCGCTACAGGTAAAGGCACCGGAACCAAATAATAAAAATGGGAAATCATAAACATCAACCTGTTGGTGTATTTGATTCGGGCATTGGCGGCTTAACGGTCGCCAATGCCATTTCTAAGCTATTACCCAATGAGCAGATCATCTATTTTGGCGATACTGCTCACATGCCTTACGGCGATAAATCGAAGGAATTAATTCGTTTATACGCCAGCCGAATTACGGATTTTCTGCTGTATGAGCAGAACTGTAAAGCAATTGTCATTGCGTGTAATACTGCATCAGCAGCCGCCTACGAATTGTTACGTGACCAGTATAAAGGCTCTGTGCCTGTTATTAATGTCATAGACCCGATGATAGAGGCTGTGATAGCTGATGACACTATTAAAAAGGTGGGTATCATCGCTACTAAAACAACTATAGCCAGTGGTGTTTATCAGGAAAAACTCAGGCGCAGAAAGCCGGGTCTTCATTTTTCAGCGGTTGCCACGCCCTTGCTGGCATCGATGATAGAGGAGGGTTATTATAATGATAACATCAGCCGTGCGGTACTGGAGAGTTATCTTTCGAATGAGGAATTAAAGGATATTGACGCATTGGTGCTCGCATGCACACACTATCCGCTCATTAAAAATGAGATTGCGGCGTTTTATAGCCATAAGGTCAGGATATTTGACTCAGCGGAAGTGGTAGCTGCCAAACTAAAATGGATACTGGAAAAAGAGGGCATGAACAGTGAGCAAAAATCAGGGGAAGATCTTTTCTATGTTTCAGACTTTACCGATTCGTTTGAACGCACCACCAAAATATTTTATGGTCATCAGATACAATTGAACAGGTGTAATATCTGGAGGAATGATTAGGTGGTTTAACAACTAAAAGCTATAAATTTGGAGGCTGAATAAATTGGACTTGTATGAAGAATTTTATTAACGCTTTTTTATTCCTTTTCTGTTGTGTATTTACCGGCCAAAGTCTGAGAGCGGACGGTATAGAGTTTAACCACGACAAATCTTTTCAGGAAGTGCTGGACATGGCTAAGGCGCAAAATAAGCTGGTATTCATGGATTGTTATACTTCCTGGTGCGGACCGTGCAAGAGATTGGCCAGCACGGTGTTCACGGATTCATCGGTAGGAATATTCTTCAACACCACTTTTGTGAATGCCAAGTTCGACATGGAAAAGGGAGATGGGTTGAATATCTCTAACAAGTATGGTATTCGGGCTTACCCGACGTTATTATGGCTGGATGGCGATGGAAATGTGAAGCATAAAATTGTTGGTGGATTGGATGTGCCTGGCCTGATCGAAAATGGTCGCAAGGCTGTTGACCCGGCTCCGGGAATCTTATCTGGGTATCGCAAACAGTATGGCGACGGTAATCGCGATGTAAATTTTTTACGCGATTACTCCAATGCACTGTACGACGCCGGCGAAAAATATCAGGATAATTTTAATGAGTACCTCAAGAAACTGACCGCTGCCGAGATGAGCGACCCCAAGCATACCAAAACGGTTTTCAATCTTACTAATGATCTTAAGTCACCGGGCGTAGCCGTATTGATGAAGAATAAAGACTATTACCAGCACCTGGTAGGAGAGCAGGTGTTTAATAACAAGATCAACTTAATTGCAAGTAAAGCTGCCAGCGAGTCAATAGGTTCGGATGACAAGAGCTTGTATGAAGGAGCAATCCAGTTGATTAAAGCCAACAAGGCACCCGACCATATGCAACAGACCCTTAAGTTATCTATGGATTATTACTACCACATGGGTGACTGGGAGAACTATGATAAGAATGCCGCGCAATACGTTAAGAAATACGCGTCGAAGAACGCGAAGGAACTGAACGATATAGCCTGGAACTATTATCTGGCTATACATAAGCCCGACTTACTTGCCAGGGCAGCGAAATGGGCTTATACAGCGATTAATATCGATGATAAGTATACATATAACCTCACTTACGCCTGGATCCTTTATAACCTGGAAAACTACAAAGAAGCTTCGCTGGCCTGTGATTATGCTATTATCAGAGCGAAGGCCGAAAACGTTCAAGCCACTTCTGCTACTCAACTGAAAGGCTACATTGCTAATTCGTTGAAGAAACAGCAGTAGCCGAAGCGGTCCTATTAAGGATTGTTATTGTTTTGGGTTACGGAAGCGGGTATCTGCAATGTTTTGATCATCTGGTCGATTTCATCAACGTTTTGGCGCTTACTAAAGCAATACGATTGCCATCCGGACGATTCAAGTTCCGCCTTCAAAGCGGAATACCGTTGAAGCATGTAGCTTGTTGAGACACTTGTAAACTCCCGGTGTTCTTTGTCTGGTTCTTTCAATTCTTTTGCCCACGCCCTAAAGAGAGCCGCCATGCTTGTGTTACTGAGGTCAGATTGGTATAACCGGTCGTTGCCATTTTTACAATGATAGTTGACGATTAGTTCATCCCAATTTATGAAACAGGAAGCAATGAACACAACATAAAAGATCCAACCGTTTTTCCGGAAGAGAAACCAATTGCTTTTTCTATGCATTACTTTGATGATGGTGGTGGTGAGGCCAACAAGACATAGTAACAAATAAACATATACTCCTATTCTGCGCCGGGTCAGACCGGATGATTCAATGAGCAAGTAATTGCGGTTGGCCGTGGTGATCACAAGCAAGGCGTTTTGTGCTATCCAGGCATATGCCAGGGTTTTTAGCCACCGGTTATTTTCATAAAAATTGAGATATCCTCTAAACACAAACAAGATGATACCAATAGCCATGATGATGGAAAAAATTAGTGTGTTGGCCCCATCGTGAACGTAAGCTGCCAGCGTAATACCATCGGGCAAGCGGGACGCAATCCACAGGTAAAATACATCCAGCCCGTTTACGCAGAGCAAAACGATGTTTAGCATCAATAATAGAATGACTCCGGTCAACACTTCATTCGAAACGGACAGGCCAAAATCGTTCAGTAAATGTTGTTCGAGTGTAATGACAGGCAGGTCATCACCCGCTTTTTTATCAGCATTGTTGATCTGCGGAATAGGAAAATATTTAAAAACTCCATACATGATAAAAAAAGCCATCAACGTAAAAGCACACCAGTTAAAACTGATAAAATCGAGGTTGATCTGGTCTGTAAATTGTTTAAAGATCGGATTGGACTCCCGATAAACAATTACAAAGATCATGCTTACTATCAATGGGACCATCAGGATCAACATCTTGCTTCCTATAACATCACTATTGCCTTCACCAATGTTGGATTTAACGGATTGGGTAATGAACCTGGGTATAGAGGTGATGATTGAAATGCCGGTGTTGATGGACGCTACTATGATGGACGACTCAGGATTAAAACTTAAGCCCGCTATGATGGATAGGGAACAGATGTTGCCCAATACGGGCAATTCTGTGCCCCACCAAAAAACAGAGAAGGAGGAAAGGAGCGTTCCCGACGCAGCTACCAGCCAGGATGGTTTTGTTATAATGCTCTTATCGTTGAGGAAAAGCAGTATAATGATAAGGACGCTGAACAGCAGAAAGTTGATGCCCGGATTTTGGTCGTAGAATAGATAGCTGTAGGCAAGTGTCGCTATAACTATGAAGATGTCGTTTGGTTTCATAAAATATGTTTTGGTGGATGGATTTATGTTTATTCCGCAGGTATGAAGGATTCAAAAACAGAGAACACCAGCATGAGCAAGACGCCGGCCATAAGAGTCACTCCATAAGTTCTTGGGTATGACATGGGGTGTATCAGGCGGTTCAGTGTATCTCCGGTAATTTGAAATGGGTCGCTAAGGATATCCCACGAGTTGTAGCGCAAAAACCTGCCTAAATAAATGCCATAGCCTGATATCATCATCGCCATTAGTATAAAAGCTCTCGCCTGCCACTGCGTGAACAGAGCTTTTAGTTTTTTAAAGACCAGTAAGGCAGAAAATATACCCAGGGTAAGACCAGTGAAAGCATAAGCAAAAAGTAGCAGTGAATCATACCAGAAAGGGAAGTTGTCGCGAGGCTTGAGATGTAAAAGATCTGTAATGATGTACGGGGCGTTCGGGAAGAACAAGAGCCAGGCCAACAAGTAAAGGATCTGCTTCACCGGCTGGCTTTCTTCTGAAATCCGGACGGCCATCCATAATGGAATCCATGCCAGTATTAAATTCCAGGGCAAAAAAATGTAATTGATATTGAATGTAATCATGATCCGGACTACCTCAATAAAAAAGCAGAAACCGGTTAGTAACGCAAGCCGGGGAATGATGGCATGAAGCCTTTTTTGCAACATGGGAAATTGGTTTTTAAGGTTAGGTAGCGCTGCTCCATTTTTATTTATTCGTTATAAAAAAGCCCGAGTGCATGATACACGAGGCTTACCACGGTCAATTTTCTGTTTAGATTTTTTTCATCTCCATCTCGTTTCACCATAGGTTGGTCCCTGGTTTCCATGAAGCGGTTTATCAAGGTGATCGTGGCCACCAGAGCTACATCAGCTACTAAACTGCTCTTCTTGTTTTTGGGCTTCCTCATTGTTTTATGCTTAGAGGCTAGAAAAATATATTCAACCGGTCTTGTCTCATCATTTCCTGGAGATGTAGCGTTTTAAGCCGGCTTATCCATAACGGAATGAACCCAACAACTCCAAATGAACAATCGATCAATCTCCACCAAAGAGGTAAGCCTCTTAGTCCGCCGGCTATAAGTGCAAAGGGCAATACCATGGCACAGGCTATCATCCCAAATTCGAGTACCCAAATGTTTCTTACCGGGTCTCTCAGAACGCCGGCAAATGTTACGGCAATAACGAAGTGCGCAAAAGCAAGCCAGTCGTTGCCATAAAATAAAAAGGGATAATGGGCACCGGTATCTTGCACGGCATGAAGTACTTCGGCCAGTAAACTGCCGATCACACTATCTGCCGGTAGATGTCGTAAAAGGATCGTCAGTTCGGTTTGGGCCGGTATGGCAGTAGCGCCACTAAATATCAGGGCAACCATAAAGAAGAGGATGATGCACCTGATCTGGTTTTTGATGTGCGGTATCTGTTTGTTCATTTTAAAAGTGCTTTGAATTTCAAAGTAAAAGGATAAAAAAATTATTTCCGGTTGTGATTCACTAATTTTTCAAGGGCGTTCAGGTGGTAGTTAAACTCCTTTTTCCCAAGGTTGGTCACTACGTATGATGTTTTGGTTTTCTTTCCCACAAACTCTTTTTTTACTGCTATGTAATCCAGTTTTTCAAGCGCTGAAATATGGCTGGCCAGGTTACCATCGGTCACGTCCAGCAACTCCTTGAAGGTTAAAAAGTCGATATGCTCGTTCACCATCAACGCACTCATGATTCCCAGCCTGATCCTGTTCTCAAACGCCTTATTCAATTTGTCAATTACATCTTTCACGATTGCTTCGGTTTCATTTCCTGATATAACTTCCTGATCATAGATATCTGCCCCCGGTGATGAACTTCATCTTCAGCGCCATGATATAATATCCAGGCCAGGTCACTGCCCTTTACTTTATCATAATCATCAAATCTTCTTTTCAAAAGCGCATCCGGCCCCATGTTAATGATCGCTTTTCGCGTATCCTCATAAGTTGCATGTAATCGCTCCATATAGTACGACGCTGATTGCCCCTTAAAACCGGAGGCATATTTGCCTAATTCAATGGCCGGCATTATCTCATTTTTCTCCAGTTCAGTTAGCTCGCGGTCTTCAATAAAGGCGATCGTGAAATAACGGTCGCAGGCAATGATGTGTGATAGCAAGGCGGCTATGGAATTCCACCCAACAAAAGGCTGCCAGTCTAATTCCTCTTCCGTAACGTTCTTAAGATAATGTATGGTCATTACTCGTGCATCAAGCTTGATGGCCAGCAAATAATCGGCCAGTTCACTTTTTCCCACCCGGGCTTCTACAAAATATTTTCGTGATAACATTTTAACTGATTGAGCGTTTTACCAGAATTTTTTAGCTACCGGTTTTGCTTCATACCGGGCATACATCATTAAACCATACACAATATGCAACACTCCAAAACCAATCATCCAGACGGTGATGCCATAACCAATAAAGAAACAGCCTATCAGTCCAAGAACTATTTCCGTAAACCCAAGCCACCTTATTTCCTCTACAGTATATTTTGAAGCGTTCACCAGGCCTAATCCATAGAATATAAGTGTGGTGGGGGCTATCATTCCAAACCAACCATATTTCAGAAGTATCAGGCAATAAATACCACCGGCTACCAGTGGAATGGCCAGGTTTACCAATAGGCGTCGGCCTGTCGCATCCCATATTCTTTGTCCTTTGCTTTTGGCATTACGCGTTGTAAAGAATACTGCGAAGAGCAGAGAAAGTAAAACTACCGCCCCTGCGTCTAAAATGCAAAACCGCCCAAATGATAAACTGATATCTATCGGAATTTCCTTCGCAAGGTCAGAATAACCGTAGTTCAGATTGTGGTTGATGAAAATATAAAAGGCTCCTGCTCCCGCCATGGCAAAGAACCCGGCAAAAACACCGGCCAGCCCGCTTAAGGAGATAAAGCGCGATGAGCGCTCCATGATGTTTCTGATCTCCTTGATTTGCTCTAATTGGTCGTTCGGTTCGCTCATTGTAAAAGTGCTTTGTAATGCAAAGTAAGTGCAATATTCCGGATTTTCAAAACCGGGAGCCTGTTTAAATTAAATTAACGAAACAGCATTTAGGGGAATACCCCATTAAGGCTTTCTATGCCTGCGTCACCCATCGCCCTCAATGTTGAGCGATTTCATGGCTGAATTACCAGATGTATATCCGCTTTTCTAATCAAATGCCCTCTATCTCACTAATGCCACGGTCCCTGTTAGGTTCCTCGTGGTGTTGTCAAAATAGGTGATCTTCAGTTGGTAAACGTATGTGTCTTCCGGCGCTGGTTTGCCTTTTATATTTCCGTCCCAACCATCGGTAGCAATAATGCTGTTGGTTTGGTTAGGGTTGTAGAATACTTTTTCTCCCCAACGGTTAAATATGCTCACCTCCACGGTATTTGCTCCCAATATCGCAAAAACGAACCGGTCGTTCAATCCGTCATTATTAGGCGTAAACGCAGTTGGAATGAAGGATACCGGTTGGTTGGTTACGTTAATAGTCAAAGTATCAGAAGCAAAGCACGAATCAGCAGTCATGATCTGAACTTTGAACGTGGTGCTGAATGGCGGCTTCACATAAGGTGTTGAACAGTTCGAAGTATCCGTACAGTTTCCATAGCTGAACACATCAATAGAATCGATCGTTATCGGGCTCCATATATAGCTCACTACCGGGCTGGTTGATGTAGCTGTTGCTATCAGCTGTGTTTGCATATTAGTCAGTATGCTCTGGTCGGTGGTGGTCAGCTTGACTGAGAACTGGCTCGGAGAATTCACCACAAACGTTGATGAGGCCTCACAGCCATCCGCATCGATCACCAGCACCGAGTAATTACCTGCAGCCAGGTTGCTGAAAGTATCAGTGGTCTGTTGAACCCCATTCAACAGATAAGTGAATGGACCTATACCTCCCGAAGGTGTTGCTATAACTCCTCCATTGCTGGTGTTAAAGCATTTAGCACCGGCGACGCTGGCCGTTACTATCAGCGAATCAGCTACCTGCAAGGTATCTGTTACAAACAATGAGCAACCCAGGCCATCGGTTACCGATAATGTGTAGATACCCGCTACTAGGTCGTTGATGGCTGAAGTGGTGCGCGGAGGATCCGTATTCCAGACATAATGATAAGGCTCTGTGCCACCCGTTACCACAGCTATCAGGCTTCCGGTGTTGGTTCCTTTACAGGTAGGGCTTACTGCCGCTATATTAGCCGTCATCAGGTTGGCTGAGCCTACGATAGTAATAGTATCCTGCACGGAACAGTTATGAGCATCTTTGGCAATGACCAGGTAAGTGCCTCCCGGTATACCGCTTAGATTTTGTGCATCCGCCCCATTATTCCAAACATAAGAATATGGAGGTGTTCCCCCGCTAAGGCTGAAATTGATCGTCCCATTATCTACATTACCGCAGGTAACATTGGTTCCTGAAATAGTTGGAACAAGCTGCGTAGGTTGCGTCAGAGCCTGTGTCAGTGTTGTTGCGCATCCGCTGGCATCGGAAACTGTTAGCGTATAAGAGCCAGGCTGAAGTCCGTAGATATTTTCAAAGTTGCTTTGGTTGCTCCAGGCAAAATTATATGGCGGGGTTCCTCCGGCTGCTGCTGTTTCAATACTACCCGATGAATCGTTAAAGCAGCCCAGGTTGTGGAACGAAGCTACATTGGCAAAAAGTGCCAGTGGTTGCGAAATGGTAGTTCCTGAGTAGCTGGTGCAGCCTTTGGCATCTACAACGGTAACATTATAGGTTCCGGCAGTTAAATGGGAAATATCCTGAGTAGAATCATTATTGCTCCAGTGGAAACTATATGGACCGGTCCCTCCGGTCACAGCCACGTAGATAGCACCGGTGGCCGAGTCATGACATGATACATTGGTTACTGTATCAATCTGAACCGACAATAAATTAGGTTGTGTAATTTGAACAAGCACAAAATCGGTGCATCCGTGGCTATCCTTGATGGTGCCAACATAATTGCCTGCAGTCAATCCCGTAAATGTCGGGGTTGACTGGAATGAAACGCCGTTGATAGAGTATGAATAAGGGGCGATGCCTCCGTTTAATTGAAGGGTAGCCGTTCCATCACTTCCACCAAAACACGATACATTGGTTTTGTTCACCAGGCTGGCGGTAACCGCATAGGCATTATTCAGCATTACAGAAGCGGTTGACAGACAAAGATTGGCGTCGGTCACCTGGATGGCATAAGTTCCGGCCGATTGGGCAAAGAACCCATTGCCCGATTGATTGGCTCCGCCGTTGATAGAGTATTGATACGGTGCCGTTCCGCCCGATGCATGCACAAGGATAGAACCATCATTCACGTTGGTACAGCTGGCCGAAATGGCAGAATCGGTTTGACTAAGCACCGGTGGTTGTTGAATAACGATAGGATTTGAACCATACGTTACCTGGCAGTTATTCGCGTCTTTAAAATAGAGGTTGTAATTGCCCGCTGTTAGCCCGCTGAAAGCGTTGCCCGATTGATAAGAGGTTCCTCCATTGTCAGAATACGAATACGGCTGGGTACCACCCGAAACAGATACCGTAATAGAGCCATTATTTCCCCCGTTGCATGACACGTTCACCTGGTTAACTGAGTTAATCGTTGCTGTAGGGTTGATTGTGATGATGGCAACATTCGTCCATACATAACAAGGACCTGATTGTACCTGTAACTGATAATATGTGGTAGTTGAAATAGCACCTATACTTGCACCTGTAAGGGTCGAAGTAGTTGCTCCGTTAACAGCCGTCCAGCCGGTTGCCGGTGTGGCAGAAGAACCTGATTGACCGAGCGGATTAGTGGTTGAAGAGAACCACTGATAGGTGAAAGTACCGATTCCGCCACCTACACCTGCAGATACCAGGTCTGTTGGTGTATTACCCGAACAAAGTGTCTGGCTGCCGCTGATAGTTGGTGTTAAAAAAGGTGTATATCCCGGGAAATAAATATTGGAGGTTTGATTGAAGACAATACCGGCACTTGCGGTATTAGAACTGATATTTCCATCAGTACCAATGCCCGGGGAGCCCGCACTGGCTGTCATGGTAGATGGATTGAAAGTGTTATTGGCACAAGGGTCGTAGACCAGCTTAATGATACCACCACCACCGGCGCCACCACCACTGGCGTAATGGTTACATGCTCCATCGGTCAGTTTTGGGCTTCCGGCATTTCCGCCATTACCACCATTGGCTTGTAACGCTCCGGTAATATTCATAACACCAATTGCCTGTAATTTAATAGCGCCACCCGAGCCACCGCCTGCACCACCGCCTGCACCACCTGGCCAACTCCAGGTATAATAAGTGCATGCACCACATAGCGAAGCATCCCTACAGGTATTCGACCCGCCACCGTTATTATTGCTGCACTGGTCACAGTTCCAGTCGCCGCCGCCTGAGCGGTCGCCGCCGTTACCACCGTTACCACCGGTATTTCCGTTAGCTGATATCACGCCGCCCACACTCAGGTTACCCGTAGCATTTAAATTGACAGCACCGCCACCGCTACCGCCACCGGCACCAACAGCTCCGGCACCATAGCCGCCACCGCCACCACCGGCACCACCACCACCCGATCCGGTGGGAAGATCTGTAGCATCAGCTGCAGTGTTATAAGTGGCCAGCGCAGCATTACCTGCACCACCACCACCCGGAACCGGGGTTGAACCACAGCGCGAATTACCCGGCTCGGCTTCTTCACGCCCGGCACCACCGGCACCACCGTTGCCACCTACGCCGCCAAACGAACCTCCTGACCCACCGGCTCCGCCACCGGCACCTGCCCGGTCGGCATCATTTCCTCCTATACATATCGTTCCGCAATTGATGCTGCAGCCTCCGGTGGCCTGTGAGCCTCCTGAACCTACATTTCCACGGCCGGGTCCGTTCCCGGCATTTCCGCCACCGCCACCCTGGGCTTCGTTGTTTCCTCCTGCTCCGCCGCTACTGCCTCCGGCACTACCACCGGTGCCGCCCGCAGCTCCTGCTCCGTTGGCATTGATGGTTCCGTTAACAGTAATGTTATGGGCATTGACCGTAAACGGGCAGTTATTACTATAAGTGATGGTCAGTGTAACACCCGCGGCCACCGTAAAATCGCCGCTAACGTTGTATGTTCCGG
>Ga0364886_10561_pt1 | contig 16047 bp, 19 predicted proteins | sample ExccelJu500001D3_4_FD_206926 | JGI IMG/M metagenome (GOLD analysis project Ga0364886, IMG submission 206926) | Enriched cells from Trout Bog Lake Hypolimnion, Wisconsin, USA - BchlTB.July23.5000.01.D3 | ecosystem: Environmental > Aquatic > Freshwater > Lake > Hypolimnion/Profundal zone | place... | reverse complement strand
AGTGTCCTGTTTTACTTGACCACTACAAACCATAATATGCTTCATCAGGAGTCATTCTATTCATATTTGAATGAGGCCTTTCTCGATTATACCAATCCAAGTATTTTTGTATGGAATGCTTAGCGTCCTTGACTGAGTCATAGGCATACAAATAGACGCATTCATATTTTACTGATCGCCATACCCTTTCAATAAAGACATTATCACGCCAAGCTCCTCGACCATCCATACTGAGTCTACAGCCTTTTGCTTCGACGCAATCAACAAAAACAGTTGCTGTAAATTGACTCCCTTGATCTGTATTGATGATATCTGGAGCGCCATAAAGTTTGAAGGCGTCTTCTAACACATCAACAGCATGACAAGCCTCTAGCGTGATAGCGACTTTTGATGCTAAGACCTTTCTGCTGCTCCAATCGATCACGGCCGTTAGATAAACAAATCCTCTAGCCATCGGAATATAGCTCGTATCTAACGCCCAAACCTGATTAGGTCTGTTTATCGTAAGGGTTCTCAGTAGATAGGGGTAAACCTTGTGACCTGGTTGTTTCTTGCTCGTATTAGGCTTACGGTATACGGCGTTAATATTCATTTTTTTCATTAACGCACTGACATGTTTACGACCCATATCGATGCCTTGTCTATTAAGCTGATCTCTTAACATCCGCGCCCCCATGAAAGGATGCTTTAAATGTAATTCGTCAAGACGTCTCATGATAGTTAAATCGCTTTCTGACACAGGGCGCGGTAAGTAATAGACACTTCCACGACTGATGCCCAGTAGTTTTGCCTGATGGGTAATGGGAAGTTTATGAGCGCGGTTTATCATTTACTTGCGCTCAGCAATCCGGCCTTGGTGAGCGCTCCTCCTAAAAAATCATTCTCCAAGGTCAATTGGCCAATTTTTGCGTGCAGCGTTTTAATATCAACGGCTGAGACCTCGAGTTCTGTGGTTTTTCCAAATAGTTCGGCAGAACGATTCTCTAATTGTTGCTTCCAGCCTGTAATTTGATTCGGGTGGACATCATATTCCTCTGCTAGCTGTGCAAGCGTCTTATCGCCTATTAAAGCGGCTAATGCAACTTTTGCTTTAAATGCAGCTGAGTGGTTTCTTCTTGCTCTTCTTGTCATTTTTCTGATCCATTCTTATGTCCTCTCGGACTTTAAAAGGTAACAGATTTTCACTTATAGCTTTGTTCAAATTTTCGGCGCCAGCTCTATATGAGTATAAATACATTGATCGTTATTTGCATTTATCCCCCATGGGTTTGTTAGGGTTGGATTTAAGTATCATTTGGCGTGGGATTAAAGTTATTTTGCAGGGTAAGGGTTTGTAGGGGCTTCCTTTGATGGTTTATTTGCGGGCGCTTCGGGGTTATGTGCTAACATGTTGAAAACAAATTTTATTTAGATCCTTTTTAAACTCTAAGAGAAATTTATATGGGTTATTCTGAAATTATTGCGCATGAAGTAGAAGCATTGCCTCCTGAAAAACAGGCAGAAATACTCGATTTTATTGCATTCCTAAAAGCTAGATATTTGCCCTCCGGAACCCAACCGTCACCTAAGACTGCTGAAGAAATTGAAGCTTTTTTTAAAGGTTTTAACGTAGACATAAGTAAATATAAGTTCGATAGAGATGATGCAAATGCTCGCTAAGGCATTCATCGATACAAATATAATTATTTACGCACTCGGGCAAAACTCTACTAAAGCGCATATCGTCGCCCCATTATTTATTAATCTGCCTTTTATTTCCACACAAGTACTCTCTGAAACGGCCAATGTTGCATCGAAACGGCTTGCTCTTTCTGTATCTGAAATTCGAAAACTTATTTCATCGCTTGAAATCATGTGTAGTGTTGAAATCATATCCTTAGTTACTATTCATACAGCTCTCAATATTCGTGAACGCTATAATTATTCTTGGTATGACAGTCTGATTGTGGGTACAGCGCTAGAAGCAGGATGCGAAACACTTTATTCTGAAGACATGCAAAACGGACAACTTATTAATAATAGTTTACGAATTGTTAATCCATTCATGTAATTTCACCTGCGCTTAGTGCTCATCGAGTTGCTTCGGTCTTTATATGCTAACATGTTGAAAACAAATTTTATTTTTATTCTCCATGACTGATCAAGAATTAAAAGATCTCGTTGCAAGCCTTGCAGTTGATAGTAAAGAATTGCATGCTGCTCAAAAAGAAACATCCGAGCAAATAAAGCGCAACGATCAAGCTTTAACTGAAAAACTGGATCGTATGGGCATTACTTTAGGCAATATGGGTCAAAACCAAGGTGCTGTTGCTGAGGAATTTTTCTATAACTCGCTAAAAGAAACTCAAACTTTAGCGGGTGTCCATTACGATTTTATTGATAAAAATATTTTACGTTCTGGTAATGGCGTGAGTGATGAGTTAAAACAACAAGCGTTTGATCACAATGTTATTGTTTTACAACGCAAAGGCAACCTTGTTGAGAGCTACCTACCCAAAAGTGAAGTGCATTAAGGCATAAGAAGTGGCAACAATCATGTTTGATCCACTTAAGTTCGCAAATACCCTAAAGGATGCTGGGGGTCCATCCGCTCAAGCAGAAGCTGAGGCTACGGCGCTATCTGAAGTACTTAACACTATATCATGCTCAAAAAAAATAATATATTGGTTACATAAAAACCGCTAACATACTCACAATCCTAAAATAATAAAAACTATGTGCGGAATAGCGGGCATTTATGCCTTTTCAACGAATACACCTCCTGTAAATACAGAAGAACTTATCCGCATCAGAGACACCATGACCGCCCGTGGACCGGATGGTAAAGGCTTATGGGTATCAGCTAACAAACGGTGTGGCTTAGTCCATACCCGTCTTGCAATTATTGACTTAACCGAAGCCGGTCATCAGCCGATGCCTACCCCAGACGGTAGATACCACATCAGTTTTAATGGTGAAATATATAACTACCAAAGCCTAAAAGCCGAACTAGAACAAAAAGGCCACCGCTTTAAATCAAATAGCGATACCGAAGTGTTATTACACCTGTACCAGGAACACGGCGCTGACATGTTAAGCAAACTTCGCGGTATGTTTGCTATCGCTATATGGGATGAACAAGAGCAAACACTCTTCTTAGCCCGCGATCACTTTGGCATAAAACCCTTATACATCGCCAATGACGGTAAAAGCATCCGCTTTGCCTCTCAAGTTAAAGTGTTAGTCGCCGGTGGACAAATAGATACCACACCCGAACCTGCAGGCTTGGTAGGTTTTTATTGTTGGGGATCAGTACCCGAACCGTTTACCCGCCATAAAGGCATCCGTGCCCTACCCGCCGGTAGTTTTATAACCATAAATTCAAAAGGTCACACCCAACAACACAGCTACTTTGATCTTAATCAAGCCTTAAGAACACCTAGCGAAGCCATAACAGCCCTTAACAAATCTGACGCCTTAGCACTGTTACACAGCACCTTAGCCGACTCGGTTAAGCACCACTTAATCTCTGATGTACCGGTCGGGGTCTTTTTATCCGCAGGCTTAGATTCGAGTACCTTAGTGGCCTTAGCATCAGAAGTAAAAGACACACAGATACGCACCGTTACCCTTGGCTTTAAAGAATATGTAGGCACCGATCATGATGAAACGATACTAGCCCAAACAGTTGCCGATCACTACCACACTCAACACAGCACAAAATGGGTAACACAAGCAGACTTTACCGCAGAATACCAAACTCTATTAAATGCCATGGACCAGCCCAGTATAGATGGCGTAAACACCTACTTTGTCTGTAAAGCCACCAAAGAAGCAGGCTTAAAAGTGGCTCTATCTGGCATAGGCGGTGATGAGTTATTAGGAGGATACCCGTCTTTTACCCAATTACCCCAAATGGTTAAGGCATTAAAACCCTTTGGTGCCCTACCCCTCATAGGTAAAGGTTTTAGACTAATGAGTGCACCGATTTTAAAACACTATACCTCGCCTAAATATGCTGGCTTATTTGAATATGGATCAAACTATGAAGGTGCCTATTTATTAAGACGTGGCTTGTATATGCCATGGGAATTACCTCAAATGTTAGACACAGAAACTATCAAAGAAGGTTGGCAAACACTCAACGGACTATCTGCAGTAAAACAGTCCCATAAAGGCATCAGCAATAACCATCTAAAAGTATCCGCACTTGAAATCAATCACTACATGCGTAACCAATTATTACGTGATACCGATTGGGCCAGCATGGCACACTCATTAGAAGTGCGTACCCCGCTAATTGATATTGATGTATTTAAAACGATTACAACACTTAGTCATGCGGACATATCCGCGACGAAATTAGATATGGCAACAAGCTCAAATAAACTACTCCCAATGTCAACACTAACCCATAACCGTTTAAGAAATAATTCAAACACAAAAGCTAACTTGAGACATTATGCAAAAACAATTATTGATAACAAATAACCCTAATTAAAAATAACTGTTGATAACTTAACTAAAGATTCAATGTAGATTAAAAAGAGCCGTACAATCCAAACTAAAATTGTGGTACTTTTATACTAAATAAACATCAATTTATACTAGCATTACAACGACTAAATATTTAAGAAATAATATGACACATAAAGTTGCGTTAATAACCGGAATAACGGGCCAAGATGGATCTTATCTTGCTGAGTTTTTATTAGAAAAAGGTTATGAAGTCCATGGCATTAAACGTCGATCCTCTTTATTCAATACGCAACGCATCGATCATATTTACCAAGATCCACACATTACGCATGCTAAATTTCATCTTCATTATGGTGATTTAACCGACAGTTCAAATTTGACTCGCATTTTAAGCGAGACCCAACCCGATGAAGTTTATAACCTAGGGGCAATGAGTCATGTGGCTGTGTCATTTGAATCACCCGAATATACGGCTGACGTTGATGGCATGGGCACACTTCGTTTATTAGAAGCCATTCGTTTTTTAAAGCTCGAAAATAAAACCCGTTTTTATCAAGCCTCCACATCTGAGCTCTATGGATTAGTTCAAGAAATACCTCAAAAAGAAACCACACCGTTTTACCCTAGGTCGCCTTATGCAGTAGCCAAGCTTTATGCCTACTGGATTACGGTTAATTACCGTGAAGCTTATAACCTATATGCTTGCAACGGCATTTTGTTTAACCATGAATCTCCGCGACGTGGTGAGACCTTTGTAACCCGTAAAATTACCCGTGGTTTAAGCAACATTGCGATGGGCTTAGAACAATGTCTATTCATGGGCAATATGGATTCATTAAGAGACTGGGGCCATGCGAAAGACTTTGTGCGCATGCAATGGATGATGTTGCAACAAGACCAACCCGAAGATTTTGTAATCGCCACCGGCGTGCAATATTCCGTTAGACAATTTATCGAAATGTCGGCACAAGAACTCGGTATTAGCATCCGTTGGGAAGGCACCGGTGTGGATGAAAAAGGCACTGTATCTGCCATTATTGGCGATAAAGCCCCTGGATTGAAGTTAGATCAAATGATTGTTGCTATTGATCCCCGTTACTTTAGACCGGCCGAAGTAGACACCTTATTAGGTGACCCTAGTAAAGCGAAAGAAAAACTAGGCTGGGTACCGCAAATTACCTTACAAGAAATGATCAAAGAAATGGTAGCGTACGATCACGACGAAGCCAAAAAACACGCTATTTTAAAAAGTGAAGGGTATGACATTCCAGTGAGCCGAGAATAGCCCATGATTAAGCAAAACGCTAAAATCTATGTGGCTGGCCATCGAGGCATGGTGGGCACAGCCATCGTTAAGCAATTAACAGCCGCTGGACACACTCATATTATTACGCGCACGCATGCAGAACTGGATTTATTGGATCAACAGACTGTAAAAGACTTTATGCGACAAGAAAAGCCAGACTACGTAGTGCTGGCCGCCGCTAAAGTAGGTGGCATTCATGCTAATAACACCTACCCTGCTGAGTTTATCTATCAAAACTTAATGTTAGAAGCCAATGTCATCCATCAAGCGTGGGCCGCGGGTTGTCAACACTTACTCTTTTTAGGGAGTTCGTGTATTTATCCTAAAAGCGTACCACAACCCATGCAAGAAGATGCCTTGTTGACGGGTGTATTAGAGGCCACCAATGAACCTTATGCGATTGCAAAAATTGCCGGCATTAAACTCTGTGAATCTTATAACCGTCAATACGGCACCGACTATCGCTCTGTCATGCCGACTAATCTATACGGACAAAACGATAACTTCCATTTAGATAATAGTCATGTGATTCCCGCCATGATAAGAAAGTTTCATGATGCTAAAGTGAATAACGCCGCTTCCGTCACCCTTTGGGGAACAGGGACAGCGATGCGTGAGTTTTTACACGTGGATGATATGGCGACGGCTAGTATCCATGTGTTAGGTTTAAGTACAGAACACTACCAAAGCTACACCGCTCCCATGCTGTCGCATCTTAATGTGGGTAGCGGTGTCGATGTGACCATTAAAGCATTAGCCGAAACGATTAAAGAAGTCGTTGACTTTACCGGTGACATTATCTGGGACAGCACTAAACCCGACGGAACAGCCCGAAAACTAATGAACGTCAGCAAAGTTAAAGCATTAGGTTGGCAACCCAATATCGACCTAAAAGCAGGCTTGGCGGATACTTATCAGTGGTTTGTAAAGCACCAGAATGAATTTAAGGAGCAATAAGTGAAGTGTATTTGTTGCAATAGTAATAATACCGTTGTGATTGGTGAAATCCCCCCAGTAATATCCTTTGCAGGTAGAATTTTAGATAAACCTTTAAATGGAGGTTCATTAATAAGTTGCCGAAATTGTAATGTGTCATTTCGTTACCCACAGTTAGATAAATCATCTCTTGACGACCTTTATCGTCAAGGCAAATCAGATAATTGGCATACACCAGTACAAGCAAGAAAAGATTGGCAAATTGCAGGCGATTGGATTTCTAAAAACATAAAATATAGTGCTGATATTCTCGACATTGGATGTTTTGATGGCATTTTTTTAAACACATTAGATAAATCTAATCGTCTATTTGGAATTGAGATTCATCCATCTGCTGCCAATAGTGCTGAGCAGTCAGGTATAAAAATAATTGATAAAGACTTTACTGGTTTAGAAGATATAACTGTAACTTTTGATGTAGTTACCTCTTTTGATGTAATTGAACATACCTATAATCCGAGTGAATTCTTAAAGCAAGCTGCTAGGTTAACAAAAGAAGGTGGACACATCATTATTTCAACAGGAAATAGTGATGCGCCAAGTTGGAAATTGCTAGGCTCACGTTATTGGTATTGCACTATTGGCGAACATATTTCATTTATTAATCCTATATGGTGCGAAAGGGCAAGTAAAAAGCTTGGGCTTGAACTGATTGCAATAAATAAGTTTTCACATGCACAATTAACTTTGAAGAAACGCCTCGGTGATATTGTAAAGAATGTTTTTTATTTATTGACCCCAAAAGGCTTTGCACTATTTCGTCAAATGGGTATGGGGGGTGATGAATATAGAAATCATAAAGAAATGTTAAAGCACCCGCCAAGTTGGATAACAGCCAAAGATCATTTTATTTGTATATTAAGAAAAACAACAAAATGAAGCGTCTTATAAAGTTAACTGTTATTTTATTCATGGAAAAGATATTCAAAATTTATGGTTCGGTCATCATACGACAACCTGAATGTGTATTTATTGGTAATCATTGTGTTATTGGTGCTGGAAGTGTAGTTACAAAAGATGTTCCTGATAATTGTGTTATGGCAGGTGTACCAGCACAGCTGTTAAGAAAATTAGAAACAAAAGTTAGGCATAAAGACAGAGGTGATTTGTTTTGATCAATACTCGCCGACTTTTCAGCAACGCCGCAGTGTCTGTTGCACAAACTATCATCTCAGGGCTAGTGCTATTCATTCTGTACCGATATCTGATAGATCAACTTGGCTCAAAGCAACTCGGTTTGTGGTCTGTAATATTAGCGAGTACCTCAGTTGCACGCCTGAGTGATATGGGCTTAACTGGCAGTGTGGTTAAGTTTGTGGCACGCTATCGGGCTTTAAATGATGATGAGCAGGCGGCACATATAGTCCAAACCGCAGCACTTAGTATCGCAGGTGTTATGGCGATTTTATGTCTAGCGGTCTATCCCCTATTAGATAAAGTTTTAGCCTTAAGTATACCTGAAGAATCAATGGCTGAAGCCATGCTTATCTTGCCTTATGCAGTATTTTCATTATGGCTAGGCAGTGTGGGTGGCGTATTTCAATCTGGCTTGGATGGATGTCAACGTATGGATATACGCAACATCCTCATGATAATCAGTAATTTATTTTTATTGGCAAGCGCCTATTATTTAGTACCACTTTTTGGTTTAAAGGGCCTGGCAATTGGGCAGGTATTTCAAGGTAGTCTATTAATGCTGGCAAGTTGGTTTGCCTTACATCAGCAACTTAAAGCATTACCTTGGTTACCTTATCAGTGGCGTAGGGTTAAATTTAAAGAAATGCTGGGTTATTCGGTCAATTTTCAGATTAACTCCATTGCAATGTTGCTATTTGATCCTACAATCAAATTATTGATGAGTCGTTATGGCGGCTTATCGACAACAGCGTATTACGAAATGGCCAATCAATTGGTCATCAAGCTACGTGCTTTGCTGATAGCTGCCACACAGGCACTTACACCCACAGTAGCTGAGCTACATGAAACTGCACCCGAGAAAATACCTGAGCTTTATTTAAAAGCTTATCGTATCGTTTTTTTTGTAACCATACCTTTTTATGCAGCCATTTTGATAGCCCTGCCGCTGATCTCTGACTTATGGCTAGGCCACATTGAAAGCCAATTTATACTTTTTGGCACAATGTTGTTAGTGGGTTGGGGTTTGAATACTTTGTGCGGCCCTGCCTATTTTGTCAATCTTGGCACAGGCGAACTAAAGTGGAATTCTATTTCACATGTTTTAATGGCGGTTTTGAATGTAGTGCTAGGCTTAATGCTTGGGCCAAAATGGGGAGCCTTAGGGGTTGTTAGCGCGGCTATGATTTCATTGGTTATTGCTAGTGGATTATTAATCTTAATGTTGCATAAACACAATAAAATTCCTTTTAGAAATTTAGTGCCGCGTGAGCATTATATAATGTTAATTGTTCTACTTTTATATACTTCGTTATCATTACTTTTAAATTACTCTTTTTATACGAATCAAACTATTTTTCAATTAAATGTAGAAAAAATTATTTTATATATTTTTATCTTAGGTGTTTTAGTTTGGTGGCATCCATATAAAAAAATAATGTTTGTCCGAATTAAAAACCGACTTTGTTAACTAACATGCACATATTGCTTTTGGAATTAAATCTGAATGGACATCACTCTGTTTATCTTGAAAAAATATCAGAAGCATTTTTGCAAACAGGGTGTATAGTCACAGTCGTGGTTTCTTTAAAAGAGAAAGATCATCCTGCACTTACTCGTCTGACTGAACAATTTTGTGAAAGTTTTAATGTCGTTTTATTAAACGAGCTTGATAGCCTGAAAGCTTTGCAATCAAAGTTTGGCAACATGGGTAGAGAAATTAACGCATGGCGAGTTTTTCAAAAAACTTGTAAAACGATTAATGCAAATAAAAAAGTGGATTTTGTTTTACTTCCCTATGCCGATTACTGCCTAAATGCAATTGGCCTATTAGGCTCGCCTTTTGGGGATATTGCATGGAGTGGAATTTGTATGCGACCTACATTTCACTTCAAAGCCTGTGGTGTGATTGCTCCAACGCATAAGACTCTTCATGTCAAACGGTTTCTGTTCATGCGTGTGTTACATATCAAAACCTTGTCGCAATTGTTCTCTATTGATGAATTATTGGCTGGTTATATTCAAGAGAGACAACCGAAATTGGCCAATAAATTAACTTACTTGCCTGATCCCGCAGACCCACCACTCAACCTCGATACTGCGGGGTTGCGCCAACGCTACAATATCCCGCAAAATGCAAAAGTGATTTTGATTTATGGTGCGATTGATGACCGAAAAGGGTTATTCAATTTACTGGATACATTAGAATCATCAAAAGGCCTTGGTGATTGGCACGCACTGGTGGTGGGTCGACAATCTGCAACAGTTCGTGAAGCATTTTCAACAACACGCTGGACTAACTTAAAACAAGCAAATCGCATCCATGCTATGGATGAATTTGTGACAGATGAGGTTGAGCATCATGTGCTAGCCATGTGTGATGTGGTTTGGGTCGCTTATGCTGGGCATTACACCATGAGCGGTGTACTTGTTAGAGCCGGAATGTATTGTAAACCAGTGATTGCTTGCGAAGATGGGTTGATTGGTTGGTATGCGAGAACTAAAGGTGTTGGCGTAACATTTGAGGATGAATGCCAAACATTGGTTGAAGTCATTATGGGGTTTAATAATGTTATGTCAGCCTTGAAGATGGGCGAGAGAGGGTCAATCCAATTTGGCAAAAACACATGGATCAATGCAATAAATTCCGTTTTACTCACCAGTAAGGTGTGCCTGCGTGATTAGCCACTTTTTATTTTATTTTTCTTTGGCGTTCGACTTTAAAGGCATTGAAGACGGTGGGAGTGTATTCCAACTGGTTTTGTTTGCATTAACTATTTTGACAGCTGCTCATATTATTATCAAAGATAAAATATATGGAATTTCAGGGAGCCGCCATAATCTGGTTGGAATTTTACTAATAATCCACCTTGTTCTTACATTCGTGGCTGCCTTGATTCAAGGTGTGGAAATTGGTAGATACCTGCGTGTTGTTTTACCGTATTTATTTTTGGTGCTTGGGTATTTCGTTGGCGTCCGATCATTTACAAAATTTGGTTTTGATAAAACCCTATATTTATTGACGGCGGCATCTATTGTAGCTTCAGTCTATACACTTTTCTACAGTCTTGTTTCTGTGGACTTTGGAAATAACGGAATTCGCTACCAAGTGCTTAGTTCAATGCTATACATTTTGGTGCCAGTTCTCGTGCATAGAATATTCATAGACAAAAAGGGTGTGAAAATTGCTGCCGTTTTAATGGCATCAATTTTGATCCTTATTCTAATAAGTGCAACGCGCAGTTGGATGATTGTATATATTGTAGTTCTTGTGTTGGGATTTATTATTTCGCGAGTGACTTCGATATTGGGTTTGGTAACAAGCGGTATTCGGGGTTTGTTCTTTAGTGCGATACTCGCTGCCATTGCGCTGCCTATTTTAATGTTTTTTATACCCGAGGTTATTTCTCGATTTGGGGAGCGGATTTTCAGTTCCGAAGTAGCTGGTTTTGATGTTACTTCTGCAACAAGAATTGCTGAAATAGATTACCAACTTAATGCTTGGTTATCTGATATTCCATCCTTCTTGATTGGAAAGGGGTTGGGTGCATCATATGGCTTTTCTGGTGAATCATTGGATCAACTTGTTTATCTATTTGGCAACGAAGTAGCTTATATTGACTGGTGGTTTGCTGGCCACAATTTTTGGGTGTATTCATTATTTAGTCAAGGTATTCTATTGGGGTGGTTTATACCCCTGCTGATTTTGGCAACTTTGTTTGTAACATTGAAAAATATTGTGAGTAAACGCATCTACAGTGTTGTTGAAAGTTGCAAATCGATTTCGTCAGCCGTGAAGTTATGTTTTCTTGTATTTTCGTCGATTGCGCTCAGCACTATTGGTGGTAATATCTTATTTAATCGAATGTTTGCCGAATATATTGGTGTATTCCTATCGTTAGCGATTGTAATCACAGCGCCAAAAAATATTGGCTCAGATCGAATTTCTCGGTTCAAGTCTACTCGAAATTATCCAAATAAAAAATTTCGCCTTAGAAAATAGTCAGGCGGGGTTGTTTTCCATTTGTAAATCGGAGAAATTGTAAATGAACTTGGTATCGAAGCAGGTTAGGGAGAAATTAGATATTCTCCAAATCTTCAGAGGGCTTGCAGCCCTAGCAGTGCTTCTGCACCATACAACGGGGCAAGCAATTAAAGTAGATTCATACTCGTACCTTAATAATTTTTTTCAAATTGGTTGGTCTGGTGTCAATTTTTTCTTTGTGCTGAGTGGCTTTATTATCTTTTACGTACACTACAAAGATATTGGAAATAAGTGTAAATTATCAAACTTTCCGCTTAAACGCGTTATTCGATTGTTTCCAATCTATTGGGTCATGAGAATTGGTGTGCTCGCAATTTTTTTTCTCAATCCACATTTCGGATTAGGTCATGCGTGGTTACCAATACCCAATTTTGCCTATGCAACAATAGTTGTAATTACAGCATTATCGTTCGGACTCTTGATGTACAAATATGTTGAATCCCCCATTTTGTCTTATCTAAATAAAAAACTCTTGGGTAAGAAAACACTCACTTCGCTCAGCAATGATAATGTCAAATGTCTACCCTAATCACACACAATATCCTCTGGTCAAAATATAAAGGTGGCGTTTTTTCTGCTCTGCACCAGCTTGGCTTGAAAACTGAATGTAACATTGAGTTTTTACAGATTGCTGAAACTGATACTGATCGTGTGGGGTTGGCGGGCGTAGATCTTTCGTACCATCAATATCCTTATAAGCTCTTGTTCAAAGGTTCTTATGGTGAAGTACCAAAGTGGTTGTTGGTCAAAACGCTTTTCTTAGAGATATGGCACACTAAGGCAGATATGGTGGTGCTGGCCGGTTATCATCTGCCAGAGTACTGGTCAATGCTTTTGGCTGCACTATTGAAAGGTAAAATTATTGGAGTTTTTTGTGACTCAACCCCTTATGATAGACCGCATTCATTTATTAAGTCACTGATGAAGCTCTTATTCTTTTCGCAGTGTGATGCTTTTTTTGGGTATGGTAAGCGCTCTCATGAATATTTGATGTCACTGGGTGCAACTGAAGATAAGATTTATTATCGCTGCCAAGCGGCCGCATTGCCGCATGATTATGATTTGCAATCAACAATTGTCAAGCGTGTCAAAAACGCCGATATGTCACCCAGCTACCTTTATGTTGGCAGGCTTTCACCTGAAAAAAATTTGGATGATTTGTTACATGCTTTCAAGAAAGTGCTCGTTACATTGCCTAATGCAAAATTGATGATTGTTGGGGTGGGGCCACATAAAGAACAATTGGTTTCTCTTGCGGGACAGTTAAATTTAACAACGGCGATTTTATTTGCCGGCTCTAAAAACATAAATGACTTGCAAGTGGAATATTTAAAGGCTACCTGCCTGGTGTTGCCTAGCAGTAGTGAGCCTTGGGGGATGGTAGTGAATGAGGCATTAAGCTATGGTTGCCCTGTAATAGTTAGTCATCATTGTGGCTGTGTGCCGGAGTTGGTGATTGAGGGTAAAACAGGATTTGTATATGAATGCGGTAACGTCGATGAATTGGCATCCAAGATGATTGATGCCAAAAATACATTCTCGGATTTAGCAAAAACCGCGAGGGATTGCACTGACTTAATTGCAAACTTTTCGCCAATTAATGCAGCACAACAAATTTTAGATGGCTGCTTATCAACTCTTGCCAAAAGAAAATGAGTACTCTATCTATTTTATTCGTTGGTCCCTTGCCGCCACCTGTACATGGTTTCTCGGAAATTAATCGTCAGATGTTGACAGTACTGCAAGCTAGCGCGACTGTTAAGGTTTTTGATTTAACTCCGCGTGGCGCACGTTTCCATTTGGCGAAGTTATGGATTCAATTTGTAGGTGCTGTTTTTAGTGGGCGTGGTCGCGGTGGCGTACTTTACCTTCCCTTATCCGGTGGTTTGCGGCAGTTTGTAGATGCGTGCTTTGCAAGTATTGCCTTGCTTTGTGGTTTCCGTGTCTTTATTCATCATCATAGTTTTGCTTATCTCAACCATCAGACGTTCTATGCCCGTGTGGTTTTGGGGCTATTGAGAAAATCAATTCATATTGTGTTATGCGATCGTATGGCGGAAATGCTTGCTACCCAATACGCTATTTCTTCATGTAATATTCGGGTGATTTCAAATGCGGCTTTTTTAAGTGAGAACGAAAAGCCAATACAAAATATGCAATGTAAAGATAATTTGGTTTTAGGTTTCTTATCCAATATCACTGTAGCAAAAGGGTGTTTTGATTTTATCGATTTACTGAAAGAGGCTAAATCCCAAGGTTTGGCCGTTGTAGGTATGATGGCTGGGCCGATTCAAGTTGAAATCAAAAGTGCTTTTGATGAGGCTTTGCGTGGTGTAGGTTGTATCACCTATGTTGGTCCGGTGTATGGAGAAGAAAAAAATAATTTCTTGTCTCAACTCGACGTGCTGGTTTTTCCAACACGTTACGCAAATGAGGCGGAGCCTGTAACAATCTGGGAGTCAATGCAGGCTGGTGTACCTGTGATTTCATTATCTCGTGGCTGTATAAGCGGAATGGTGACGAAAGAAGTGGGATGGTTAATTCAAGACACTGAAAGTTTTGTTGAGTCCGGTCTGGAAAAGATTCGCTATCTACTGTCGAATGAATCAGCACTGCAAGTGATGAAGTCGGCGGCGCGTACTAAATTTGTAAAGTCGAAAAGTCGATACTTAAACACATTGAAAAAACTTGTAGCGGAAATATTGAGATATGGTTATGAATAATTGTGATACTGCGGAATATTTATGCGCGCAGCCTAAGTCAGTATACGGTGATAGTTTTAGTTTTCCTGAGATAGAGAGATGGTATGCGGAAGAGGAAAATGGTTATGCAAACCTCGATTACTTAGATAGTGAAACAGACTGCTATCCATATCACTTGTTCAATGAAATATTTGGTTGGAACAAGTTACAAGGTAGCCTTGGTGATGCGCTTAGCTTGGGAGGGGCTTTTGCTGCCGAGTATGCTTTAGTGTCTAAGGGGGTGTCGGCATTAACCGTAATTGAGCCGAGTAAGAAATTTTGGCGAAATGAAGCATATAACCTAAAACTTAACTATGTAATGCCAAATGTTGATGGGCATATTGATTACCCAGATGGTTCTTTCGATACGATTACAGTTTTCGGGGTTTTACATCATATTCCAAACGTTAGCTATGTTTTTTCTGAGTTGGTAAGAATTCTTAAGGAAGGCGGATACATTTTGGTTCGTGAACCTATTATTTCCATGGGGGACTGGTCGAAGACCCGCAATGGTTTGACCAAGAATGAGCGAGGTATTCCGCTTGATATGTTCGTTAAACTTGCTTCTGAAAACAAACTTGAGACCATTAGTTCGGTTGTAATCGGTTTTCCTCCGCTTCAAAAAATATGCACTGCTTTACGCATAAATTACTGGGATACCAAGTGGCTGCTAAAATTGGATGCGTTGGTGAGTAAGGCATTTTTGTGGAACTACAAATATCATCGTTCAAGCGTTTTTGATCGTTTCTCGCCGTCAAACATTTTTCTTGTATTCCGCAAAAAGTGTTGAATAAAATGCGCTCAAGCCGTTTTGTACAGGATCTTTCTTTATTTAGATTACCAAGTAATTTTCGCGGGCGATCTGCCGTTATAGTGCAGATGTGGTGGCTGATGCAATCGACGCTGTTTGCTTGCTCACCTCAATTTATGTTTGGCTGGCGGCGTTGGTTATTAAGGTTGTTTGGTGCAAAAATTGGTCGTGGCGTATTACTTAGACCATCAGTTAAAATTACTTATCCATGGAAAGTATCAATAGGTGACTATGTATGGATTGGTGACGATGTTGTTTTATACAGTTTGGGGGAAATTGAAATTGGTGATAATGCCGTTATTTCTCAACGGTCCTATTTGTGCGCTGCAGGACATGATTACAAACAACCTGACTTTCCAATTTTCGATAAAAAAATTACCATTGGATCACAAGCTTGGCTGGCAACTGACGTTTTTATAGCACCAGGAATATCAATTGGGCGTGGTGCTGTTGTAGGCGCCAGAAGCTCTGTTTTTGCTGATATGCCCGAGGGTATGATTTGCTATGGATCGCCGGCTAAGGCTGTTAAGCCTCGCACACCATAATTAATTAACAA
>Ga0364886_10076_pt1 | contig 16143 bp, 14 predicted proteins | sample ExccelJu500001D3_4_FD_206926 | JGI IMG/M metagenome (GOLD analysis project Ga0364886, IMG submission 206926) | Enriched cells from Trout Bog Lake Hypolimnion, Wisconsin, USA - BchlTB.July23.5000.01.D3 | ecosystem: Environmental > Aquatic > Freshwater > Lake > Hypolimnion/Profundal zone | place... | reverse complement strand
GGCGATACCTTGACTCCGTTCTTCATCAATCAGGCGCAAATCCATTTTGCTAACGCAAAAAGCATTACCGCTGAATTTTCTACCCAGAATTTCTGAGACTTCTTCGCAATCGACCTCGATTTTGCCGGTGGCTTTTAACCACCAATAACCGGCGCGATCTTCCACAACCAGTGTTGGGTTGTCGGATTTACGATCACCTAACAGAATTTCATCAACAACGATGTTGATTTCTTCTGATTTTTTCAGTACCAGCACCACTTCATTACTTTCATGGACAACCTGATTGTCTTCTGAAAAGTACTCATCGGCAAAAGCTTTGCCGGTTTTGGCCATGATACCCGCGCCGTACGCGTTTGAATTGACTGACATGTTGCTCTCCTTATTTCAAGCCTTGTAGAACGGTTTTAATGATGGCCGCTTTATCGAATTTGTAGCTGATTCTGTCTGCTACATCGACTTTCCAGTCGTCAAATACACGGTTTAAGGCAGCTTCCACTGCGGCTTTGTCTGTCAGACCTGGGATAACAGGCAGTTTGGCGTAAATGCCGACGAAGTCGTGCAGGGCTGTGGTGGTTCTAGCCAGCCATTTATCAGTCCATGCTCTCAACACCCGACGGTTGTAATCGCCGAACTCAGCATCGTTTGCCAGACCTTCTTCAAAGTAAATGTCAGCGGTAATGCTTTTTGCGTTAGCAAAATGGATTTGCGCCTGATTGATGAAGAACGGAGTCAAGGTATCGCCAAAGTGCGAAGCCAGACGTTGGAAAAACTCGCGACGAACGAATTGACCGAACAGCGCGTCATAGACGGCATGGGTAGACCAAATCAGTTCGTTCCAGTCGTAAGTTGCCTGCCAGATGTCTTGTACAGCTTCTCTGGCACCTTTAAAGACTTGGCCTTTAGTCCATTCTTCTTTAGGTTCTACAGTTGATTCCGGGAAGCCAGGTACCAGTTTGGACAAAAATACTCTTTCCAGCTGGAATGTTTGCGCGTTATCCACTTTATCGAAACCGATAAAGGAAATACTGAAACGCAATGTATCGCTCAAGCAGTCGCGTGACGCAGAAGAGTGTGCATTAAACAGACCGTATTCATTGAAAATGAATGCGCCCAGATAACGGCTCAGAATTTCGTCGCGCCATAAAGGATCAATGCTACGAATTTGACCTTCATCTGAATAAGCATTCAGAAAACGGTCGGTATAACGCCAGTCTTCAGCTTTGTCTTTAACATAAGGGGCGTGCCAGCGTTTGCCTGGATCACGGTGTTTATGCCAGTCTGTTGAATGCAGTTCGGTAGTTTCGTTACCCCATGAAGGACGTCCGCCGTGGAATTTTTGTGTCCAGTCACCCCAGTCCAGACCGCCTGGAATCCAATCAGGTGTTGGTTGAGCATAAACTGTCAATACTTCGTATTCAGACAAGCGGCGACCGCGTGGTTTTACGAAGTAGTTCATTTTACGCTGGGTATCCAGCGGCTCTGCTGGAATGGCGTCGAGGATGACCCGGGCTGTATCTGGATCGGTCAAGCCTCTTTTTCCTTGTTGTATTTGAATCGACATTTAAGATGTCTCCTTGAAATTTAGATGATAGGAACGCGCCAATTAAAGGGCTTTCAGCGGATCTGCAAATACACAGTTGATCTTTTTCAGATCATCCAGCGTCCACAGTTTGCCGTCTTTGTTGGTGTGCGGTTGGGCAATCAGGGTTTTGCCATCGCTACGCACGCCGTGCAGTTCGGCAATGACTTCCGACAGTTCACGACCTTCGTATTGTTCCCAGATGTTTTGGCACTCATAACGCTCAGGTTCGCTCAACCATTGACGCTCGCCCCACTCATCGCTGAATGAATGTCTTTTGCCATTCCATTCGTGAACGCGCAAAGTGCTGGCACCTTTGCTCAGGCTAGGCGCAAACGGTACTTGCGATACTCGATCAATGTAGATCGGATGGTTGTTTTCAATGAACCATTGCAGAGGAATAAAACCGCTGCTTGGATCTTCGCAACCACGTGCACGCCATTCTTCATAGATTTTGCCGTAATGGTCGTACCAGCCAGGATAGTTGGCTTCAAACCATTCCGCTTCTTCTGCGGTTGGCAGGGTCAAACGGAAGAATCCTGTTGGCCACAATGCATAAGCAATCAGGAACAGGTCGTGATGCGCCCAGTAAGCGTCTTTTTTCGCATCGCGCAAGCTGCGTGGTGATTCCACGCCGTATTTGCCCAGACGACCAATCCAGATACCACCCCAATCTTCGTATACCCAACGGTTCCAGGTTTTAACCCAAGGCTCAACTTTGAAATGGCTGCCGTACTCAAACGCCATACCCAATACTGGGGTAAAGTATTTTTGTTGAGTCCAGAACGCATTGTTCAAGTCGGTGTTCAGGTATTTGGAAGCCGCTTCGTCATTGGCGATGGAAACCACGGTTTGATAACCGTTCGCCATGTGACGCAGTTCATCGGTTTCGATGGACAGGAACACGGTTGGGGTAATTTCGTCGCCGTTAGCCGCCGCCCATTCGGTTACCGCAACAATCAGTGGGTTAGTGAAGCAGGCTTCGCCGACTAATTGCAGGTTGATAGAGCACTCAACAGCATCGCCAGAAATGAAACCATCGGAGAATACCCGTTTCATGCCTTTCCAGAGAGGGCCAATGGTGCGGGTGCGGCGTGCATCGTTATGACCGGCAGGATCCTGGCCGTGTTTGGTGAAGTAGTAGTTAACGTAACCACATTGGTTGGTGTGACGGATTTCGTCTAACACCTGGGCCAGATAGCCGTTTTTTTGCTCTGGAGCAGAAGCGGAATCCCACAGCATCCCGGTAGCCGCAATCGCATTGTACTCACCCACTTCCAGGAAGTTGGAAACCACTTTCATGGTTTCATTCCATTTTGGATGAACACGGTTGCCGGCATCAACACGGGTCAGAACGTCTTGCAAGCTGCCGAATTGGCGCTCGTCTTTTACAGACTCCATTCTGGCGTATTCTTTGGCGATCAGTTTGAACTGTTCTTTAGTTTCGTTCGCCATTTTGTACTTGGTTGGGTATTTAGTACGATTTTTGTCAAAGTCCCAAGTGAAACTCTGTAACCAGCGATGTACTTCTTGAGCATTAACGCTGACTGGCGCGCGGTTTACGGCCAGCGCATCAGTAGCAGCTTTTGTAGCAGCACTTATAGCCATGATAACTCCTTGTTGTTCTGTTATAGAAATTTAAAGAGGCGGGATCTTTCAGCTAAATAAACTGTTCTGTCTTGAATGTCTTCTGTTCTGGTCGACACCCGCCTCGGTGATCTAAAAGCAGCAAGCGTGCCAATTTGGATGCATCATTGTTTTATTGTTATGAAACAATATGTTGAATGATAATGTGTGTTTGTGATGGAATGTTACAAGCAAAAGAAACAATGATTAAAAAATAGACAGTGTTTAAGAATTAGGCGTCTAAAGTTTTAGATGAAGGGGTATGGAAGGTAATGTAATCTAGGCGAGGCCATTATTTTTTTGCAAAACAGGCTTATGTTTGGAGTCAGACGGGGCAACATGTAGGCGTTGATGCCCGAAAATACCGGTATTGGGTTTTTTTAAAGCCGAGTTGCGTTTTAGCAACTCGGCTTTAGGATTTGGTCAGGTAACTTCCAGGTTTAGATGGCTTATGATGCTGCCGATGCCTGGAGGGGCATCAATCGCGAAAAATACTTTGGTTCGGCATCTATGCTCTGTCCCGTCTTAAACGGGAAGTCGTTTTTAGTGACTGACCAAGCCATAACCATATTTCTCAATTATCGCCAGTGCCGGCGCGGATTTTAAAAATTCTAATAATGCCACAGCCGCCGGGTTATTGGCACCGGATTTTAACAATACCGCATCCTGTAAAATAGGGCTGTATTGATCTTCAGGTATTATCCAGGCGGAACCCTTCAGGACTTTACCGTTCTCATACACTTGAGATAAAGCCACAAAGCCCAGTTCAGCATTGCCAGTCATGATAAATTCATGGGTTTGGGCAATATTTTCACCCAGCACAAATAAAGGCTGTAGTTTTTCCAGCATGCCCAGGTTTTTTAATAAATCCACAGCAGCAGCGCCATACGGTGCCAGTTTAGGGTCAGCGACGGCCAGATGTTTAAAGCTACCTGTAGATAAAATTTTACCCTCGCTATCCACATAATGATCAGTGGCAGACCACAGTACCAGTTTACCTATTGCATAAGTAAAACGGCTACCGGGTTCAGTCAATCCTGATTGCTCCAGCTTAATCGGATTTTTATCATCTGCCGATAAAAAAACATCAAATGGCGCGCCGTTTTCTATTTGGGAAACAAATTTTCCTGATGAACCAAAAGATAATTTTGCAGTGTGTCCGGTGGCTTTCTCAAATTCGGCAGCAATGTCGTTCATCGGTTTGGTGAAGTTGGCCGCCACGGCCACAACAGTGCTATCCGAATACGCTATTGATGTCATTAAGGATAAACAAATTGTCAACAATAGGCGATTCATAGTGTGATTGAGCATTGAGAACTCCTGGGATTAATGAAAGATTGATAACTATTTAACGTTTGGATGGATAGGAAGCTTAATATGTAGGTTGAGCTGGCGACAGGAATCTCAGCAATCGAAGCCGATAACCTGCAAGGTCGATCTAGCGCCCAAGGCTAAGCCCATTAATCATTCGGGAAGCTATTATCCAATTGATCAATGCGCAAACGCTGTGTTGTTTACCTTGTCGGCAGAACCCAGATAATAATAACCATCACCATGATTAACAACCCGCTGATAAGGCAGAGCGTCCAATTCGGCAATATAAACTATGGCATGGGTTTTAATCAGGCAATACACCACATCCCCTTCCTGCAAAGCCATATTAATAAAAGCACCTGGGGTAATTTCCGCCAGTAAAGCGCAGCCGCAATCAATCTGCACAATCAGGCTATCTCCGCTGGGAATTAACGCGCAAATACGACCTTTAATCTGATTTTGTATCGAAATGCCATCAATATAATTGCGCGACAAAGCAATATCGCTAGCGCGGATGGAAATTTGGGTTTGGCTGCCAACCGAAAATTGCGGACGCAAGGGCAAGGCCAGCGGCAGGCCAAAACTATCCGCGATGCTGGAACCCGCTGTTTTATCATGATGACGAATAGTCACAGGTAAAATATTGTCAATATGGCGAATACCCAAATAACTTAATGCACCTTGCTGTTTAGAAACTTCCCGTAAAGAACCGCTTTGCAAAATTTTACCTTGCTCCAGCAAAATCAGACGGTCGGTTAAGTCCAGAATATCAGCCAAAGACTGGCTGGCATAGATTACCGGTAAGGCAAAATCATCTTGCAGACGTTTTAGTATAGGCAACAACTGGCTGCGAAACGTATCACCAATCGCCGCAAAAGTATCGTCCAGCAATAATATTTTAGGTGATTTTAATAAAGACCGTGCCAAAGCCACGCGCTGGCGTTCACTACTGGAAAGCGATTCAATAGTCTGCTCCAGAATCGTCCCCAGTTCCAGCAGGCTAATTAGATAGTCCAGTTTAAACAGCCGCCGTTGCTTCAATGTGCGGTTATAAGCACCGCTTAAGTTGTCGTATACGGTTTCAGTAGAGCCAGCATAATCATTTTGCAGTACTGCGCCAATCGGCCGCTGTTCGCGAGGAACCATAATGCCTTTGCGGCTATCAAAAAGTATTTTACCGTCCAGGACAATATGTCCGCTTTGAGGTTGTAACGTACCAGCAATCAGATTTAGCAAGGTACTCTTTCCCGCGCCAGATTTGCCAAACAAGCCGACGCTGGCTTCATTAACCGAAAAATGCGTGGTCAGATCAAAATGGCCTCTACGCAATTTAACATTCATCTCCAGCAACATAACGGTCAACCTCACAAAGGTTTGCCTGTCTGCAAGGCCTGGAAATGCAGACAGGCAACTAAAAATTAACTAGGCACTGCCAGAATCACAGCACTCGCTTTAAATACTGCGGTAGCCGCCTGACCTTTACGTAAACCCAAAGTCTCAACGCTATCGTTAGTAACGGTAGCGGCAATTTTCTCTCCGCCAATTAATTCAATATCAACTTCAGCATTAACCGGGCCGTGCTTAATCTCGGTTACTGTGCCTTGCAACTGGTTACGCGCCGAAATTTTATAACCGCCAAAATCCGCGACCACGATGATTTGTGGTGCTTTAATTAAGGCAATTACTGCCTGACCGGTCTGAATCGCCAGAGAATCTACCGAATCCTTGGTGACAGAGGCGACGATGGTCACGCCACCATTAATGCCGACATGAACTTCGGCGTTTACTGTGCCTATACGAACTTCTGTGACCGTACCGGAAAATTGATTGCGTGCGCTGGTTTTCATAATTAACACCTTTTGGCTGGGATAAAGCCTTATCATAGCACCACAGGCCTGAAATAAAAGCCATAAATGTAGGCTTTTCGGGCTTAAGTACGCTTGCTATCGCTCATGCCCAAAATATTGGCGGTAAGTGGTGTTTTCGGCTGAATTAATTTATAAGTCAGCAGAATTGGCGACAGACAGGTCTAGTATATTTCGTTATGTTTAAATGTAAACAACGATTATTAAAAATAGACTATTTCAGAATATGAAATAATTGAGAGGCTGGTAAACTTGGCGCTTGGCAGTCATTCGCAGGGCCAAAACAGGAAGTTATTTACCATTGTTATCCCGAAACCAAAATTCGCGAACAGCTAAAAAGGGTGATAACTCCTATGCAAACAAAACAAATAAACGCAAAATCATCTGCCTGGGTTCAGGGCGAAATCCGACTCGCTGGTGCATTGGACAGTCGAATGATAAGTCTATTAAAGGCAATAGAAGAAAGCGGCTCCATTAATCGAGCCGCCAAACAGGTCGGTTTAAGCTATAAAGGTGCCTGGCAAATGATAGAGCGCGCTAATAATTTTTCGCCTAAAGCATTGATCAGCACCGCCACTGGCGGTCTAAACGGTGGCGGAACCTGCCTGACTAACGCAGGCCTGGCCTTGCTGGAATTATTTTCCCGGCTGGAACAGCAACACAATCAATTTCTCCAGGACATCAACAAAAGTCTAGAGTTGGATAGCGATATGCTGTTACTGCTCAAGCCGTTGACCATAAAAACCAGTATTACCAACCAATTATTTGCTGTCGTAACAGCCATTCATCCCGGCGCGGTAAATGCTGAGGTTTTTGTAGAATTAAAAGGTGGCGAGAAAATAGTGGTTTCATTGACGCTTGATGAACTGGCGGCTTTGAGCATTGTCAGCGGTAGCGAAGTGCTATTACTGGTGAATGGTACGGATATCAGCATTGTTACGGATATGTCCGGTCAGCGCCTGTCAGCCCGTAATAATTTAATGGGAACCGTTGTTCGCATACAACAGGATGCAGTTGACTCGGAAGTTATTATCCGCCTGCCGGGTGATGATACCTTAGTGGTCATGGTGACTCAGATTAGCGCCCAGTCACTCAATTTAAGACCGGGCATTTCCGTCAATGCAGTGTTTAAAAGCAATGCGGTAATGCTGGCCGCCGCACATTCATGAGCAATTGACTAAGAATGACAATGACTTTCCGGCAATTTCCTTTTATAATGCTCGGCTGGAACGCTAACAGCATGACTGAGCTTGTCGGCAAGTTCCAAAACCATCTTCACATCAAGATGCGCCCTTAGCTCAGCTGGATAGAGCGCGGCCCTCCGGAGGCCGAGGTCAGAGGTTCAAATCCTCTAGGGCGCGCCATTTTGGCTTTTACCCCAAAATTTAAGTTCCGGCATCAAAAACCTAAATATACCCTTCATCCCTAAACCACTCAATCGCATCGGTCACGGCGCTATGCGCAGGTCTGGCCTGGTAGCCCAAAGCCTGCTCCGCCTTCAGCGAAGAAAAAAACATTTTATTCTTGGCCATCCGCAAGGCATCTATCGTGACTCTGGGTTCATACCCGGTCAGTCGGGCAGCAATCTGCATTCCAAACGCCACCGGATAAATCGCCTTGCACGGTAATTTAATTCTGGCTGGCTGATGTCCATCAATTTTAGCTATCAGCGCCAAAATATCGCAAAGCGTCAGATTTTCCCCGCCCAAAATATAGCGCTCGCCAATTTTTCCGTGCTCAAAAGCCTGCCAATGGCCCATTGCTACATCTTCCACATGCACAAAATTTAAACCGGTATCCACATAAGCAGGCATACGGCCCTTAATGGCATCAACAATAATCCGCCCGGTCGGCGTAGGTTTTATGTCGCGCGGGCCAATTGGCGAAGAAGGGTTAACAATAACAGCGGGGAGATTGTGATCATTAATCAGGCGGCGTACTTCAGTTTCCGCCAAAAATTTGGATTGTTTATAAACCCCAACCATATCAGCATAACTGACCGGTGTCTCTTCGTTAGCGGGAGAGCCATCCTTATTAATACCCATGGTTGCCACCGAGCTGGTATACACCACCCGTTTAATGCCGGCGTCCAACGCCGCCTGCATCAACGTCCGGGTGCCATCAACATTAATCTTATGCATAGCGCTAGCGTCAGGCACCCAAATCCGGTAATCGGCAGCCACATGAAACAGATTTTGGCAATCTTTCAAAGCGGCGGCATAAGTTTCCGGTTTCGCCAGATCGCCTTCAATAATTTCAACATCAAGCCCGTTCAAATTGCGCCGGTCATTATTAGGGCGCGACAGTACCCGCAAATGGTGGCCCTTAGCTATTAATAGCCGAGCTATGGCAGAGCCAATAAACCCGGTTGAACCGGTAAGAAATGTAATAGTAGACATTCAAGAAGCTGTGAATTGGACGGTTAGAAAAAATAACCGCCCCCTAAATCCGATACATCAGGATTTCAGGACGATTTGGTCAAAAATAAGATCATAAAGCCTAATGCAAGGCCGGTAATGCTACAGCGTTCCTGTTGCGCAATTTGAAACAGGTGTAATTATAGTGTAATTTTAAAGTTCATAACCAGCCTTCGTTAAACGGCTTAGGCTTAAGCGCTTACACAATCGGGCAAATTCAGGCTTTACCCAATTGCGCAATTTTCTGTTTTTGCCTTTCAGCCCGGGCAATTTTCTCCTGCGCCTGTAGCAATAAACGGGCGTTTTTAGCCTGATAACGCAGCCGGGCCTGTTCTGCATCAGCCAGATTCCAGGCAGGCAGTTCGCATATTTCCATTGTAATGCAATTTACCGGACAGGGAGCTACGCACAACTCACAGCCGGTACACTGGTTGGCAATAATTGTATGCATAAGCTTGGAACTGCCAATAATGGCATCAACCGGGCAAGGCGGAATACATTTGGTGCAGCCTATGCAATCTGCCTCATTAATCACCGCCACCATCCTTGGACGTTCACTACCGTAATCCGTATCCAGCGGCTTAACATTAACCTTCAATAAATTCGCTAATAAGGCAATGCCTTGTTCGCCGCCCGGAGGGCATTGATTAATGTCGGCCAAATTCTGGCTAATGGCCTGTGCATAAGGCAGGCAACCCTGAAAACCGCATTTGCGACACTGGGTTTGCGGTAACAGCGCGTCAATTTGCGCCGCCAGTTCAGCGGTAGCGGATTCGCTAGGTCTATCGTGTAATGCTGGTTGCATGATGATCAATTAATCTTGGTGTCCGTATGACAACTTTAATTTTAGCAGAATGATTTATTTTGCAAAAACCTGTTCACGCCGCAGTTTATAAGCAATCCGCGCCAGTTGTCGGCAAAATTTCAGGTGGAATTAATATTTAAACATAATTGACATTCTGCTTTTTTTGAATTTAGGTTAGAATAGGCGGATTTTCATTGACATCGTCTGTGAAGACGCTGTGGCATGGCGCCACCGCGACATAAAGTTTTCATTCAATAAGAGTACAACCATGGCAGATCTATCGCTATACAGAAACATCGGTATCTTCGCACACGTCGATGCCGGTAAAACAACCACAACCGAACGGATTTTGAAGCTGACCGGCAAAATTCACAAAATCGGTGAAGTTCATGACGGTGCAGCGACGACAGACTTCATGGAGCAGGAGCAGGAACGTGGTATCACCATTCAGTCAGCGGCCACCTCTTGTGAGTGGAACGGTCACCGCCTGAATATCATCGATACCCCGGGCCACGTTGACTTCACTATCGAAGTGTATCGTTCCTTAAAAGTTCTGGATGGCGGTATCGGCGTATTCTGCGGTTCCGGCGGTGTAGAACCGCAATCTGAAACCAACTGGCGTTACGCTAACGATTCCGAAGTAGCCCGCGTTATCTACATCAACAAACTGGATCGTTTGGGTGCCAATTTTTACCGCGTGGTAAAACAGGTTGAAGACGTGCTGGGCGCAAAACCATTGGTTATGAACCTGCCTATCGGCGAAGAAGAAAACTTTGTCGGCGTAGTTGACTTACTGACCCGTAAAGCCTGGGTATGGGATGAATCCGGCGATCCATTAAAATACACCATTCAAGAGCCGCCAGCAGAAATGGCCGAGCTGATTGAAGAATGGCGCGAAAAACTCATCGAAACTGCCGTCGAGCAAGACGATGACGCAATGGAAAAATATCTGGAAGAAGGCATAGAGCCAGATTTTGCAACTCTGCAACGTTGCATCCGCAAAGGCACCATCAATCTGGACTTTTTCCCGACTTACGGCGGTTCCTCATTCAAAAACAAAGGTGTACAGTTAGTACTGAACGCCGTTGTGGATTATTTGCCTAATCCAACCGAAGTAAAACCACAACCGGAAGTAGACCTGGAAGGTAACCCGACAGGAACTTTTGCAATTGTCGATGCCGACAAACCTTTGCGCGCTCTGGCGTTCAAAATCATGGACGACCGTTTCGGCGCACTGACTTTCTTGCGTATCTACTCAGGCAAACTGGAAAAAGGCACAACCGTACTGAACACCTTCACCGGCAAAACCGAGCGTATTGGTCGTATCGTAGAAATGCACGCCAATTCCCGTGAAGAGCGCGAATCCGCTCAAGCTGGCGACATCGTAGCCGTTATCGGTATGAAAAACGTACAAACCGGTCACACCCTGTGCGATCCAGACAAACCAGCCACGCTGGAGCCTATGGTATTCCCGGATCCGGTTATCTCAATCGCCATTTCTCCAAAAGACAAAGGCAGTAACGAGAAAATGGGTATCGCCATCGGCAAAATGATTCAGGAAGATCCATCTTTCCGTGTCGAAACCGATCAGGAAAGCGGCGAAGTCATCATCAAAGGCATGGGCGAGCTGCATCTGGATATCAAAGTCGATATTCTGAAACGGACTCACGGTGTGGAAGTAAACGTCGGCAAACCACAAGTAGCCTACCGCGAAACCATTACCCAACGTATTGAAGACAGCTACACCCACAAAAAACAATCCGGTGGTTCCGGTCAATACGCAAAAATTGACTACATCATCGAGCCAGGTGAGCCAGGCAGCGGCTTTACATTTGAATCCAGTGTTACCGGCGGTAACGTACCCAGAGAATACTGGCCAGCTGTCGAAAAAGGCTTCAAAGCCAGTGTCGATAAAGGTGTACTGGCAGGATTCCCATGTCTGGACTTTAAAGTAAACCTGACTGACGGATCTTTCCACGCGGTTGACTCATCATCCATCGCTTTCGAAATCGCCGCCCGTGCAGCTTACCGTCAATCCATCCCCAAAGCCGGCCCTATCCTGCTGGAACCAATCATGAAGGTGGATGTATTTACCCCGGATAGCCATGTCGGTGATGTTATCGGTGACCTTAACCGTCGCCGTGGCATGATCAAATCTCAGGATCCAGGTGTAACCGGCGTACGCATCAAAGCAGACGTACCGCTGAGCGATATGTTTGGTTACATCGGCGACTTGCGCACCATGACTTCTGGTCGCGGTCAGTTCTCCATGGAGTTCTCTCACTACACCCCTTGCCCGCGCAACGTAGCGGAAGAAGTGATCAAGGAAGTGAAAGAGCGTAACAAGGATAAATAATCGCAGTAGCCGCCGGTAAATCGCTCACGGTTTACCGGCGGCACGGATTTATGTCATTTTATCTGCTATTTATCTAGCAGTCCCAAATCACAGAGTTTCCGCGATGTACGGAAACTTGTTTATTTATCTAAGCTTGGAACAACGATATGGCTTTTGTAATTACCGAAAACTGCATCAAATGCAAATTTACCGACTGTGTAGACGTTTGTCCGGTCGACTGCTTTCACGAAGGGCCAAACTTTCTGGTCATTGACCCGGAAGAATGCATAGATTGCACCCTATGCGAACCAGAATGTCCGGCAAACGCAATTTTTGCCGAAGACGAAGTACCGGAAGCACAAGAACATTTCATCGCCTTAAATGCGGAGTTAGCAGCAAAATGGCCGGTCATCACAGAAGTAAAAGACGCCCTGGAAGGTGCAAGTGAATGGAATGGCAAAGCAGACAAATTTGAACTGCTGGAACGTTAGTCAATAAGGCCGTTAAAACTGAATCCGATAAATAAGGATGCAGCATAAGTCATCATAAACAAAATCCAAAGAATGCAAAGTGGGTTAAGCGCAAGCCATAACCCACCGCTCAAAGCCAAACCCCCGCGTCACCCACAGTTCCAAACCAAAATTAAAGCCAACACCCCGTCCTCTAAAAACATCACTGCCCAGGCAAGCGCAAACCAACAAAATGAAATCATCCGCTATAAAAGGGAATTAATAGCCCAATACAGCCATAATCGATACAATTATCATCGTTCCCACGCCGGAGCGTGGGAACGAAAAAATAGAGGCGATAACTTTTACTTGATTCGTACTCACAACCGATGCACAATTTATGCCATAAGTCGTTATAGTGTTATTTATGGAATATACTATGCCACTTCAAACGTTCAGGGATGTCTTCACGGTGGCCTTTACCGAAACACCCGTTGGCAGTCTGGCGCTAAATCTCCCCCTGCTCAATAATTGGCATCACCCAATACCGCAAACCCGCCCCGGAAAACTCTTCCCGCAACTGCGCCAATAAATCGGTAACATTATCTCTAGCCACATACATCTGAAAACGAATTTTCCGCTGCCTGCCACTCACCTGTTCAGCCAAAGACAAACCCAGATGACGATGATCATGAGCGTTAATCGCAAAACTGGAAAAACCCTGCGCATTTTCAAAGCCCAGCAAACAATCCACCACCGCCTCTTCCAGCGCGGGTGGCACATTAAGCGTTATCAGATAATCCTGCTGATTCATGCTGTCACCTCCCGGTTCTGCCCATACAATTTATAAAAAATAGGCAACAAAAACAGTGTTAAAAAGGTTGAAGAAGCCAGGCCACCTATCACCACAATCGCCAAAGGCCGCTGAATTTCCGAACCCGGCCCGGTGGCAAATAACAAAGGCAGCAAACCAAAAGCCGCAATGCTGGCGGTCATCAACACCGGTCGCAACCGCCTGCCGGAACCAATAGTCACCACCTTGGCAATGTCCATGCCCGTGGCATATAACTGGTTAAAATAACTGACCATCACCACCCCGTTCAGCACCGCAATACCCAGCAAAGCAATAAAACCTATCGAAGCCGGTACCGACAAATATTCCCCGGCTAAACCCAGCGCAAACACCCCGCCTATCATCGCCAGCGGAATATTGGATAACACCAGCACCGCCTGCCGAATAGAGCCAAACGTGGAGAACAACAGCAAAAATATCAGGCCTAGCGACAACGGAATCACCAGCGCCAGCCGGGCGGCGGCGCGTTGCTGGTTTTCAAACTGACCACCAAACTCCACCCTATAGCCGGGTGGCAGCTGCGCACCACCACAAAGCGCTGGCCTTTTTCCCGATTGATGGAAACCACGCCTTCCGTCTCTTCAATTTTGGCGATGGCAGTAATCGGGATGTGTCCGCCATTCGGCAAGGCGATTTGCAGATTTTGAAAGTTGGCAGTGTTGCTGTCGCCGCGTAGCAATAGTGGGGTGCGTTTCACGCCTTCCTGCACAATACCCAGTTGCAGACCTTCCACCTGGGCGCGTAACAGAGTTTCTATACTATTACTGTCCAGGCCGAAGCGCCCGGCAGCCTGATGGTCGATTTTGATTTGCAGAAACTGCATCCCCGCATTCTTGCGTAAAAACACATCGCTAGCTCCCGGTATGGCTTTTAGGATAAGCTCAATTTCTTCGGATAGTTTATTCAACGTGTCCAGATCATTACCAAACAGCTTAATCGCCACATCGCCGCGCACTCCGGTCAGCATCTCGGAGACTCGCATTTCTATGGGCTGGGTAAAGCCGTGGGCAATGCCGGGGGTGTTAGCCATAATCTTGCGGATGTTTTCAATTAAGACTTCCTTGCTGGCTACCCCCCATTGCTCTATGGGTTTTAAAATCAGAAAAGTGTCGGTTTCATTCAGGCCCATTGGGTCTAGCCCTAATTCATCGGAACCCACTCTGGAAGCCACCGATTCAACTTCGGGAATATTGGCCAGGATGTTTTTCTGTACACTGTCGTCCAGGCTGACCGAATCCGCCAGAGTAATGGATGGCAGTTTTTCCAGTTGCACAATAATGTCGCCCTCATCCATAGTCGGCATAAACGTGCTGCCCAGGCGGCTAAACACCAGGGCGGCTACCGCCAGCAACACGCCGGTGGCGATAAACACTTTTTTACTGTTTTGCAAACACCAGTTCAGCATAGGCTGATAGCGTTTCAGCAACTGTCTGGGTAACCAAGGTTCTTCGTGGGAGACCTGTTTCAGTAAAAATGAAGCCAGCACCGGGATAGTGGTCAACGATAAAATCAGCGAGGCGCTCAACGCAAACACTATGGTAATCGCTACCGGGCCAAACAGTTTGCCTTCCAGACCTTGTAAAGTTAGCAGCGGCAAAAACACGATGATGATAATCAAAATCCCGGAGGTGACTGGCGCGGCCACTTCTCGGGTAGCGCGATAAATCAGATGTAATTTCGGCAGGCGCTGGGCTTTATTACTGTCCGCCAGTTGGGAGATGATGTTTTCTACCACCACCACGGCACCATCCACCAACATGCCTATGGCTATCGCCAGACCGCCCAGACTCATTAAATTGGCGGACATGCCAAAGGCGTGCATCAGGATAAAGGTGCTCAGCGCCGCCATCGGCAGTGCGCAGGCCACGGTTAGCGATGCCCGTAAATCGCCTAAAAACAGGATGAGCAATATTACCACCAGGGCTATGGCTTCCAGCAGGGCTTTGCTGACAGTGTGTATTGCTTTGCCAACCAGAATGCCGCGATTATAAAATACCTTGAGTTGTACGCCCGGCGGCAGGCTGGGTTGCAGTTCGGCCAGTTTGGTTTCCAGATGCTCGATAGTCTGCCGGGCATTCGCGCCACGCAGACTTAACACCACGGCAGTTACCGCTTCGCCTTTGCCGTTCATGCTCACCGCACCGTAGCGGGTCAGTGCGCCAATGCGGACTTCGGCAATATCTTCTACCTTAACCGGCAGGCCGTTATGTTGCGCCACGGCGATCATTTTCACATCCTGTTCGGTCTTAATCCGGCCTTCTACCCGCACAATCAGGCCTTCTTCGCCTTCCGTCAATCTTCCTGCGCCGTCATTGCGGTTATTGTTCTGCAAGGCCGCTATCAATTGCTCGGTATTGATATTCCGGGCAGACATCCGGGTATTGTCCGGTATCACTTCAAAACTGCGCACCAGCCCACCCAGAGCGTTGACATCCGCTACACCTTTTACCGTGCGCAAGGCCGGGCGGATAGTCCAGTCCAGTAATTCCCGGCGTTCCATCAGGCTAAGCTCGCCACCTTCAATGGCAAACATAAACATTTCGCCCAGTGGTGTGGTCATTGGCGCAATGCCGCCGCTGATTCCGGCAGGCAGGTTAGCCCAAAGTCCATTCAGTCGTTCCGCCACCTGTTGTCTGGCCCAGTAAATATCCGTGCCTTCTTCAAAATCCAGGGTAATATCGGTTATGGCGTATTTGGCGAGCGAGCGTAAAATGGTTTGATGCGGTATGCCCAGCAATTCAATTTCTATCGGTGCGGTAATCCGCGATTCCACTTCTTCCGGGGTCATGCCCGGTGCTTTAACAATAATTTTTACCTGGGTGGGCGACACTTCCGGGAAAGCATCTATCGGGATCTGGCTAAACGCCAAATAGCCGCCCCCCGCCAGTAATAGCATCAGG
>Ga0364886_10556_pt1 | contig 16345 bp, 15 predicted proteins | sample ExccelJu500001D3_4_FD_206926 | JGI IMG/M metagenome (GOLD analysis project Ga0364886, IMG submission 206926) | Enriched cells from Trout Bog Lake Hypolimnion, Wisconsin, USA - BchlTB.July23.5000.01.D3 | ecosystem: Environmental > Aquatic > Freshwater > Lake > Hypolimnion/Profundal zone | place... | reverse complement strand
TTAGTCACGAGCTCACGCATTACGCCGATGCTAATGTCCTATGTCAGCAAGTTGGAATTGACAAGACTGATGACTCAAACTCAAACGGTCAATCCGCGCAGAACCATCACTGTGAAAAATGCCTTAGTTATGCCGCCTTAGGCAACGCAATGACCAGCAGTCATATTACATTCACTCTAGCCTCGTCACAAAACATCCTGACCAGTCATCAACGCTATAGCATCGGTATCAGTAATCTCTTTACTAATAGCGCCCGTGGACCTCCAATTCTCGCTTAATTATTTAGTTATTTTCGTCCGACTCATCTGAATTTAGATGCTACTCTCGGTCATTATTTTGGCTAATATTACTATTGCTTCGCGAGATATTGATGATAAAGTTACCCCTTAAACTGCAACCATGGTTGCCAGCTAGCCATGCTTACAAACCCATACTCTTAAGCATCATTACAGCGCTTTCAAGTCCAATGAGCTTAGCTGACGAAACGAATCACGTCGCATTACCCTCAGAGTTAGTGACTATTAATACGATAAATTTAGATACAGATCAACATATCTTGCCAGTAAAGGTATTAATCAGCGATGATCAATCCCTTCAAAACGAAAGCATTGAACTTCCAGCCATTCAGGTCACTGGCGAGCGTTTTAAACAAAGTAGGTCTAGTGTGTCCTCTAAAACGGGTGGGAGTGCATACCAATTTGATAGCAACGATATTAAAAATTTACCTTCAGGTGAAAATACGCCATTAAATGAGGTCTTACTTCAAGCCCCTGGCGTGGTAAATGATTCATATGGTCAATTACACGTTCGAGGAGACCATGCCAATACACAGTACCGCATTAACGACATTGTTCTGCCAGAAGGGTTGTCAGGATTTGGGCAAGCGTTAGATACTCGCTTTGCCCATAATATTAATCTACTGACGGGGGCACTGCCAGCCGAATATGGCTTTCGCACATCGGGAGTTGTCGAGATTACTACCAAAGGTAATTATAACGAAGGTGGAAACATTGATCTTTATGGCGGTAGCAACAACACCTATAACCCAAGTATTCAGTTTGGAGGAACGGATGGCAACTTTTCTTATTATGTGAATGGGTCTTATCTTACCAATAATTTAGGCATTGAAAATCCGACCTCAAGCATTAATCCCATTCATGACAACACCAAGCAAGAAAAAGGATTCGTATTCCTCAATTACTTTATTGATAACTCAACTAGTTTAAGTTTTATTGGTGGTACTTACAGTGGCAAATTTCAGATACCGAACAATCCAGGACAGACACCTAACACCGATAATCTTACCACCCTTGGTTTGCCCCGAGGATATAACTCCTCTACACTAAATGACCAGCAATCAGAAACTAGTCGTTTTGGTGTTTTAGCCCTGCAAGGCTCGCTAACAGAGAAATTAGATTATCAATTGGCTCTATTTACCCGCTACTCCAGTTTCCAGTATGTGCCAGATGTCGTTGGTAATCTTGTTTTCAACAGCGAAGCTTCCGATATCTTTCGAAGTAGCTTCAGTAAAGGATTACAAGTGGATAGTAGTTACCACTTAAATGATGCAAACATCGTTAAGTTTGGTCTCTTGGGTAGTGTAGAGAATATCCAGAGCAATAATACATCTTCAGTGTTTCCTATAAGCAGTGGGAATATCTCTAGTCCAGTAGTTAATATTGTTGATAATAATCCCAAGAATGGTAATACGCTTATGGGGATATATCTTCAAGATGCATGGAAAGTAAATAATAAACTCACTGTCAACTATGGTGCGCGCTTTGATGCAGTAGATGCTTTTATAAGCGAACATCAACTCAGCCCAAGAGTTGGCCTTGTCTATAAAGTAACTGACCAAACCACCTTTCATACTGGTTATGCACGCTACTTCACACCACCGCCAACCGAACTAGTTTCGTCATCAACGCTCGCTTTATTCCAAGGGACCACGGGGCAAACTACATCATTGCTAAACTCACCTGTGAAGTCAGAGCGCGGAGACTATTTAGATACAGGGCTATCACATCAACTAACACCAGCCTTAAGCTTGGGTATCGATACATACTATAAAAAAACCAAAAACACTGTTGACGAAGGTCAGTTTGGCCCCGCGTTGTTGCTCACACCTTTTAATTATGGTGAAGGTCGAATTTATGGCGTAGAGTTAACCGCTAATTATAAGTTAGATAATTTTTCTACTTATGCAAACTTTGCTAGAAATATCAGCCAAGCAAAAGATATTGTTTCAGGCCAATATCTATTTAATCAAGCTACCCTTAATTATGCCGCCAACAACTGGATCAATGTTGATCATGCACAATCGTTAACAATCTCTAGTGGCGGCTCTTATGTCTTGCCCGATGGCATTCGTTTGAAAGGTGACTTAATATTTGCAAGCGGACTTCGCAATGGTTTTGCTAATACAACCAGCCTACCTAGTTACACCGTCTTTAATTTAGGTGCTAGTCAAAAATTAAAAATGCCTAGCTTTGGTGATGCTGAAGTGAGATTGGTAATTAATAATCTGTTTGATCGGATTTATGAAATTCGAGATGGGACTGGTATCGGTGTATTCGCACCACAATATGGTCCACGCCGCGGACTTTTCATCGGACTCAGCAAGTCATTTTAACTAAATTATTAACCTAATAATATTAAACCCCAAGTTGTAGCCAATATTGTCAGCGCTAAAAATACCGCTGCGCTTCCTATATCTTTGGCTTGCTTGGCTAATGAATTATGCTCAGTTGAGGTATGGTCTACAGCCGCTTCAATCGCCGAGTTTAGTAACTCTACTATAAGTAACAGCAGCACACTTGTTACCATCATCGCCTTATCTACTGAGCTTTTGCCTAAATAAAAGCCAAGAGGAATCAAGACAGCTGCGAGAAATACCTCTTGGCGAAAGGCATCTTCATGCTTAAATGCAGCTGCAAAACCTTCTATGGAGTAGCCACAGGCATTTATTAATCTGCGGAGACCAGTTTTGCCTTTAAATGGACTAGTCACTAAGTGCTTAGACACTTTGGGCTGTTTAATTTTTCTGCTTGTTTTATTGGTTGAGGTTAGCATTGTTGGTCTTCTTAACAAGAGGTTTTAAAATTTAAAGCCTATATTTTTATTACGCTTATTTTAACATGCGCTATCATTACGTTTTAGCAACATTAAATTAGGTAAATATGGCACGCACAGTCAATTGTATAAAGTTAGGCAGAGAAGCAGATGGCATGGATTTTCCGCCTTATCCAGGTGAGTTAGGTAAACGCATTTACATCCACGTTTCCAAAGAGGCATGGGCTACATGGCTAAAACAGCAAACCATGCTAGTGAATGAAAATCGTTTAAGCTTAGCAGATCAGTCAGCGCGTAAATACTTAACCGAGCAAACTGAAAAGTATTTCTTCGGCGAGGGTGCTGATACTGCACAAGGTTATGTTCCGCCTAAAGGAGACTAAACAATAAAAAAGCGCTGACATTCAGCGCTTTTTTATTGTTTTTGACTTATTCCTCTGACTGTTGTGTTTCGCGTGCTATTTCTTCTAAAGAGCTATGTCGCACATCAATCCCTTTAACCATATACACCACATATTCTGCAATATTTTTAGCATGATCACCTATTCGTTCAATGGCCTTAGCCACAAACAACACTTCTAACGACATAGAGATTGTACGTGGATCTTCCAACATAAAGGTAATCAACTGACGCATGGCGGCGCGAAACTGCTCATCCACTAACTCATCCTGCTTAGCCACTTCAACCGTCTTACTCACATCTAAACGCGCAAAACCATCCAACGCCGTGCGTAACATTTCACGGACCAAAGCTACCATTGATTTAACTTCATTAAATCGTGGTTTATACATGCGATCTTCATCGTAAATTTTTTGCGCAGTACGTGCAATTTTAGTAGCTTCATCACCAATACGCTCAAGATCTGTAATGGTTTTTACCATCATCATCACCATACGAAGGTCACCCGCCGCTGGCTGGCGACGTGCAATAATGTGACTGCAATCTTCGTCAATTTGGATTTCTAGCTCATTTACACGTTTATCGTTGAGCATCACTTCTTTAGCAAGATTAGTGTCCAACTTTACTAGCGCTTCTAGCGCCTGAACAATTTGAAGCTCAACCAAACCACCCATTTCAAGCACTTTGGAACGGAGAGCTTCTAATTCAGCATCATATTGCTTAAAGGTATGTTCAGTTTGCATCATGCTTCCTTGGGATTTTTACTAATGGTACCGTTTAAAAACTTAATTAATTTTAGAATTTGATAATAAGGCTCAAATATGACAATAGTATTTCAAATCTTATGAGATGTTCTCACTTCTTTAATGGTAATGCATTATTTTTTATAAGTTTTAACACCTTCAGCTGTGGCTAACAACAATATATTGGCTGGACGTGCCGCAAATAAACCATTGGTAACTACGCCTACGATTTGGTTAATTTTAGCTTCCAATGCAATTGGGTCAGTAATAGTTAAACCATGAACATCTATAATGACATTACCATTATCGGTAGTAAAATTTCTCAATGCTGGTTGACCACCCAATTTAACCAACTCGCGCGCCACATAGCTTTTTGCCATCGGCAACACTTCAACAGGCAATGGGAATTTACCCAAAACCGACACGTATTTACTTTCATCACAAATACAAATGAATTGCTTTGCAACTGCAGCCACGATCTTTTCACGCGTTAAAGCACCACCCCCACCTTTAATCATATGTAGGTGCTCGGTAATTTCATCTGCACCATCTACATAGATGTCCATACCATCTACACTATTCAAGTCAAAAACCTCTATGCCGTGTGCTCGTAAGCGTTGAGCTGTGGCTTCAGAGCTAGCTACTGCGCCATCAATTTTATGTTTTACTTTAGCCAACTCATCAATAAAAAAGTTCGCTGTTGATCCAGTGCCAACACCGATAATGCCACCTTTTACATATTCAACAGCCGCTTTTGCCACTAGTTGTTTAAGTTCATCTTGCGATAACTTTGTTTCATTTTTTTGCATTTTGGTTATATCCCTACATTTTCTTTATAATTACATATCTACCACTATACACTGCATAGCAATGAATGAAAATTGCCATGCACCTGAATGCCGATCATGACTCAAGCAACACTTAGCATCAACGACTACTTAACTAAAATACAAAACTCACGCGTTTATGACGTAGCTAAAATCACGCCATTAGAATTACAAGCTAATTTATCTAAACGCTTACATAATACCGTACTGTTGAAGCGCGAAGATATGCAACCTGTGTTTTCGTTTAAGTTACGTGGTGCCTACAATAAAATGGCACAACTTCCCTCTGATGTATTAGCCAAAGGGGTCATCGCAGCCAGTGCTGGCAATCACGCACAAGGCGTTGCACTAAGTGCACAAAAACTTGGGTGCCGCGCTGTTATCGTCATGCCGACAACCACACCACAAATCAAGATCAATGCGGTCAAAGGTCGAGGTGCTGAGGTTATTCTTTTTGGTGACAGTTATACTGATGCCTATGAGAGAGCGCTAGAATTAGAGGAAACCGAAGGCCTTACTTTTGTTCATCCGTATGATGATCCAGACGTCATCGCCGGTCAGGGCACCATCGCATTAGAAATTCTCAATCAACACCCTGGCCCAATTCACGCCATCTTCTGTTGTGTAGGTGGCGGCGGTTTACTGGCAGGCGTTGCAGCCTGTATCAAGGCTATGCGCCCTGAAATTAGAGTCATTGGTGTTGAAGCCAAGGATGCCGAAGCCATGACCCAATCGCTCAAACTTGGGCATCGCATTATGCTTGATCAGGTCGGTTTGTTTGCTGACGGTGCTGCTGTTAAGCAGGTAGGGGCGTATACCTTTGCCTTATGTCAGCAATATGTTGATGAAATGATCGTAGTTGATAATGATGCTATTTGTGCAGCAATTAAAGATGTTTTTGAAGACACGCGAAGTATTTTAGAGCCTGCTGGCGCACTAGCCACCGCTGGTATTAAAGAATATGCTAAGCGCAATCAATTAACTGGGGAAACCTTAATCGGGATTGCTTCTGGCGCGAACATGAATTTCGACCGTTTGCGCTTTATTGCAGAGCGCGCAGAAGTTGGTGAAAAACGTGAGGCGGTTTTGGCAGTGAGCATTCCCGAACAACCAGGAGCATTTAAAACCTTTTGTCGCTTGCTTGGTGATCGCAATATTACCGAGTTTAATTATCGTTATTCAGACCCTAAAATAGCGCACATCTTTGTCGGCGTAGCGATTACCGATCCTATTGAAGCTAAGAATTTAGTGTCAGCTTTACAAGCTAAAAATTTGCCCGCACTAGATCTAACCGACAATGAAGTGGCTAAGTTACATTTGCGCCATTTAGTAGGTGGGCATGCCCCACAGGCCAAAAACGAATTGGTATTTAGATTTGAATTCCCAGAAAAACCTGGCGCCTTAATGAAGTTTTTAGACACTATGGGACAAGATTGGAATATAAGCCTATTTCATTACCGTAACCATGGCGCTGACTTTGGTCGCGTTCTTGTTGGTATGCAGGTGCCACCAACGGATGCTGCTCAGTTCCATAAATTTCTAGATCATTTAGGCTATCCCTACTGGGATGAAACTGAAAACCCTGCCTACAAGTTATTTTTAGGCTAATAAATTTTTGAAAATCATACAGTCCTGCAAATTGAACCAAAACTGGCATAGAGTGCCAAAATATTTTTTGTAATAAACGTAAGATTGAATTTTAGAGGAACTAAAGCATGAAATTAACCCATTGGATGCTAGCTGTATTGACTAGCGTGACTTTTAGCTTAAACGCAACTGCTGCTGAACGTGGTAAAGCCTATGTTTCTAATCAAGATGGCGGTGTTACAGTAATTGATCTCAATACTATGACAGCTGTGACAGATATTGATGTCAAAGCTGAAGGACCCCGTGGACTTGGATTAAGTGAAGATGGAAAATTACTAATAGTTGCCACACGAGAAAATGGCAGCATTTCTATCATTGACACAGCAACTAATGAAGTGATGAAGCAAATACCTGTTGGTAAGAACCCTGAATTTGTTCGCGTACGCGGTCACTTTGCTTTCGTTTCCTATGAACCCAGCTCTAAAGGTGGCCCACCGCCAGCTGCTGGCGCTTTTGCTGTAACAACCACAAAAGAGGCAGATGATGATAAAGAACCAGCCCGTATTGGTATTGTGGATTTGCAATTAGGCAAAAAAATACGCGAAATTGTAGGTGGTCCAGAAACTGAAGGCATAGAATTTAGCCTTGATGGTAAGCAGTTGGTAATTACTAACGAAGCTGATAATACGATCACTGTTCACAGTATGAAAACAGGTAAACTGCTCAAAACCATCAAAACCCATGATTTTGGTGACCGCCCTCGTGGTATCAAAGTTTCACCTGATGGAAAAACCTATGTAGTTACCCTAGAATTCAGCAACAAACTGATGGTAATGGACAAAAATTTTAAAGTACTACGCACAGTTGATACAGGGGTTGCTCCCTACGGCATTGCTTTTGATCGAAGCGGCAAACATATCTTCATCGCTGCCAATAAGTCTAAAACTTTAGAAGTTTATGATGCTATAACCTTTGAAAAAATTAAAGACATATCCACAGGAAACCGCTGCTGGCACTTTAGTTTCACGCCGGATGATAAAGAAATTCTGCTTGCTTGCGGCAAATCAGACGGTGTATTTGTGATTGATGTTGAAAAACTTTCAGTTACTCAGAAAGTTGAAGATAAGAAAACACCTTGGGGTGTAGTGACTTACCCTAAATCAATGGGTAGCTTAGATAATCCTTTGTAATTGACGCTTGGCAATATTAAACAGCCTCGCCATGCGAGGCTGTTTTTATTTGTGCTCCATATTAAGCTGCGCCATGATAAACGTCCACTCTTTAGGGTCCACTGGTGTTATAGATAGTCGATTACCGCGTTGCAAAATACGCATATGTTCTAATTCTGGGTACTCACGCAACTCCTTCAAGCTTAGCAAGCGTGTTTTGCGCACCAACTTCACGTCTACATTTAACCAACGGGGTGTTTCTGGCGTCGCCTTAGCATCATAATATTTATGACCCTTGATGAACTGCAGCCGATCTGGATAGGCCAGTGTGCAGACCTCCGCGATACCTGCGATACCGGGCACATCACAATTAGAGTGATAGAAAAATACGCCATCGCCTACGCGCATTTGGTCTCGCATAAAATTACGCGCCTGATAGTTACGAATGCCATACCAATCAATGGTTTGGTTAGGAAAACCCGCCAAATCATCAATCGAGACATCAGTTGGTTCAGACTTCATTAGCCAATAACGCATAGTTCACCTTTAGTTAAATTTGATATGATTGGCTTCATCAAAAAAATTGCTCGTGCTTTTCACTAAGAATCATGAGTTATCACTTTATCAAAATTTAGAGATTATTTAAATGGACCATCAGCTTACTAAAAAATCACAAGAAAAAAACGTACTCGGAACCGCCTTGCAATTATGTAGCCTTAATCCATTGACGGGCTTTACGCGAACTGGATGTTGCGAAACCGGTCCTGATGATAATGGCAGTCACACCGTGTGCGCCCAAGTCACCGATGAATTTATAGCCTACTCTCTTTCTCGCGGCAATAATTTAAGCACACCGCGGCCTGCGTATGGGTTTGATGGTTTGCAAGCGGGTGATCGATGGTGTATCTGTGCTGCGCGCTGGTTAGAGGCATCTGAAGCGGGCTTTGCTCCTCCAGTTATTTTAGAAGCTTGTCATGCGAGTTGCTTAGAAATCGTTAGCTTAGCCGATTTAAAATATCACGAATTGCGCTAAAAAAGTAAGGGCGGAGTTCTCCACGGATAAAGCTTAGACCAGCATCCTGAACCAAAAAGGCTCAAGTGGAAAAGGCCTAGAGTGCATTAGGTACACCCACCAAGAGACTCTTAAAAGAATGCTCAATTTAGGGCGCGCACACAACAACTCGAATGACCGAAACCGATGCTATAAACTAGTTCAAGGAATTATTAGCCTAAACCGCACCGCAGAGAACAAACTGTGAAAGCTGGATTTTTATGGAGGGTTCTATACCCACCAAACCAACTTAAAATATTTAAATACTTTAACTCTTTATTATTTCTATGCGCTTACTTTGCAGCACAGACTTTATCTATTTGATCCTGCATATGTGTAATTCTGCGCTTAATGTCACCCACATTCACGCTACCACTCTTACTGTTAAGCAACTCATGGGCTAAATTAAGTGCCGTCATAATTGCAATACGTTCCGCGCCAACTACTTTGCCGCTATCACGAATGTCGCGCATTTTTTTATCTAAAAAATTAACTGCGTTAATCAAACCTGGGCGTTCTTCATCTGTGCAAGAGACAGTGAAATCACGACCCATGATATTGACATCTACCGCTTTTGATTTGTTCATTATTATTTACCTAAAGCTGCGTTAAGGCAGACTCCCCATCAACGCTTCAATACGTTCACTCGCTTGCGCCATATTCGCTTTTAATAATGCACTATCACTTTGTGTGGCGTTCAAATCCAAGCGCAATTGCGCGTTCTGCTTGCGCAAATCTTCACACAAGAAAAAGAGTTGTGAGAGTTTTTGTTCTAAGGCTTTTAAATCGTCATCCATAGGGGCATAGTAATTTAAAAAATTGAGTAAGGTCAATAGCTAACCGTGATTTTTAAAAGTATTACAACACATTGCAGTAAGTGCTTTACAAACCCCAACGAAAAATAGTTCAATTTGATAAAAAATAACCGCTATAATTGCTTCTTGTTGTAAGGTGCCAAGTTTGTTTTCTACAAACAAGGTGAAACTGGGAAATAGGTGCGTTAAGTCAAATTAACTAGTCCTGTGCTGCCCCCGCAACGGTAAGTGAATGTAGTTTTGCAATATGCCACTGAGTGTATGCCTAGAAAAGGCAAAACTTGGGAAGGCGCAAAATATTAGGTGTAAAAACCTAACGCTCATAAGCCCGGAGACCGGCCTCACAACATATACGCTAGGAAATACCGCGGGGTGACGGTAAACAAAGGCAGCGCTTTTTGCGTCGATCACTCGACCGCGCAGTCGTTTTTTATTTTCATGTTGCTGTATTCCCTAACTTTAAAACTAAGGCTTGAACATACAAGCCTAATAAGAATCTACCCGCGGGGTCGCGAGCAGATTAAGGGAAAATAATCATGAAAATATTTACCATTGCCAGCTTGATTGGCCTGGCTTATACAAGCACAACTTTTGCAACAGAAAGTATAAATCTCGATGACGTTATAGTCTCAAGCAACCGCTTTAGCGAAAGTAATACTTCATCAGCATTAAATATTAAAGTCATTAGTAATGATGATATTAAGAGTTCTCCTGCTATAAGCATTCCAGACCTATTGAGTATGCAGGCTGGCTTGAATGTCAGTAGTCTTTATGGAAATCAGGGTATTGATTCTAGTATTGACTCAAGGGGATTTGGGGAAGCAGGACTCAGCAACACATTAATTTTGCTAGATGGCCAGAGACTTAATAGCGTCGATTCGAGTAGCATTCAATGGGCATCTATCCCCCTCGCTGCAATTGATCATATTGAGATCATATCTGGTGGGGGTAGCGTTCTATATGGCGATAGAGCAACAGGTGGCGTGATTAACATCATCACTGATAAATCTGGCAAATCAGCCGCATCCGTCACTGGATCTATTGGTAGCTATGGTTATAAAAGTTTGGATGGCTACGCTTCTGAAGGTAGTGAAAATTCCTACTTTAATACATTTGTGCATACTTCAGACAGCAATGGCTGGAGAAGCAATTCCGCTAGCAACCAATGGTCAGTTAGTGGTAGGGGTGGTGTTTTATTTAATGGTGGGGACGCTTTTATTGACTACTCAGTTTATCGCGTTGAAAATGGCTTACCTGGAAGTATCAATAGCACCTCTTTTAAAAATGATCCGCGCTTTGCAAGAAATCCATTTGACTTTCAAGTGAAAGATGGATTTCGACTTAGACCGGGGGTGATTATCAAACTTAGTGATAACCTTCTGCTAGCGGCTGAACTCTCGATTTCTCAAGAGAACCAACACTTTGATTACGCTTCATTTGCATTAATTTCAGACAGGAGTCTCAATAATTATGCTTTTACTCCACGTTTAAAATGGTCTCACGATATAGGATCAATGCGCAGCACTTCCGTATTTGGTATAGATCTCTATAATGGAGTGGTTGATGCAAATAATCATGGCGTGTACGCTGATGACAGTGCAAGGCAGAACAGCCAAGCAATCTACATGCAAAACGATACTGCGATTACATCAGCTGTAGATTTTACACTTGGCCTTAGAACTCAACAGAATAGACAAAGTGCCAATCAACTCGCTTTTGGTGACCCCTTGAATTACGGCACGCTTGCAGTGAATGGCAGTGCTGAAAATACAAAAACGGCCTATGACGTTGGTTTAAATTATCATCAATCCACTTGGAATATCTATGCAAAGATAGGTACTAGCTTTAGATTTGCCAACACAGATGAATTGTTTGGCTTTGATCCACTGACTTTTCAACCAATATTTTCAGGAAATATCATTAAGCCTCAAACTGCTACTAATAAAGAGATCGGTGCCACCTTCAAAGAAAATAATATTGATGGAAAAGTAGCTGTATATCATACAGATGTTAGAAATGAAATCGGCTACGACGGTAATTTTGGCATCAATACAAACTTTGATCCTACTGTTCACCAAGGCTTAGAAGCTGAACTCGGCTGGAAAATTAATTCAAATGTTAAAGCTAAATTTAATTATACCTATACTGAGGCTAAATTTAGATCTGGAATATATGATGGGAATCAAACTCCATTAGTACCCCGCAATATCGCGCATGCACAATTGCTATGGGATATGCATCAATATGGAAAATATGTTGCTGAACTCAGCCATCTTGGACAACGTTATACTAGTGGGGATTTTACAAATACACTTGCCAAACTACCCTCCTACACTACGTTAGATTTTCGTGCGAATTACGATTTGAAGCCATTTACGCTATCAATTTCAGCGCTTAATCTTACAGATATAAAATACTCTCCTTATGCTATATTTAGCTCAGCTAAGAACGATTATTATTATTTTCCAGCTGATGGTAGAACGTTTTATTTAAGTGCAAGATATGACATTAAATAGATTAAGAGTTTGAAAATGTTATGATGATGGATATATGAATATGCGCGCTCTTAAAGAGCGCCTTTTTAAGAGGCTTAAAATGCATCAACTAGACAACAATACCCCTGCATTAAATGCTAAAGCGATAATCATTGTGTCAGCACTTTCTTTTCTAATGCTTCTTACTCGTGGAAGCCATGTTTTGACAAGCGTTGCATTGCCTGATGCAAGCTTGGCTCTTTTATTAATTGGAGGCTTATATTTAAGAAAAGCCTCGTGGTTTGCATTCTTTGTTTTATTAGCTACGACCATCGATTTTGGTGTTGCCTCAATTGATAGCGTTCAGGCTTTTTGCCTAACCGTTGGCTATTGGGGTATGTTACCAACCTATGCGGTAATGTGGTTAGCTGGCGTTTGGCTCAGTAAGCAAGCCGACAATTTAAATGTGTTTAAGTTTATATTGGCTAGCCTTACTTCCACCCTAACCGCCTTTGTGATTTCTACACAGACTTACTATTTGTTTTCAGGCAGATTCCCAAATAGGGGCATCTTAGAAACCATGCAATATGGCTGGAACTACTTACCCAGTTTTACAGGCTTTACTGCTATGTATTTGGTTGGATTTTGGGCTATGGCCAAAGTACTTCCAAAAGAAAGCATTATCCTTAAAACCGCATAATTCAACGTGGATTAATTCCCCTTAACTTAGCCAATTTAGAATGAAATAGTAATTCTGGTTTTTCACAAACTGATAACTTAAGTTCTTTGATTACAGATTCAGGTAATAATTAAATCATGTTTAGAGGTAATCTTTGTAAAAACCTTTGGAAGTTTGCTATAATGCGCGGCTTACGAAGTTTTACCCACATTCGCAAGGGTTAGAAAGCAGTTAGGCCGAGTAGCTCAGTCGGTAGAGCAGCGGATTGAAAATCCGCGTGTCACTGGTTCGATTCCAGTCTCGGCCACCAATTAAAATCAAGCTCACAGTGATGTGGGCTTTTTTTACGTCTTTAGGTTTTATCTCCATGTAGGGGCTATGTAGGATTTTCCCATCATCCTCAATCGTACTTTGCTGCTAAATTCAAGCCGATACAAAAGCCAGCCCTCTTTCATTAGCTAGGTGAGGGGGAAATTTTCTTAGGCTAAAGCTTTCCTAAATCAGCCCTTTGATTTCGTCACTACCGACCCATTGCAGGCATTAAATTTAGTGGTTATCAACACTAAAAAACTCATGCTCTTCTGCAAATTACATACCTGTTAGAAGTCTTCAAGCGTTTTTGCAGCTTTTAACTAAATGTGTTGATGAGGTTTTTATATGTAAAATTCGCTATTATGTCTCTGATGCACAAAGTGATGTAAATCATAGAGATACCCTGCCCTATGAGGATCGCCCCAGCAAATCGTTAAAATTGCAATTTCTTGATGATTTCTGCAGTATCGTTTTATGATCAAGCGGCTGAATCTGGTGATTAGGATCCATATAAATTGACTAAAGCTGGCAACAGTAGTCATCGGGGAAACTTCGCACTAACATCCGTCCCTTCAGTTTTTACGAGATGCAATCAAAAGAGGAATCTATCGGAACGCTGGGTCTTTACAGTTGTTGCTGCTTAAGAACTCGACACCAGTTCGCTCCATCCCCCATATCTTATTTCCTGCGCGTTTTGGATTTGCCTTGTAGTGCTGGTTTCGCTCACCGAAATATCTATCAATAGCCATCTGAGCTGCCTTGACTGATTGGTAGTCGCTGCTATGAATAATGGCACGGGCCATCCCGCTAAAAACCGACTCAATCACGTTAAGGAATTGTGCCGATGCAGGAAGTGGCGCAAGCTCCAATGTAGGTAGCTGACCTTGATAGTTCTTGTTGTGTTCTTCGACAAACGTCAATAGCTCCTTGGATATATGCCAAGATGCCGCATCCCATGACAGGTAGAGTTTCTTTACGTCTCTGTATTCCTCGATAAGTAAATTTGCCATACGAATCATTTCTGTGGTGTTTTTTGCTTTTGAGTAAAAGTGGGTGACTTGATTTGTCGAAAGTTCGAGTGCCGCCGTCGCAATCAACCATCCTTTGGATTTCTGCCATTGGGGAACGATTGGCTGGGTACCTGGTTGAACTAAGACCCGCCCTGCCTTCATCTTGATAGAGAAAGGCCCGAATTCGTCGATTGAAAAGAACCGTTCATCGGCACTTAGCCGAGAAAGTATGCCTTGTACGTGAAGGAGCTTGTCCCTGTAGTCTGGGTCATTACTTGTTAGAACTACACGGGCAGCCTTCCATCTGAAACCGGCATCTTTGATTATTGTACGTAACACCGATGCGCCTGCCTCAAATCCTTTTTCTTTTAATGTCTTATGTAGATCCTCCATTCGCCACGTTGTTCGGTTGTATCCAGAGAGTGATGGGGGTTCATGCAGAAGGTTGAACACTGCACTTTTTAGTCTTTCGTCATCTGATTTTCGTTTCCGCTGGATTGGTATGCGCAACTGCGCGGCACCCGCGGCCTCAAAGTCAGCAATGTATCCTCTAACTGTCTTGCGGCTGAGGCCCAGATGTTCGCCAATGGCATGGATGGAAAAACCCTTTCGCCTAGCAAGAATTGCTAGTGTTCTTTTCCTTGGACGGTTTGGTGATGGGGATAGCTGATTCAGTAAATCAGGTAGTTCATGCAAGTCGCAGTCCATTGCGAGCGGGTTGCGCTCAAGACCGTACAACCACTCCATCCAGTCCTGCTTTACCTGATCCTTGATAAGAGGCTTAGTAGGGTCGATAGATTTTAGTGGCAAGGTTGGAACAGAGCTTCTTCTTTTATACGGTTCTGGTCGTAGGTTTGTCGCCATTTTTTTAATTGTTTTGCGACTGATACGGGTAGATTTGGAAACGTGACTAATGGATTCACCCTCGTCAACAACTCTCCGACGAATCAGCTTCCAGAATGACAAGTCTTGGTACATAGAACTCCTCCATTAGTACCGTTAGAATCCGTTGTCAACATTCACCGTCGCACAGCACTAACTTCAAGTGGCGAGGTGGGCTCGCAACCAAATTGAAACGTGAAGGTTGAATTTCGGCTTTCCGCTATTATAGCTGACGTTGCGTCATCAAACCTTGGGGGGGCTTCGGTCTGATATGTTTGGTCTGTAAAACTAAACCAGGCGCACCTGTTAGCCATAAGAAGAAAGCATATAGGTCATATAGCCGATTCAGATGAAAATAAGGCAGCCAAGTGGCCGCCTTATGAATTACTAAACTGGACGGTTGGACGCATTCCACATGGCATGAATTGCAGCTACAACCCCTATTGAAACTACAACGTAGCTTAACACCGCCACGAAGTGGACTAAGCCATATATGGTGGACGCTACCCCTAAAAGTAAGATTAGGCCTACACCCAAAGGCCCACCCGGTTCCCTCTCCAACATAATATTTCCCGCTACCATCAGGGCAGAGAACAATATCGCCTTTTTGAATTCCTTTAGAAATTGTCCATAAAAAACCACAGGCTAACCCAGCTGCAATCTTTGTTTTATCTGGATGACCACTTTGGTATTCCGGAATAAAAACTCTATTAAATTCTCGCCATTCTTCTGGTAGTTTTTTAGATAAATCTTGATTAATTCCATAATCAGCGCCAATAAAGTTACCTGCTCGGCATTCAGCAGCATGAACACTTCTTGCGCCCAACATTATTCTGAAATATCTTTTCATTAACTTTCCATTTAATTAGTTATTACCGGATTATTCTAGGCTTAATAATAATTAATATCCAGAAGAAACCAAGCGTCGCGTTACACGACGCTTAACTTCAAAATATCTTAGCTTGTTGATGCCTTAACGCAAGTCTAAGACACCTAACTAGTAAGATATAGGTCTACATTCGTAGCAATGAATATAGGTTTGTTAACGCCCGTCTTGGTGCAATTCTTTGTTAGCAAAGACCATTCATCGCTTACCCCATGCTCAGGGTCGTTGATGCTGACGTACAGCTCTTGGGTCAAAGGCAGGTAAACGCATACACCATCAGCCAAGGTCTTTACTTTAGTCACTGGGTCGTAATGTTGAATCCATGAAGCCAAGGCTTCTGGTGCATTATGTATGTTGGCATCGTGTAGCTTTTTAGACCATCCAAGCTGCTCTGGTGATCTTGCTGTGATATCCCAACGATCAAATTCAAAAAAATCA
>Ga0364886_10552_pt1 | contig 16461 bp, 16 predicted proteins | sample ExccelJu500001D3_4_FD_206926 | JGI IMG/M metagenome (GOLD analysis project Ga0364886, IMG submission 206926) | Enriched cells from Trout Bog Lake Hypolimnion, Wisconsin, USA - BchlTB.July23.5000.01.D3 | ecosystem: Environmental > Aquatic > Freshwater > Lake > Hypolimnion/Profundal zone | place... | reverse complement strand
ATAAAATAAGGTGAAAAATATCCTTCTAAAGACTCAATTAAATTTACTATGTTTATTCTTTCTGAAGATGAATCATATAAGCACATTGGAAATAGGTAATTACTAGGAGATATATTTTTTATTATATGTTCATCTCCTGATATTACCCCTAATTCTTGTTTAACATACATCTCGGTTGCTTTCTTTATAAAAAGCTTATTTAATTGCTGGTTAATTTTTTTATTACTTAATAGGGCTTTATTAATTTTTCTTTCTTGATGTAATTCATCTTCTAATATATCAAATTTTTCTTCTATTCTTGTTTTAATTTTTAAGTAAAAATACACCAAGAATATACAACTTAAACAAGAAAAAATTATAGTGATTAAAGTATTTGTATATAATTTCTTCTTATTTAATAAGTAAAAATTAGAATATTGTTTAATCCCCGCTTGTATGGTTAAAGTCGTATTTGAATCAATTGCATAATCTTTTCTTATATCAAAAGTCTGATTAGAACCTTCTCCTAATGCAATATTATAATTATTAATTGCTATTGTATAACTTATAAAAGTAGGAAATATTTTGTTTAAAATTTCTCTTAATTCCTGTAGATCAAGTATAAATTCTTCTGAAGAGTTTTTTATGTAAATAGCATACGGTTTAATTTTTATACTATCCAACGGTTCAGTTTTTACTATATTTTCGTTTATACTTCTGTTGATCGTTGAAAATTTTTTAAATAAAAAAAGGTTTTACTATAGATAGAACTATTTGTTGCTATTTTTAGATCCTGTAATAGTAAATTTCCTACACTATCTAAATAACCGGTAAGCATTAATTCATCTTTCTCTTTTTGAGTATATAAAAAATAACTATAAATAGTAATATTAAAAGTTAAAAAAATAACAATAGTAACAACGTATAAAGTTTTATGAGTAAAGCTTTTACTCATCTTGAATCCTTATATTTTTAAAAATATTTCCTATAATCGAGTCAATCTTAACAGCACAATTACTAACAATCATATTTTGCAAATTGTCAGTATCATTTAAGTTTAACTCTACCTGAGACTCAATATCTTGCAACTTGTTTTTAACTGACAAATAATTCTCTTCAATATCTTTAGGTAAACCTATAAAACATCTATTTGTACTAGGCTTCAGCGTCATAACAAACTCTCCTTGATCATTCATTTCAAGTTCCTTTAACTTTACAAAATATTCTTTGCTATTGATAGTCTCTAATTTCATACTATCGTCATTATCACTAGGTATTACTTTGAGATATTTTTGCTCCTCAGGAATATGTGACAAGTCAAAAGAACGGATATTACGCTGCTGTATTTCTAGATCGTCATAATCAAACTGGTAATTAACGTTATTACCAGCTTCACTAATACCATAACATAGAGAAGAGTTTTGTTGAGAAACTCTACGATCTACTCCCTGCCCTAGTTCATAATTACCACACTCCTCTCCCCCTTTCCCTAATTGATAATAATTGCTAATTAGCATTTTCTTGTTTAGAGGATGAATATTAATAATATCGGATGTAGTTAAAATATCAGGCTCACCAAATTCTAGTCCCCGTGTTTCATTAGTATATAGCCCAGTACCAAGACAACTCTCTCTACGAAATTCATCCTTCATAACATCAATCGGTTTATTATTTCTATCCCCAGCCTTAGTGCTTTCGGTAATCTTACCAACCAAATCACACCATCCACCCAACAAACCATTAACATCCGATTCCAATGCCTTAGCCTCGTAAGACAACACTCCCGATTCTTGATATTTCCGTCTGTAAGCATTAAACTCGTACTGCAAGATTTCAGCTTTAGCTAGCTCTAACGGAACTTGCCATGTTCCCCTTACTATTTTCTTCCAAGCGACCGATAAGGCGGTATCTATCTCTTTTTCCCTAGAGATAGAACCAAGCTTAGTAGGTTTCCAGGTCGCTGCATGATGAATTATCTGTTTTGCCAGTTCGTGTTTATTAAGACTTGCAGCGTATCCGTTAGCTAAACCTTTAGATACAAGGGAGTAGGCAAATTTTCTAGCTTTATCGGCTTTGTCTTTCGGTAGTATTTTAAGTTTTTCTCGAATCAGCTCTGAGTAGATATTAAATTCTCTACCCCTACTCTCTCCCTTTTGCTTGCCATATACATCTTTTTCACAATCACGCTTAGTAAACCTCTTTAAAAATTCATTAAAAAGAACCTTGGGCGTAAGTCCTAAGTTACTTTTAATATCTTTTATTTTTGATATAAGGTCTTTATTTAATAGTAGTCCGGATTTGTCGACATGAGGGTCAGATTTGATTCCATCGCTTTTTTTATCCACATTAGCAAAAACTTCTGTATGAGATGATTCTATAGAGGAAGAAGTTAATAAAGTTTTAGAATTGTCAGAAGAAAAATCAATATATTCTAATTCGGTAGATTCTTCTGATTTACTCTCTACTCCTACTATATTTTGAGCATCGCTTGCGTCCAATTCTTCCATTACAGAATCAATATATGATTGTGTATGTAATTCAGCGCAGGGAGCATGAGGCATAGGAGGAATAATGTCTAAAATACCGTTACTATTAACATTAGTGCCCTCTAGGCCATTATCATTAATACCACTCTCAATTAATGATTTTAACAGTGTAGATTGCTCTAGATTCAAATTGAATTTGATTCCACCTAGTATTAAACAATCCTCAATTAATTTTGGATCAAGAGTATTTTCAATTGCAGCTAACCCGTCTTTTATATTCTTTAGTTTTAAGTTAGAACGATTTTTTACTTTTTCTAACTCTAAAATACAGCTTTCAGGCAGCGAAAGAGTAATTTTCCATAAAGACCGATTTTGCCTTTCTTGAAGCCTATTGTCAGAATTGTCGCTACACCTCTTTCTAATGTAAATATTTTGTGCCTTTATAAAACCAAGCTTTTCTAAAGCTCTAATAGATTTAGATAGATGCTTGGTATTACAAGAATACATATCGGCAAGCTCTCGGTAAGAAGAAATAAAAGAAAAACTAGAATCACCGTTGTAACTATATTTACTACCCTCACCACCTTCTCTGTTTTGAAGCATAAAGGTTTTATAACATCTAGTATAAAAACCTAACCACAGAATTTTTTGCCTAGGATTTGTATATTCATTAGAACTAATTAGTTTGAGGATATCATAATTCAATTTAATAAATAACTTGGTTCTATCTAAATAAGACCTTTTGCACTCAACGAAGTAATTATAAGGGTTATGATCCCCTACTCTATCTGGAGACTTTTCGTTTAAATGATTAAATACAGACGCAGGAAGAGTCGGAGTGATAAGATTTCTTTTGTTTCTACCTATTTCATCAAAATCTTTATTTATAATAAAATAACCTTTCTTTACTAAGCTTCGCTGCATTGTAAAGACTAAAGACCTAGAACATCCAAGACGCTCAGCCCAGTCCTCGCTCGGTAGAGCGCAAGATCTAGATTTACCTTTGTTTTTATTGACGAGAGACAGACTGTCACCAAGTAGGTAAAAGAGTTTCTCACAATTTGTAAGATTGGTAGTCGTAATGATATGCTCAAGAACGCAGCCAGTGATTGGAGTGTATGATTTCATCTCTGTAAGAGATAAAATCCTAGTAAGCTTAGGGTTAGTATGATTGTTAAATTTAAAAGATAAGTGATTATTTACGGTAAATGGTTGAGAATTACTCTCAAATAGTGATAAGTTTTGCATTTTTTGCTCCATAACGGAGCTAAAAATCAAAGATTACTTGACTTCTTCTATAAAATAGAGTAGTTTGTATGTATAAGAAGTATCCGTCCAAAGATATCTTATTTTACACTAAAAACTTTTGTTTTATGAGGTGTTAAGTTCCTTGTGTTCTTAGCGCCTTTTTTTATTTAAATAAGTTAGAATATAATGAGATTAACTGATGCTCGATCTTTAGTCAATAATTTTCGTATTTATTTTTTATCTGATAATGATATTGTATAACAATCTTTATATGATATTTTGTTATTTTCAAACCAATTCCTAATTTTAAGGGAGGCTTCTTTTTCTAGAGGGCGTATATATTCATTGTTTCTTAAGTGTTCTGCTCTAGAAATAACTTGTCTGGTTACTCCTATAAAATTAGCTAAATCAACTTGAGTCATATTAAGAGCTATACGAGAAGCTCTAAGTTGAAATCTAGTCAAAACACCTTCCTCATTACTGGATTTTTTTACCTCTTCACGAAAAGCAACACTATGCTCGTCAGGAAATGTAATATTATGTGATTTAAAAAATTCAGTTAATAGCAAAATGTTATCAGTGGATGTTTTTAAATTTTCAAGGTTTCCTTTGTGTTCCCATATAGATATTGTCGCCCCGCTTAACCCTAAGCAATGGCCTATTTCTCTTACTCCTATTCCTAATACAGATCGAGCTGCTCTTAGTTGAAAATTTTTGATAACAATATTATTCTGCATATTTCTGTTTTGTATAATAACGAAGATGATTGATTATAATTAATATAGTATTAACTGTTTGTATAGTAATAATTAGTTAAATATTCTTAGGCCTACCGATCTTGATTTTATTTACTAACTTATAACAGTTTACTAATTCCTCATCAGTTAATTTATTTAGAAGAATAAGTCCAGCTCTTATTATTTCTGACTTTGTAGCACTAATTTTATTTTCTAATAATTTAGTTTTACAAATATTTATTAAATTGTAATCGCTTTCTGGCAAAGTAAAGGTGTCTCGAATAACATTAATTTTTGTTTCTAATGTAGTAGATTTTTGAGATTCAGAAGAATCATTAAACAAGTTATCTGCTGCCAAAAAACGATCTTCAATATATTTTTCTGTTTTGTTTTTTGATGCTTTACGTTCTTGCTCTAGACTATGTTTAAGAGAATTAAGCATATCTTTTTTCATATTTACAAACTATTTGTATAGTTAATATTATTTACACTATTTATATAGCTAACATTTTAATTATTTCATTTTTTAAAGCCGTTATTTCTTGAATAGCTTTATCCGCTCCTTTAATGTCATAGACTGTTTTGCCTAGAACCGCTGATTGTCTATAAGCGGTTCTTAGATATAAATGTGTTTTGGTAACCTCAATCCCAAAACCGTTTAAAACTTCTAGTACCTCTTTTGTTAAATTCACGTTAGTTTGACACATATTTGGAACTATACGTGATTTTAACCCTTCATTAATCTGCTGAATTCTTTCTATTAATTCCTGAATACCTACTGCTGCCCAAAGATCAGCTGGACTTGGTATTATAGGGATTAAAACTAAGTCTGATATCATTAATGAGGATTGAGGTGTTGCGCTATCTACTGCGGGGGGGCAATCTATTAATATATAGTCGTAAAGTCCTATATATTTCTTGATTTCTCTATGAACTTTAGCTCCTGCCGCACTTAACCCCGCTAAATGCGAAGGAAAAGGAGATGAGTCATCAGCATTTGCTGCCCACCGTGTAGCAGTTCCCTGTGGATCAGCATCGACTATAAGTACTTTAAAAGCGTCTTTGCCTAGTGCTCCAGCTAATTGCATAGTGATGGTGGTTTTGCCGCACCCACCTTTTTGATTAGCTATTGTAATAATCTTAGTATTTAATAAATTCATAAGAAACAATATAAATAGTTTATATAATATATATTATATTTGTAGTATAAACTATTTATATAAATAATACTATATTAATTATATAAATTTAATAAAACACATAGTATTATTAGTATAGTAATAACTATACTAATAATTAATATAGTTAAAAGACTAAGATAAAATGCTTGCAAGATATCAGGAGTTATAAGAAGAATGTTAGATTAGCCATTAAAAAATCTAATAAAATTAGCTAAAGCTACTAGTTCTAGTGATCCTTAGCTTTCTAAAAGTTGGTCTAGAAAGTATTTTGTATATTTCTTTCGATAAGACTTAAGTCTCAGGAGCCAGTATATTTATTATATATATAACTTAAAACTAAAGATTTAACCTCTAATTGAATCATTTTTTTATTCGATACAATAATTAACTAGTCCAGAAAACCAGTGATTTTCAGCAAAATATTGCAGTGTATAAAAAATCAACAAGAAGTGAGCTAGGAACTATAAGACAAATACGTCGCCTGCTGTTTAGAGTATGGTAATAGTAAACCAAAAACTTTACGGGTGCTGCTGGTTTGGGTGTACATGTGTATCATCACAAAATGAAAGACTTGCGTTTGAGATTCATATAGCCAATTACTTGGCAGGATAGTATAACTGTGATTATATACTAAATATAGTTGTACATTACACATCAACACCAATTTACATTTGTTTTTGATTATTTTGGTAGGTTAAATTTTTAGCATGAAGAGATTCATTACTTGGCAACGATGATTTATAAATAGAAGAAAATATTAAAATATACAAAGACAGATATACTATCGTAGAAAGTTTTTTCAATATAACTTTCTTTTTATTGGCAAGATTAGTTTTATCAAAATACTTTCTCATTATTATTGATCGTAAGTTATTAACAAATATCATATTAGCCTCTTGATCAACAAGAGGTATACAATAGAAAACATAGAACAGGTTGTAAGGTATAATGTGAACTCAAGAGTTAAGTTGAGTAGGCGGTTAAAATAGGAGTTGTAAATATTTTTTAACATTTTTATACGTAAATCTATTGTGAGTAAAACAAACTTAGTAAGTTATTGTAACAATCAATAGTGAACAAATAATTAAGAAATCATGGCAACATGCGGAAAAACATGGTGGGGAAAGAAGTGGCTTGAGACTTTTACGGAATTGATTGTGATAATAAGTTGTACCACGCGGAAGAACCTATGCTAATACTGGAGAGAATATAATATAGAAATCAATGTAATCAAATTTCTTCGTTAATATATTTTTTAAGGTTTAGTAAAATCATGCGCTAAGTTGGATTGCCCCAGATATTAGAGCATTAGTAAATTTTAGCTATTGCAATGAGATCTATGGTATTAAAAACGACCTAACTTATCGTCTTGACATACATTCCTGAAATATTATATAATCCGACAATCGACAGCAAAAAGTTAAAGATAAATGGAACAAACTGAATTTATTAAAACGATATTGAATATACTGTCGTCAATTTCTGACATTAGCACAGATACAAACAAGGAATATATTGGTTTGTACAAAGGTGAGATTATGTTTGGCAAGATAGTTGGACAAAAGATTTTCCTATTAAATCATGTCTATAAATTTATTGAAGTAGAGAATACACTAATAACTAGACTACTCAAACCAAAAAGAGACACAGCTGATATAGATATGTTTTTACGTCAATCTACTAATGCTTGGTGGTTAGCTTGCGGTGGAATCAGAAATACTTCAATTTTAAAACATTACTAAAAATAAGGAGGGTAGGGTGGCTTAAATATTAGGTTTTCGTACAAGGATCTCTTGAACAAGACTATTGATCGATTAAACGTATTCCTAGAACAATTAGTAGAAAATTCTAATCTACATAAAGATTACCCATCAGCGTAGAACCGAATTTGATACAGCAAAGAAAGTAACAGAATGTCGTAAAGCTTGCCCAGCATTTGTATTATAATAGTCAAGTCATAAATGTACTTTCTTAGAATTGTTTATTTCCCAGGTAGTTTGCCTTTTCATAATATAGCATTAATCTATAATCCTAAAAAGCACTTTTACCATAACAAATTTGTGGGTAATAGTAAGGTTCTAAATGGGGGGCGATTGCAGGTGAACGCTCTACAAGCTAAGTCCCATTTTTGCGGTTTTATTTTTTTGAATTTCAAATGTTGACTATTGTATTCATTACGATAGGCTTTTATCCTGACTCTAATCACTTAAAGAAAAATCTTTAAATTAAAAAGCCTCAAAATTCTACATTGGCAGTCATACCGGACAAAGCACTATTTCTCAAACAAAAGCCGTATACTTTTCTTACACATCGTGCGATTTCAGGAGTGAAAGCTGCGGTTTTTTTGAGGTCATTTAGTTGATTGACGATAAGTGTTAAAATAGCTTTTCCTCCTGAGGAACGCCCATCAATGGGTATACCGCCCCCTGTTGTCATAATATAATCTCCCATATTCATGGCCGAACAACAGAAAAAAAGCCCTTCGTGTTTTGACGCATTAAGAGCCTTATCTATAAGTAAATATGGTTTTTGAGTAATGACATCGATCACCTGGATTGCTCCATTTGACAAATTTTGGTCAATTCTTAAAAGAACAAAACGAGAGTCGGTATAAGCTTGCACTACTTTCTGATTGGAAGACCTAACAGCTTTCGGATTCCTCTCAAGCCAATCAATAATAAATCGTTTATTGTTTTGGCCTCGGTAAAGCGTTGCGTAATCATAGAAGATATTCATCTCCGAATCATTGTAGATTACTATTCTTTCTTCAAGAGGATCAAAATTTCCAAGTTCTTTAGAAATAGCTTCCATATTTTCCATGCACCCTTCAAAAACAAGGTTATGAAATTCACTCAGCATCCTTCTCTCTTGCGCATATTCTTGGTAAATCTTTGATAGAAATTCTGATTTTTGCGGAGAGTAATTTGCCTTGATCTTATAGAGAGCTACTATCTTCTTTTCGTTGAGATTACTGAATATTTGAAAATCGTGAAAACTTCCTGGTCCTAATGGTTCTTGATCGTTTTCTTCCTCTTCTTCATTACGGTTCAAAGGGTCATAAAGGTTTCCAAACAGATAGTCCAACGCCAGCTCTGCGTCATTTTTTTCAAGAATACGATTAATTGTATAAGCTTTATAATGGTCAGCTAAAAACAAAATTTGTTGGCCTGTGGTTTCCAACTTTTTAGTGAATTGTTCTATTCTTTCAATATCTTCAAGTTGTGTTGATGTGGGGTTTTGACCGCGCCAAATATTACATTGCTTTAAAGCGACTAAAAGTAATTCACCTTGCTGGGAATATAGTTTGACTACCCGATCAATAGTCTCATTATCAAGCACGTGAGGTTTATTTTTACAAGCCTCAAGGTTTTTAAGCTGTTCCAGAGAATCTTGTAATTGAGCGGCACTTATTTCTATGTACATAGGAATCATGTCCAATGCATGGAATTTTATTTTTTTTGTCATAACATCACTTAATAGTTTTTGAGTTTATTCATTATAATTCAATACATTTTCAATATGTTGGTTGCCTTTTTCCAGATAGTTCGCCTTCCGTCTAGTTTAGCGAATAGTTAAAAATTACAACAAGCAATATTAAAATTACTAAACTTATCTCCATGCCAATTAATTGCTTGTCCTAATACAAAATTATTACTAATATGCTGTAACTTACATTTTACGAATATAGTGCGTATGTTTTAGTATAAAACGAACTAATTGGAAAACAACAGTAAAATTTAGAAAAAATTAACTATATGGCTTACCAATTTAAAAGAGAACCACTAACACCAGCAGAAGCTGATAAACTTTATCAATCTTGTAACACTGTACAAGAAAAACTTATTATATGGATTCTTCTAGATACAGGTTTAAGAATTTCAGAACTTTGTAGCCTCACTCCTGGGCAGATCCTTTGGCAACAAAAATCTATTCGTATTAGCGGGAAAGGCGGCCCATACGGAAAAAAGACTAAAAAAAGAGTCGTACCGATGTCTAACAGAGTCCAATCTCTCCTAGAACATTATTTTGCAATTAATGATAAATTCCCAATTGGTCCTAGACAAGTTCAAAAAATAGTCAAAGAAATTGCCAATAGAGCTCAAATATCAAAAACAGTAACTCCTCATATTTTAAGACATACCTTTGCAACGTTAGCCTTACAAAAAAACATCTCATTAGCTTCTGTACAAAAAATACTCGGTCACGATAGATTAGCTACTACCTCTATATATTTAAACTTTACCGATGAACACGTCGTCGATGAATTCTCACGAAAATGGTAAACTACATATACGCAAAATAAAGTGGCACAAATTAGGCAATTTAATTTGGCACGTTACAGGTAATTTTACCAAGCCGCATCTCGTCCAAGAAACGTCCGTTTTTTAGACGAGATAAATCTATAAACTTATTGCGTAACTTATCTAAATGACATATTGTAATAAATGATAGATAATTCAAATAAGTGTTTGGTATAGATTGTGGAAAAATTAGTAACGAATATGGATCAACATGGCAGAGTATTGATTCCATCGGGAGTAAGAGAAAGACTTAATATACAACCCGGTGACAAAGTTAATTTAGAAGTTTATGAGAATGAAGTAAAAATAATTAATGCTAATAAGATAATAGATGAAATGCATGCACTCTTTACCAAAAACCAAAGTGATAGAAAAGATTCAGCGGTAGATGATTTTATAAATAGAAAACATGAAGAATACCAAATAGAAGAAGAGAGAAGTATAAAAAATGGCTAATCAAATAGTTTTTGATTCCTCTGCTCTTATAATGCTATTTGCAAAAGAACTTGGCTATGAATCCATAAGAAAGCATATGAAATATGCAATAATCTCAAGTGTAAATATTGCAGAAGTATATAAATACTGTATTGAAGTGCAAAATTTAACAGAAGACGATTGTAGAAACCTGATAAAACTTTCCGGTATCAAAATTATAGATTTTTGTGAAGAACAAGCATTAATAACGGCAAAAATAATCAAAAAAACAAAACAGTATGGTCTATCATTAGGAGATAGGGGGTGTATTGCTTTAGCAATGCTTAGAAATTACCCTATACTTACTTGCGATAAGATATGGCAAAAAGTCGACCTTGACGTTGAATTTATAATGGCAAGATAATGAGTGATATTTTGGGATATGCGCGTGTATCGACACAACAACAAGATTTAGATTCTCAAAAGGCTCGCTTGACTGCCGCCGGGGCTATTCGGATTTTCGAAGATGTGATAAGTGGTAAGATATTTAAAAGACCCGGACTAGAAGCGTTAATTGCTTATGCCCGAGAAGGAGACTTACTTTGCGTAGTTAGACTTGATCGTTTGGGTCGTAGCTTAAAGGAATTGCTCGAAACTGTAGAATATCTGAAAGAATGTAAGATTGGCTTAATGTCTCTTGAAGAAAAGATAGATACATCTTCTGCTGCAGGAGAGTTGGTATTCCATGTATTTGGTGCTATTGCGCATTTTGAAAGAAGATTAATTTCAGAACGTACTAAGGACGGCATAAACGCTGCCCGACTAAAAGGTAAAATACCTGGTCGTCCTACTTTGGACAAAGAAAAGCTCAATTCAGCACTGAAGTTAATTGAATCAGGCCTCTCTCCAACTGCTGCTGCTAAGCAACTGAATCTTGGGCGCTCTACAATATATCGTGAGCTTAAATATGTAAGATAGGCGTTTTTTACAAGTCCATTATATTTTATGTCTTGCTGAACTCCTCTTTGATAATCTGCTGAACTCGACTTTGATAAATAACATTATGACTCGCTAAAACGTTTTACTATAACCACAGCAAGTTAAAAGAAGCATAGGCTATATTTCTTCTTATTTGTATCGGCTTGCAATCATAAATACAAATTCCAGCAATCAAGGATAGATTCTGGCTAAGATTAAATGCGACTATAAAATAAATTGGGCTAACATTAAGTGATTCTATAATTTTCCTGGCTAACATTAAGTGATTTTATAATTCATTCTGGCTAACTTTATTTGCAACTAAAAAGTTAAGATTTTCAGCTCATTAAAATGCCTAATTTATGTATTTCTTTGTTAATCTCCTCAAAACGACTTGGGGTTAATTGCCCTCGTAAATAGGCCTTTACTTCATGACGCTTTACATTAAGATAATCGCATAATATCGGTAGATTATAGCCATTTCGTGCTAAATTTGGCTCTAATGAATCTAAATTTGGCGATAACACCGATTCTGCTGTGACTGCGCTAATTGGTTTTTCTCCAACTTGGCAGCCTTTTTCTAAAACGCGAGTTAAGTAATAATTGATTTGTAAAGGAGTAACGAGTCTCTCTGCTAATAATTCTATAGCCTCTTTTGTTAAAATCTCTTCTAATTTTGTTTTTTCATTCTTGCAGCTATTAATTAGCCATTCGATAAATTTTGGACTGTTAACTCCAAGTGCTCCCAGTTCAAATAGTTTTGCTCTAGCGCCTATTTCCTCTAATGCAGGATTGCGTAAATCATTGGCTAATTTCGGATGGCCAACAGCTATTACAGCTAATGTGCCATTGGCATCCTCTACAGTTTCCACTAGATGTTTTAGGCTAATCAAAGTACGAGGATGTAAGTCATGAGCTTCATCAATAAATAATGCTATGGGCTTATTCCTTTCTTTAATTAAACTTTGTAATTTGCGTTCTCGTTTTTCTGCTTGAGTTGGCATCTTGTCATCTTTTTTGGTTGCTAGATCTACAAATAAAGCAGTGTATAGAGTATTGATATTAACGTGACGTTTGTCTGTAGCAAGAGACTTTGAAACTAAAATTTTGTTTTCCTCGCGAAGATCTTGTTGAAGACGACGCAGAGTTGTGGTTTTACCAATACCTACAATACCTGTCAAAGCAATGAGTCCTCCGTTTTTTATAGCAAGCTTTATATTAGTAAACATATTTTGATAATTCTCCGTTTCAAAATAATCAGCTTTACTGAATTCTTTGTTCATGCCGTAATATTTCATGCTTTCTATTTCCATTCACCCTTCTCCTGTAGTATTAGTTTTATTTTAAATAATTCTTTTACCTGTGCCATGACAAATTTCTTATCCAAATTTTCAGAGACTATCTCATTAATTTCTGCAATTTGCTCAGGCAATAAGCGTCCTAAAGGATAGCCTAGCCATTTTGCTATAGCCAACTTAGCTTCTAATTCATTTTTAAATTTTCTTTGTTCAAAGGGATTATCTAAAGCAAAAGCTATAAATGGTTGGTTTTGATTGATAAGATTAGCATCATTTATCAATTTTTGTTCAGATACATTACCTTTGGTTAATACAGCTCTTGGAATTGAAATAATTTTGGCCAGCTCTTCAATATGATTTGCTCTTTTTTCTTTTGAAGTTTTTTTCAATGATCGATAATTGCCAAAGGGAATAGGTCCATTTGCCGGGTAAAAAGGTCCGTAATGTTCATTTTCGTAGGATATACGTAATTCATTATCAAATAAACCCACTAATAAAGTAACAGTTTGACCAGCAAATTCAGATGATAATTGATATTTTACACTATTAACATTAACACAAGCGTCATTACCTACTATGCGGGTTTCAGGTTCACGTACTAACATGCTAAAATGTTCCCAATCACACATTGCACTAAACCCTTCTTTAGGTAAATTCTTTTTCCAGTCCTCCAACCGAGAATGATCTTCTATTCTATGTTTTTCTTGGTTATAATGCTCTAAATAATGATGTAACCATTCGTTTGCCTCCAGAAGATTTTGTGGCGGATGTAGGTGATATAGAGTTTCTAAAGACTCCTTAACACTACGAAAAGATCGTTCAACTTTTCCTTTAGATCTGGCTGTTTTGCGACGACCATCTTTACCATCAGGTAAATGAGTTAGAACTTCAATATTGAGATAAGCCATTACTCGTTTGAATATATTACTTTTCACAACTGGCCCATTATCCGTATATATAGCTTTAGGTATACCCTGAAATGGCATACCTGGATGTTTCTTGAGTGCCATAGCATTAAATAAAAACTTTAAAGCTGTCATTACATCTTCGCCATAACAATAATGATATTCTTGGTACTTTACGCCACTCCTATCATCCACCACCCCCAATAACATAAGTTTAGCTGTGATTCCAGATTCTTGTTGAGGTTTATCTGCAATAAATTCTTTAAAATCTGAATGACTAAAATCAAATTGCCAACATTCATTACTATGCTGTGCTTGAAATCTTACAAAAGGTGGCTGAACTTGTAAGGATAAATGATCTAAACCAAAACGCCTAAGATAAAAGCTTATAGTAGATTTTTTGAGTAACCCTACTGGAACCTTTATTAAACCATTCTCTGTTTCAACGCCATAATCTTCCAAAATTTTGATACATGCTTTATTTGATAAATGTCTGCCCTTTTTATTGCTGGTACGAATTTTTAATGCAGCAATAAGCTGACAATATTTCTTCATTTCCTCATGTTGAATTAAACGTGGATTATTATAATCTGCTCGTCTGACAGTAGACAATTTATCATATTTCTGTAATAACCGATAAATAGTGGAACTCGATACTCCGTAAAAAGTTGCTGCTTCTTCTATGATTAATTTACGCAGGGGATTACGTGCTGTTAAAGCTCCTAACTTATTATGTAACATAATTACGGTATCAATTGGTAAAATTTTAGTCATAAAATTTAGTTTGAAAAAATAAGTTAATTGCAAAAATTGCTAAAACCGTCTACAATAAATGATCGTTTAACCTAGTCTACTATAGTATACTTAATCACTTTAATTTCAACCACTTATAGTTCAATTAAATTGTAATTAGGGTTTTTTTAAGAAAAATTGAAAATAATGACAATTTTTGCCTATTTGAGAGTCTCTACAAATCAACAAGATGCCCAAAATCAAAAATTCGGCATACTAGATTATTGTAATAAAAATGATCTTAGCCCTATAAACTTTATTGAAGATACACTCAGTGGAAACATTGCTTGGCAAGACCGAATGGTTGGTCAAATTATGGAAAAAGCAACAGTAGGTGATATCATTGTTGTATCGGAGATTTCTAGGCTTGGTAGATCAACTCTACAAGTGTTAGAAATACTAGCAGCTGCTGCTAAAAAAGAAATGCCTATACATATAGTTAAGAATCATATGGTAATAGATGGCTCTATCACTTCTACAATAAATGCCACAATTCTGGGTCTTGCTGCGCAAATTGAGAAAGAATTTATTTCCAGCCGAACTAAGGAAGCTTTAGCCAAACGCAAAGCAGATGGCTTTAAACTTGGCCGGCCTAAAGGACAATCACAGCTACTTAAGCTTGATTCTTTTGCTGAGGAAATTAAGGGATACTTAAAAAAAGGAATTAACAAAAGAGCAATATCTAAACTGATAGAATGCTCTCCATCAACTCTTTATTTATGGCTCAAAAGACGGAAATTGGGCAGTCAGATTAAGTGATTCTAATAAATAAAAATATTTCAATATATAAATACAGAAAAATATTAACTTTTCAGTTGCAAATAAAGTTAGCCAGAATGAATTATAAAATCAATTAATCTTAGCCAGGAAAATTATAGAATCACTTAATGTTAGCCCAATTTATTTTATAGTCGCATTTAATCTTAGCCAGAATCTATCCTTGATTGCTGGAATTTGTATTTATGATTGCAAGCCGATACACCTAGCTTCTATCAAATTATTATGTTGAAATACTACTACACTTGGTGGCAACTCTTTCTTTTTCTTTAACTTACCATTTTTTATAATTTTGGTATTTTGAATTATCGTAGGAATACTCGCGCCTATTTTTCTCATAACGATATTAATTTTTATTTATTTGCTATAGTAACAAAAAAAGACTGTAAAATCAAGGTCTTTTTTATTATAAAAAAGACCTAAAATAAAAAGTCTTTTTTCACCCTAAAAAAGTCTTTTTTCGACCCTTGAACACCGCATAAAAACTGGTTATCAGGAGTGTCTAAAATACTTAAAATATTGAAAGTAATAAAAAACAAGAAAAAAGAAATCGCAAAATCCTGTGGATAAGTGACTTGGATTTCCTTGTTTTTTATAGATAAGTTTTTCAGAGTAAGATTCTCACTTATTTTTTGGTTTTTAACAATTCTTGCTTAATTTGAGTTCGCTACCGCTCACAAAAAATTTTAATGAGGGGCGACCCCTCAAACTCCCCTGGTCGGCAAAAAGAAGTTTTTTGGTGGTTGGATATTTAAAAAATTAGTTTAGTGCTGTTTTAAAGTTTTTTAAGAATTTGTTAGTCGATGACAAGAGATCAAGAAAATAGATTTATTTTCGCTTTTTTAAGTTGGCAGATGAAGATTCTTTGTTGATTTTAGGATTTTTACTAAATGAAGCAATCTTTCATTAGTTTGATGTGTTTTTAACAAGGTTTAAGGTGGTTTTTAGAAGGATAAATGATAACTATAAGGCTTTGTACATAAAAATATTCTTACTCTTATAACACGCCTTAAATTACTTTTTTGAAGAATTGTTATTTTTTGAAAAACTATGGATAGTCAAAATGAAATGGTTCAGCACCATCAATTACTATATCTCCTGATAAAAATACTTCCTGTTGGTTAGTAATATTACAACCTATAAATATTTGAGTGTTAGTATCTTTAACTAACTCCGCATATTCTTTAGCCTGTTCTAAAGCCTCGTCAGCTTTACCTTTATATTTCATTTCAATAAGTAAACCTGTTCCATTCTTTGCAACAACTATATCAGCTCTACCTTTTGTCCCATCAGTTTTTACAGTATATCGCTCACTAGCAAAACTACCATTAACAATCTGAAGAACTATATTATTCAATAAAGAAT
>Ga0364886_10549_pt1 | contig 16504 bp, 17 predicted proteins | sample ExccelJu500001D3_4_FD_206926 | JGI IMG/M metagenome (GOLD analysis project Ga0364886, IMG submission 206926) | Enriched cells from Trout Bog Lake Hypolimnion, Wisconsin, USA - BchlTB.July23.5000.01.D3 | ecosystem: Environmental > Aquatic > Freshwater > Lake > Hypolimnion/Profundal zone | place... | reverse complement strand
GTGCAGGCAGTCATTAAGCCAAATTGTCGGCAAATAGACGACTGAAGGCTGTCACGATTCAAATATTCGCCTTCAATTTCGGAAGTTTTTAATGCCTTGTTGCTGATAATTTCAACTGTTAGCAAGCGTTTGTCATCTTCACGGATGTGTTTGAATGCCCCGAACAATAATCCGGTATTGAAGAGCAAACGCTTTTCGTACTCGTCGATTTGAGACTGTTGGTAACTAAAATCAGGCCAGTCAGGTTTTTGCCAGTTCCACTTCATGAGTCATAAAAATGATTTTTATAGCTCAAATTATGGCTTATTTATGATTCATAAGCGGTTGTTTTATCCTTCGCTTAGTTTGTCGGCTATGCCGCAAATTTTGCTAAGGCTTTGGTTACAAATAACTCCCCTGTCATCGGGAATGGCATTGCTCGCGATAAATGCGCTTCCTTGCATCGGCAACATCCTGTAAGCCATCTTAATAAGGAAGTTAACTGACCAAATTTTAAATCACACCTCGTGATAAATCGCGGCACCTTCTTCCAGGAATTCTTTGGATTTTTCTTCCATGCCTTTTAGCAAGGCTTCCTGCTCGGCTATGCCTTTTTCGGCGGCGTATTCGCGTACGTCCTGGCTGATTTTCATGGAGCAGAAATGCGGGCCACACATTGAGCAAAAATGTGCGACTTTGGCGGATTGTTTGGGCAAAGTTTCGTCATGGAATGAGCGGGCTTTTTCTGGATCCAGGGCGATGTTGAATTGATCTTCCCAGCGGAATTCGAAACGGGCTTTGGACATGGCGTTGTCGCGGATTTGCGCACCGGGGTGGCCTTTGGCCAAATCGGCGGCGTGGGCGGCGATTTTGTAGGTGACAATGCCTTCGCGCACATCCTGCTTGTTGGGTAAGCCCAAATGTTCTTTCTGGGTGACGTAACAGAGCATGGCGCAGCCGTACCAGCCGATGTTGGCCGCCCCTATGGCTGAGGTTATGTGGTCGTAGCCGGGGGCTATGTCGGTGGTCAGTGGGCCTAGCGTGTAAAACGGCGCTTCAAAGCAGTCTTCCAATTGCTTGTCCATATTGACTTTGATCATTTGCAAAGGCACATGCCCCGGGCCTTCTATCATGGTTTGCACATCGTGCTGCCAGGCGATTTTAGTTAATTCGCCCAGGGTTTCCAGTTCGCCGAATTGGGCGGCATCGTTGGCGTCGTAGATGGAGCCGGGACGTAAGCCATCGCCTAGCGAGAACGATACATCGTAAGCTTTCATGATTTCGCAGATTTCTTCAAAATTTGTGTACAGGAAGCTCTCGGTGTGGTGGGCTAAACACCATTTCGCCATGATGGATCCACCACGGGAAACAATGCCGGTCAGGCGTTTGGCGGTTAGCGGCACGTGATGCAAGCGGACACCAGCGTGGATGGTGAAATAATCCACACCTTGTTCGGCCTGTTCTATCAGTGTGTCGCGGAATATTTCCCAGGTTAGTTCTTCGGCTTTGCCGTCTACTTTTTCCAGGGCTTGATAAATGGGCACTGTACCTATCGGCACTGGCGAGTTGCGCAATATCCATTCGCGGGTTTCGTGGATGTTTTTGCCGGTAGACAAGTCCATGATGGTGTCGCCGCCCCAGCGGATGCCCCACAGCATTTTTTCCACTTCTTCTTCAATTGAGGAGGTGACGGAAGAATTACCCAGGTTGCCGTTGATTTTAACCAGGAAATTACGGCCAATAATCATAGGCTCCAGTTCTGGATGATTGATGTTGGCCGGGATGATGGCGCGGCCTCTGGCAACTTCGGAACGGACAAATTCCGGGGTGATGTGCGATTGAATGGATGCGCCGAACGAGAAGCCCGGATGCTGACCCTGATAGCTGTCGCGCATGGCTTCCATATTCTGGTTTTCGCGGATGGCGATGTATTCCATTTCCGGGGTGATGATGCCTTGCCGGGCGTAATGCATTTGGGTGACATTTTTTCCGGCTTTGGCGCGACGCGGATTAAGGATGTGCTCAAAACGTAAATGCGCGGTTTTGGGGTCGGCCAGACGTTCGCGGCCATAAACCGAGCTGGGGCCGGTCAATAATTCGGTGTCGTTACGTTCGGCTATCCATGCGCCGCGAATGGAACCTAAGCCTTTGTGCAGATTGACATCGACTTTGGGATCGGTGTATACGCCGGAGGTGTCGTAGACATAAAGCGGCGGGTTTTTTTCTGCGCCGAAATGGGCTGGGGTGTCCGATAGCGTGATTTTACGCATAGGCACTTGAATATCAGCACGGCTGCCTTGAATATAGACTTTCTCGGATGCTGGGTAAGAATCGATTCTTACGCTACTGCCGTCATCGGCGGCGATTTCTTTACGGACAGCGCTCATGCTTATCTCCAAAATATCAAACAATCGCGAGCGCAGGGAAGATCTGGCTTTCCTACGCCGGCATTAACCGGTTCAGGTTCAAAGGGTTTTTCTCAGCTTTTGTCCGCAAACACGGCAACAAAAGCACCCCTAGCCTCAAAGTGGATGACAAGCATAAATGAAATTTGGCGGCATTGCAAGTTAGCCACTAAATCAGGTGATCATAAAATCCTTAGAAAACAAGGGTTTTGGCCTGTTTATAAGTGTGAATGCCTTATCAGGCACCTGAGCTCTGATTATTATTCAGCATATTGATTTTTAATGGCATTGTTCTAAATTTTGGCAATGCTGCGTCAGCTATTTGCAAGCTTTACAGCGCTGCATCAGCGGGCAAAACTCCTGTTATGATGTGCTTATTTAATTTTATTGGGAACAGATTTTGGCAACACAGGATGATCGACAATACAGCCGCCTTGATTTTGGTTTTGCTCGATTTATGGCTGAGCGGGTTAACTTTTCCGGCGAACAAAAGAGTCGTTTGGAAAATTTGCTGCTGGAGTTATCGGCGCAACAATCTGCCGGTCATAGTTGCTTGCTGCTTGGGGATGAGGATCAGGCGCTAATTGCCGAATCAGGATTGGCGTCTGAAAATAAGCTGACGCCGTTAATTCTGGAGCAAAACCGGCTTTATTTGCATCGTTATTGGACATATGAACAACGTTTGGCAAAACAATTGCTGGCTCTAAGTCAGCAGCCGGTTGCTACCGAAGCCTCTGAGCGTCTGTTAGACCAATATTTTCCGGCAATAGATGCCGATTTTGACTGGCAAAGACAGGCGGCAAAATCCGCAGTTTCTCAAGCTTTAACCATCATTACAGGCGGGCCCGGCACGGGTAAAACCACGACTGTGGTAAAAATTCTGGCTGTTTTGCAGGAAATTTCCGCACCACCTTTGCATGTGGCCCTGGCTGCACCCACGGGTAAGGCCGCGATGCGTCTTCAGCAGTCTATTGCCGCCAATAAGGCTGCTTTACCTGGTACACCTGCGATTAAGGCGCTTATTCCCGAAAAGGTGACAACCATCCATAGACTATTGGGTGCTAAACCGCCGTCACCTTATTTTAAGCACAACGCCAACCGAGCTTTGCCCTATGATTTGCTGGTGATTGATGAAAGCTCAATGGTAGATTTGGCGCTGATGAGCAAACTGGTTGACGCTATTAAACCCGGTGGTCGATTAATTCTGTTAGGCGATAAAGATCAGTTAGCTTCTGTTGAATCCGGTGCGGTGCTGGCTGATTTGACGCAAAGTTTGCCTGGACAAACCGTTGAGTTGTTGAAAGCGCATCGTTTTAAAGCCGAGATTAAATGTCTGGCGAATGCTGTGAATGATCAGCAAGGTGAATTGGCCTGGGGTTTGCTTGAGAGCGGTGATGGCGATGTGTCGTTATTGCGTGTTGATCCCATTGGTTATATTGTTGAACATTATCTGACGTATCTGGCGTTAATGCACAATGGTGCGGATTTTCCGACTATTTTTGCTGCTTTTAATCGTTTTAAGGTGTTGTGTGCTAATCAGCGCGGACCAAATTCGGTATCTGACATTAATAGCCGGGTGGAACATGCGCTTGCCGATTTGAGTAAAATCAGATTGGCGGGAACATGGTATGCGGGTAGGCCGGTAATGATAAACGCCAATAATCCAGCTTTGCAGTTGTTTAATGGTGATATTGGATTGTGTTTGCCGGATGCGGAAGCCGATGGGCAATTACGGGTGTTTTTCTTGAGTGGCGATTATGTAAAAAAAATATCTCCGGCACGGTTACAGGCTTGCGAAACTGTTTACGCAATGACTATTCATAAAAGTCAGGGTTCGGAATTTGAGCAGGTGTTGATTATGTTACCGGAACGGATTAATCCGGTTTTGAGTAAGGAGTTGTTATACACAGGCATAACCCGGGCAAAAACCCAGGTTAAAGTTTTCTGTGATCAGTCGTTGTTTATGGCTAGCGTTGCCCGAAAGGTTCAGCGGCACAGCGGACTTGCCGATAAGTTGCACGACTAGTGATCGCGCTGTACTGAGAATCGGGCCAACCATTCCAGTGCGGATTTATATTCGGAATCCGGTAAACAGGCTAAGGATTCAATGGCTTTATTGGCGGCACCGGCGGCGCATTGTTCGGTGTATTCAATGGCGCGTGTGGCTTTAATAACTTCGTATACTTCGTTAAATGCGTCACGCGAGCCCTGCCGAATGGCGTCGATAATAATTTTTGCCTGCCGCTCGTCGCCGTGTTCAATGGCGTAAATCAACGGCAAGGTAGGTTTACCTTCCGCCAGATCGTCGCCCAGATTTTTGCCTAAATCGTTTGCAGTGGCTTTGTAATCCAGGGCATCGTCAATTAATTGAAAGGCAACACCCAGTTGTTGGCCGTAAATGGCCAGGCCCTCTTCCGTTGCCGCATCGCTACCGGAAATAACCGCCGCCAGGCGGGTTGCGGTACTGAATAAAATTGCCGTTTTTCGGGCAATGACATCCAGATATTTTTCTTCTGTGGTATCCGGGTTATTGCAGTTCAAGAGTTGAAGAACTTCGCCTTCGGCAATTTCTGTTGTGGTTTTGGATAAGATCTCCATAACCCGCATGGTATTGGTGCGCACCATCATCTCGAAAGCGCTGGAATATAGATAATCGCCTACCAGAACACTGGCCGCATTACCCCACACCGCATTGGCGGACTCTTTGCCCCGACGTAACACCGATTCATCAACTACGTCATCGTGCAATAAGGTTGCTGTGTGAATAAATTCGATCACTGCCGCCATCGTCAGATGATGGTCGTCAACCTTGCCTAGCGCTTTAGCCGCCAGCAATAGTAGCAATGGGCGCAAACGTTTGCCGCCATTGCCGATTATGTAATGCCCGATTTGATTGATAAGAACGACATCGGAACTTAATTCGGCAAGTATTAGCTTGTCGACTGCTCTGGTTTCCAGAGCAATTAAATTTTTGATGTAGTCAAAATCGATGGTTACCGAAGCTGTCGTTGAATCATTTGCTATCATTTGGAATATTTTTTGAGGTTCGGCAGCACACAGCGTACAATTATTTAGCCCATCATCCTATGAATAATAGTGTACAGTGTCAATAGCAACTGCGAATCAGTTTGAAAGTTGTTATTTTACAACGCCACAGGCAAGCCCTGAATAATTGTAAAATCAACTCTGTGTCATGATTTTTTAAGCTATCAACCCCGGAATGTATTGGGGGAAGAGTTCTTGAAATTGACAGACAGGCTGTTCTTAACGTATGATTCGCAGCCTTTTTTATCCAATTCTTACAACAGGCTAAACACATGAAAAGAACTTACCAACCAAGCAAACTCAAACGCGCCAGAACTCATGGCTTCCGCGCCAGAATGGCGACTGTCGGTGGTCGCAGAGTGATCAATGCGCGCAGAGCTAAAGGCCGCGCTTCGTTGACGGTTTAATTGTCGCCGGAAGATTTTGGCTTTCCTCTTCAGTTTCGGCTAGGGACGCCCGCTGATTTTAAAAATGTATTTAACAATCCCGTAAAATCGACAGATAAATATTTTACGGTCTTGGCTACGCCCAATCATTTGCCGCATCCACGGCTTGGCTTGGCGATTGCAAAAAAATCAATAAAAAAAGCAGTTGCAAGGAATCGCATTAAAAGAACTGCCAGAGAAAGCTTTAGACTCCAGAGGTTGCATATCGTCAACATTGATATTGTGGTATTGGCACGAGGGGATGCCGCAAATGCGCCCCTGTTAATACTGAGGAAATCATTGGAAAAGCATTGGCTTAAACTGGTAGATCGATGCAAACCCTGCTGATAGCCTTGATTAAGGCGTACAAATACTTGATAAGTCCCTTACTGGGGCCAAGATGCCGCTTTTATCCCACTTGTTCAAGCTATGGCTTGGAGGCAATCCAGTTGCATGGAGCCGCCAAGGGCTCCTACCTCACGCTTCGCCGATTATTAAAATGCCACCCCTTTCATGAGGGCGGCATTGATCCTGTTCCAGAAAAATTGAGTAAATAACAATGGATAACATAAGATTTGTACTAGTCATGGCGATGTTGATGATCTCCTATATGCTTTGGGAGTCATGGCAGATTGATTATGGCCCAAAACCGCAAGCCATCGTCTCCGATAAGCCTGTAGTGACAGGCGCACAGGGCTTGGCGGCATCGGATCAAACCGGGGGGCAGGTTAGCGCTGACCAAAACAGCAACGCTGCTATCGCAATAGCGACCGTTGCGGATAAAATCATTACGGTTAAAACCGATGTTTTTACCGTGGAAATAGACACCAATGGCGGTACAGTACGCAATCTTGATCTGGTGCAATATCCGCACGAAAAAGAAAATACTGTGGTCAACAAGGCTTACGCGTTGATTGGCCTTAAAGCGCCGGAAAAAGATCTGTCGCCGATTCGATTGTTCGACAATAATCCTGAAAAACTGTTTCTGGCGCAAAGCGGTCTGGTCGCCAATGAGAGTTCGGCAACGGCCCCCGATCATCACGCCGCTTTTAGCGCTGAAAAAACCTCTTATGTGCTAGCTGAAGGCGAAGAAACTTTAAGTGTTCCACTTGGCTGGACAGATGAGCAGGGCTTACGGGTAACTAAAACCTTTATTTTTAAACGCGGCAGCTACTCAATCGCTCTGGAAGAAAAAGTTCTTAACCAATCTGCAAAACCTTGGTCTGGTCGTATGTATGATCAATTGCTGAGAGTTGAGCATAGCGATAAAAACAATAACAATTTCATCCGAACCTATTCCGGCGGTGTTGTTTACACCGATAAGGATAAATTCAAAAAAATCAAATATGACGCCATGGCCGACAATTTGAGCATTGTTGCTCAGGGTGGCTGGAGCGGTATGATTCAACATTATTTCGCCAGCGCCTGGATTCCGCCAGTCGATCAGGAAAATCATTTTTACACTAAAGAGCTTAACGATTCGCGTTATGTGATTGGCTCTTATTCACCCGACACTACAGTTCCGGTGAATAGCGAGGCAGTGTTTAAATCGCAACTGTTTGCCGGGCCAAAAATTCAACCGATGCTGGAGGCAACTGCCCCCGGCCTGGAACTGACGGTTGATTACAGCTGGTTAACCGTGATTGCCAAGCCGATTTACTGGATGCTGAATAAAATTCACGGCTATGTTGGCAACTGGGGCCTGGCGATTATCGGCATTACTTTCTTCATTAAATTGCTATTCTTCAAGCTTTCTAAAGCCAGTTATCAATCAATGGCGAAAATGCGCAAAATTCAGCCGCGCCTGAAAGAATTGCAAGAACGCTATGGCGAAGATCGGCAGAAATTCAATACCGAAATGATGTCTATGTATAAGCGTGAAAAAGTCAACCCGCTGGGTGGCTGTTTACCGATTATGGTACAGATTCCGGTGTTTATTTCCTTGTATTGGGTATTGATTGAAACCGTAGAATTACGTCAGGCCGATTTTTTATTGTGGATACAGGACTTGTCGGCACAGGATCCGTTCTATCTGCTGCCTATCGTGTACGGCATTACCATGAAAATTCAACAGGGTTTAAATCCTGCGCCTATTGACCCGCTGCAAGCGCAGGTTATGAAACTGTTCCCTATCATTTTTACGGTATTCTTCCTGTTCTTCCCTTCAGGTCTGGTGGTGTACTGGATTTGTAACAACAGTCTGTCCATTATTCAGCAATGGTATATCACCAAGCATATCCTTGCTGAGGATAGCCACCATAGCCACTAGGCAAACATGATTAACGCAGGCGACACTATAGCCGCCATCGCTACACCGCCGGGCAACGGCGGTGTAGGCGTTATTCGTATCTCCGGGCCTGATGTACCCCGCATTGCTCAGGCGCTGAGCAACAAAAAGCTTAAACCCAGATATGCCCACTATGCTAGCTTTGCTGATAGCAACGGCGACTGCATTGATTCCGGCTTAATTCTTTATTTTCCCGCCCCCGCCTCTTTTACCGGCGAACATGTCCTGGAACTGCAAGCTCACGGCGGCAGAGTGGTGCTGGATATGCTGCTTAAGCGTATTCTGGCGCTGGGCGCACGTCTGGCCACACCTGGCGAGTTTAGCCAGAGAGCATTTCTAAACAATAAACTGGATTTAGCTCAGGCCGAGGCTATAGCCGATTTGATCACCAGTAGCACTGAACAGGCGGTGCGCTCTGCGCAGCAATCCATGCAAGGCGTATTTTCTCTACAGATTAACGAGTTGATAGATGAACTGATAGAGTTACGTGTCTACATTGAAGCGGCTATCGATTTTGTTGACGAAGAAATTGATTTTCTGGGGGATGGGGTTGTTGCAGGAAAAATTAGCGGGCTGCACAACAAAATCCAAAAAATTCAGGCAACAGCCCAGCAAGGTAGGTTATTGCATGATGGCATGAGCGTGGTGTTGGCTGGGAAGCCGAACGCCGGAAAATCTAGCCTGCTCAACGCGCTGGCCGGACATGAAGCCGCTATTGTGACCGAAATTGCCGGAACGACTCGCGATGTATTGCGGGAACGTATTCAGTTGGACGGAATGCCGTTGCACATTATTGATACCGCCGGTTTGCATGATAGCGATAATGCTGTGGAGCAGGAAGGGATACGCCGCGCCCAGGTGGAAATTGAAAAAGCTGATAAGGTGTTGTTATTGCTGGACAGCACCAAACCGGAAGATCACCGTATTTTGGACAGCCTGCCTGCCGGAATTAATGTTACCCGAGTGTACAATAAAATCGATTTATCCGGGCGACAACCTGCAATTGTTGAAACACCACAAGGAACGGAAATTTATTTGTCGGTTAAAACCGGCGCTGGATTGGCGTTGCTTAAACAGCATCTCAAGCATAGCGTAGGCTTTAGCGAAACCAGCGACAGCGTATTTGTGGCCAGGCGTAGGCATATTCAGGCTTTAAATCTGGCGGCGCTGGCTTTGGAAAATGCTGGCGCACAATTAGCAAACCATGCCCCGGAACTGGTAGCAGAAGATTTGCGGCAGGCGCAAAATAGTCTGGCGGAAATTACCGGAGAGTTTAGTTCTGATGATCTGTTGGGGGAGATTTTTGGGGCGTTTTGTATCGGGAAGTGAAGCGGTCAAACAACGGAAAGCAACAGATAATCAAATGCAAATAAAACAAAGGCTTGTAGTGATACAAGCCTTTGTTGTTTGCCGATTTTTTTCTTTACTTTGCTAATTTTTACCCCCTATATTACCCCTGTATCATTTCAAAGGGTAAGCAGGTGCATAACCGGAAGCGTGAACAACTTGACCAGTCCCTTTGCATTGCACCGAAAAGTAAGATAGAGAAACAGCACAACAAGGAAACTTTGCAACTGGTTGAGGCTATCAGAGCAACACGAATTACTGAAGTGGCAGCATGGCTTTGCTGCTAGCAGTAGGGTTAATGCCAGCTTTTACAAGTTTTTTGACCAGATCGCGGAAACAAAAAATACCGGGTTGAGTAGCAATTATTCAATTTGGAAAGATTGCCGAATTCATCTATCACGCCACTGCTAACTACACATTGACCACGGCAGGCCAAAACCGCCGACATTGCCTTACGCTTGGCACAGTAAAAAGACAATTACCACAAATAAGTATTTGTGTGTTTGTGGTTTATATGCTATTTTCAATTTATGAATAGAAAGGGGGTTTATGATGGTGCGATTATCTATTGATATTACAGAACGAGAGCATCAGCAAATAAAAACACTGGCAACCTTGCAGGGGCAAACTATCAGGGAATATGCCAGAGCAAAGTTATTGCAGCCTGTTAATGAGCCAATAAACAGCGAGCAAATGACGGCATGGCAAGAATTTGGAGTATTGGCGAAGGAGCGCATTGCCGAGGCGGATAATGACGATATTTCTACACGCTCATTTGATGAAATTTTTGATTTAGTGCGGAGCGGTATAAACAAAGAATGACCCGCCATTATGACATCACAAAAAAAGCTGATGCAGACTTGCAAGAAGTCATTAGCTATACCATAAAGCAATGGGGAATTAAGCAGGCTAGGCACTATGTCAGCTTGCTACATGACGGCTGCGAGGCACTGGCAAAGGGTGAAGGCAGCCCAAAGCATTTAATGGACATAGACCAAGATTTATATGTAACCCGTTGCGAACGGCACTATATTTTGTGCATAAAGCGAGTTAATAAACGCCCGCGAATTGTGGCGATTTTCCATGAACGAATGGATATTATCGCACGGATAAAAAACCGCCTCTAAAACCCTTAAGTACGGGTTGCTAGTCAAAACGCTGATTAGCAAATAGGCGCAAAGCCACCCGTACAACCCTTCCCTCTTCCAGCTCTGCCAAGAGCATCACAAAATAAAGAGGTTTGAATATTAAACCATGTTTGTGATAAGGTATCTCCTAGCCTGCTCATGTCATTGATAGAATTGGATTTTCGAAGCTTCTATTCTATCATTTTGAGCAGGTTATTTTTCTTTTTTTGGCCGCTCTGGCTACTAATTCAACTCGCTTTAATGAGTTTTGCAAGTCCCTCCATTTTAAAAACATTTTGACCAAGTTCATGGCTGATTATGAGTTCAACCCCACGTTATTCTCGGAAATTACTGAAGAGACATCGGTATGGCCGAACAAGAACTCAATCAACAGATCAAAATCCTATGGGGCATCGTTGATCTACTACGCGAAGTGATGAATGCCGATGCTGTTATAAACAAGGCGATTGCTAATTGTGACGCATTGCGTCACAAATTGAGCTTGAACAGTGTCCTAAATTTTCAGAAGATATAAATCAATGGAAGCAATTCGTGAAATTCAAACGGTAAAAAACGGCGAAGTCCAATTTCAATTGCCTAAACAATTCTGGGGACAAGAAGTTGAAATTATTGTGCTTGCTATGCGGCCAGCCGCTACGCCGTCTATGGGTAAAAAAGCTTACGTGGCATTTTGAAACACTATGCCAATCCGGCGCTGATGGAAAAGGAGCAATCGGCTTGGTTTGATTCAGTAGAGGAAAGCGATGAGCTTGGTTGATGCCAATATCGTCTTGCGTTATTTGCTTGACGATCATGCCGAATTATCGGCGAAAGCAGCGGCAATTCTGGAACAACAAACGGTAGTCGTTATGCACCATGCCAATTTCCCTCAAAAGATAGGGCTATACCGCCAATATTTTAGGAATGTGTTGTAGTTATCTACACAAACTTGTATCATACATTGAATTACATTAGAGGATTGCTATCATGCATGCTCAAGCTAACGAAACAGCATCCGTTTCCATCAATATCCGTGCTAAAGCCAGACAGCGAGACCTTATTGATCAAGCTGCTGAACGTTTAGGCCGCAGTCGATCAGACTTTATGCTGGAAGCTTCCTGTCGAGAAGCAGAAAATGTGTTGCTTGATCAGGCTTTTTTTACTGTTGACGATGGCACGTTTGCCCAATTTCAAGCCTTGCTTGATCAACCATTGCCCCCTACAGATAAACTGCATCGTTTGCTTAAGACGAAAGCCCCATGGGATCAATGATTACATTGCAGCTTTCGAAACCGGAACCCATTGCCGCAGAACATCAGCTAACGAATTTTGACTGTGGGGAACTATCATTAAATGAATGGCTGAAAAAACGAGCACTTAAGAATCACGCATCGGGTGCGTCGCGTTGCTTTGTCGTGTGTACTGATTCGCATGTGATTGGTTACTATTGCATATCAGCAGGAGCAATCAGTCACGAGCTTACACCAAAAGGAATGCGCCGGAATATGCCGAACCCATTACCTATTTTGGTATTAGGTCGGCTTGCTGTTGACCGGCACTATCACAATCAAGGTCTCGGCCAAGCGCTGTTGCGTGACGCCATGCTAAGAGCGGTCAACGTATCAGGTGATGCGGGTGTATTTGCGTTATTGGTGCATGCGCTGTCTGAGCCCGCCAAACAATTCTATTTGTCGCGTGGTTTTGTCCATTCGCCACTTCAGCCCATGACATTGCTCATGACACTCGAAACCATCAGAATCATTCTGTCGGAACCAGAGTGAGGTGTGTCAAGAAGTCATGTTAGTGATGTGACTAAAAATGTGATAAGGAACACAATTCGAGACTTGTAGTGTGCATTTTATGCACACTACAAATAAACCGTATCGAGTTTTCGGTGCTTGGTTTTTGCGCTGAATACTTTCTATTTTAATATTTCAGCCTATTGCAGATGAGATTGCGCAAACCACTCGGTTAAATCATGCGCCTCACCCAAAGCGGCAAGGCGGTGATCAATTGCGTCATGGTTTCCCCAGACGACTTCGGCCAGTTTTCCAGCCGTTACCTGTGCTTCGATGTCATTACAGTATAGCCCCAAGTCGCGTTGCACATAAAAGCCATATGTTCGGCAGGCTACCGGGCGATGGGCGTAAACTTGGCAGGCTCCGGTGGCGCTGTTTAGCATTGGGCAGGTGATGGGGCGTGATTGGTCGGCTAATGCGGTAATCTTTACAGCTATCGTTTGTAATTGCTCATTGGGCAGCGCTGTAAGGCCTTGTTGTAGCAAGGCCCATTCCGTGGCGGTGAGCCTGGGTATTGCGGCAAGCCGCTTGCAGCAGCCATCACAGCCCTCACGGCATAACCAGTCGGGATAGTCTTGGCTAATGGCGGTTGCCCGTGCTTCTATATCGGCATGGAGTTGGGCGATGGTATTCATCTGTTTACCGGCATGGATTCCATTTAGCTTTACGCTGAATAGTCGTCAGCTTTTTTTCCAACGCCAAACCCATCGAGCACCATAAGCGCTACGCCTACGCAAATTGCCGAATCGGCAATATTAAACGCGGGCCAGTGCCAGTTTTGGTAGTACACGTCCAGAAAATCGATCACGTAGCCATAGACAATCCGGTCTATCAGATTACCAATGGCCCCGCCCAGCACTAATGATAAGGCTATCGCCATTAGGGTTTCGTGCTGTTTTAAGCGCCATAGCCAGACGCCTATCATGCTGCTCATGACTATAGCTAATCCGGCAAACAGCCAGCGTTGCCAGCCGCCTGCTTCGCTGAGCAGGCTGAAGGCTGCGCCGGTATTATGTACATAGGTCAGATTAAACAACGGCAGCAGGGCGATAGACTCGTACAACTGCATGGAACTGGCTATCGTCAGTTTACTGGCCTGATCCAGCAGCAGGGTCAGGGCGGAAATCCATAGCCACTTAAGCATAGTGTCGGGTCTCGCCATTACCCTCTACGTTTTCGACACAACGTCCGCATAATTCTGGATGCTCTGGATGCTCTGGATGTTCGCCGATGTCGTAACGCTGGTGCCAGCAGCGGACACATTTTTGATACCCGGATACCGTCACTTTTAATTTTACACCTTCCAGTTCGGTGCTTACCGCATCATCCGGGCAGAATTGCAGTGCGGAAACCCCGGCATTGGAGGTGATGAACACAAAATGCAGTTCGTTGGTCAGTTTGCTTAACTCTTGCAAATAAGCTGCATCGCAATACAGTTCTACTTCTGCATTGAGTGATGCGCCAATCGCGCCTTTGCTGCGTAATTGCTCCAGTTCTTTACTGACCACGGTGCGCACTGCCTGAATTTTTTCCCAGGTGTCGCGGTTGATTTCTGCGTTGGCGTCTAGCGGAAACAGGCCGGTATACCAGGTTTCCAGAAAGACCGATTCGCTGCGTTTGCCGGGAATGGCCTGCCAGATTTCATCGGCGGTGAAGCTGATAATGGGGGCCAGCCAGCGCACCATGGCTTCTATGACGTGATATAAAGCGGTTTGCGCGGAACGCCGGGCTAAACCATCGCGTTTGGCGGTGTATTGTCTGTCTTTGATAATATCCAGATAAAAACCGCCCAGCTCCAGGCTGCAAAAGTTCAGCACTTTCTGGTAAATGGTCTGAAATTGATAGTGTTTGTAGGCTTCTTCAATGTCTTTTTGCAGCAGCCAGGCTTTATCGACCACCCAGCGATCCAGCGCCAGCAAGTCGGCGGCGGGTACCAGGTCTTGCGCCGGGTCAAAACCGTCCAGATTGGAGAGCAAAAACCGCGCAGTGTTGCGCAAGCGCCGATAGGCATCGGAGGTGCGTTTTAAGATTTCATCGGATACCGACATTTCACTACGATAATCCGTGCCTGCTACCCATAAGCGTAGAACATCCGCACCCAGTGATTTCATCACGGTTTGCGGTAACACCACATTGCCTTTGGATTTGGACATTTTTTTGCCCTCGGCGTCAACGGTGAAGCCGTGGGTCAATACTTCTTTATAGGGCGCGACATCGTTCATTGCGACTGAAGTTAGCAAGGAGGACTGGAACCAGCCGCGATGTTGATCTGAGCCTTCCAGATATAAATCCGCCGGGAAGTGCAGTTGTTCGCGTCTATCCAGCACGGCGGCATGGGTGACGCCGGAATCGAACCAGACATCCAGGGTGTCGTTCATTTTGTCGTAGTGCTCGGTATCTGTGCCTATCAGTTCCGCTGCATCCAGTTCAAACCAGGCGTCTATGCCTTGTTGTTCTATGCGTAATGCTACTTTTTCCACCAGTTCCAGGCTGCGCGGATGCAGTTCGCCGGTTTCTTTATGTACAAAAAAGGCTATCGGTACGCCCCAGGTGCGTTGTCTGGAGATACACCAGTCCGGGCGGTTGGCTATCATGCTTTCAATTCGTGCTTGCCCCCAGTCTGGAATCCAGTCCACGCGTTTAACTTCGTTCAAGGCGGTTTCCCGCAGCTTGTTTTTATCCATCGCAATAAACCATTGCGGGGTAGCGCGGAAAATAATCGGAGTTTTGTGCCGCCAGCAATGCGGATAGCTATGTAACAGGGCGTGGTGATGCAACAGTTTGCCGCGCTCGCGCAGCACTTCCAGCACTTTGTCGTTGGCGGTAAACACATGTAGACCGGCGAACAGCTCGGTATTGGGCAGGAACACACCGTTATTGCCAACCGGGTTATCTACCGGCAAGCCGTATTTCATGCCGACCACATAGTCTTCCTGACCGTGACCGGGGGCAGTATGCACCGCACCGGTACCGGCATCGGTGGTCACATGATCACCGAGGATAATGGGTACCTGTCTGTCGTAAAACGGATGTTGCAATAGCTGATGCTCCAGCGCCGCGCCTTTGCAATAGCCGATGATGTGGTGTTCGCCTATGCCGTAACGCAGTACCACGTCTTTTAGCAATTCTTCGGCTATCACCAGGCGTTCGGTTTGGCCGTCGATATCGCATTGCACAATGGCGTAATCCAGTTCTGGATTTAAGGCTACTGCCTGATTGGCGGGTAATGTCCAGGGAGTTGTAGTCCAGATGACGACTGACAGCGGGCCTTTGCCTTCATGTTCCAGGGCGTGATTGGAGCAGGCTATAAACGCATGTTCGTCAACTACCTGAAAGCGTACATCAATGGCCGGGGAATGTTTGTCTTCGTATTCTACTTCCGCTTCGGCCAGTGCGGAGCCGCAATCGGTACACCAGTGCACCGGTTTTGCGCCTTTGCTGAGATGGCCTTTGGCGGCAATTTTACCGAGCGCACGCACGATGTCGGCTTCGAATTTAAAGTCCATGGTCAGATACGGATTATCCCAGTCGCCTAACACGCCGAGACGGATAAATTCTTCTTTTTGGATGTTGACCTGTTTGGTGGCGTATTTGCGGCATTCTTTGCGAAATTCTGCCGGGCTGACTTTAACACCGGCTTTGCCTACGGATTTTTCTACCATCAATTCAATCGGCAGGCCATGGCAATCCCAGCCCGGCACATAGGGCGCATCATAACCGCTTAGGGTTTTGGATTTGACGATGATGTCTTTTAGCACCTTGTTGACAGCATGACCGATATGAATAGCGCCGTTGGCGTATGGCGGGCCATCATGCAGCACAAATTTGGGTCTGCCGTGGCATTGCTCGCGAATTTTTTGATATAGCTGGGTTTCGGTCCAGTTTTTCAGCATTTCCGGCTCACGCTGGGCCAGATTGGCTTTCATCGCAAATGCGGTATTGGGAAGGTTGAGGGTTTGTTTATAATCCATGGTCATGATGTTTTCTGCGCAGCATTCAGGCGTAAATTAGGCTATAGCCGACAAATCAGCACCTTACCGTAAATTGCCAGCGGTTGTGTCGATTAGCCGTATGATTCTTAAAGATAAAT
>Ga0364886_10476_pt2 | contig 16651 bp, 23 predicted proteins | sample ExccelJu500001D3_4_FD_206926 | JGI IMG/M metagenome (GOLD analysis project Ga0364886, IMG submission 206926) | Enriched cells from Trout Bog Lake Hypolimnion, Wisconsin, USA - BchlTB.July23.5000.01.D3 | ecosystem: Environmental > Aquatic > Freshwater > Lake > Hypolimnion/Profundal zone | place... | reverse complement strand
TTTTAGTGCCTTCGGGGATAACCACCCTTCGAAAAGTCAGTCTCATCGTGAAATGATGCGTAAAGACAATCCAGCATCAAGGCCTGAGGTAAGAAAAAAGATTTCAGAATCAAAAATGGGTGTTCCGAGCCCAAGGAAAGGTATCGAAACAGGTCCATTAAGTGAGGAACACAATGTAGTATCCCCTTAGATTCGTACATTTAAGAAGTTGAGTTTTCTGTTGTTTATGGCAGTATTTACAACAGGAGAATCAATATGAAGAAGTCACGATTTACAGAGACCCAAATCGTTGGGATTTTGAAAGAGGCTGAGGGCGGGATTGCGATGGCGGATATATTGCGCACGCATGGCATTAGCGGTGCTACCTTTTATAAGTGGCGATCCAAATACGGCGGCCTTGAAGCTTCTGAGCTCAAACGGGTTAAAGAGCTAGAGCAGCAGTTATCGGAATATAAAACGATGGTTGCTGAACTGACTCACGATAACCGAGCGCTAAAGAACCTCATCGAAAAAAAGCTCTAGCGCCAACCGGTAAAAGAGATGCGGTCGATTACCTGGTTGGCGAAGAGGCAGTACCCATTACAAGGGCTTGCGCTCATATGGGGCTAGCTAGGTCATCGTATTACGAGCGCCCAAGCAGTAGAGCTCAGACGGACGAACCTGTCATTGAAGTGCTTAATCAAGTGGTTGCTAAAAATGGTCGCTGGGGTTTTAGATTATGTTTTGACTGGATGCGCAATCATGGCTACCAATGGAATCACAAGCGGGTATGGCGTATTTACAAGGAGATGGGCTTGAACTTACCTAGAAGAACTAAGAAGCGCATCCCCAAGATGCCCAGAGTTCCGCTCATTGCTCCTACCGAGGTCAATACGATGTGGGCTTTGGACTTTATGTACGACACCTTGCATTACGGCAGACCTTTTAGGACTCTGAATGTCATTGATGAATCCAACCGCGAGATCTTGGCTATTGAAATTGATATTAGCCTGCCAGCAGCCAGGGTAGTAAGAACATTGGAGCAACTAGAAGAGATCCATGGTTTACCTCAGGCGATACGTCTGGATAACGGAAGTGAACTACGGTCTGCCGTCTTTATGGATTGGTGTGAATCTAAAGGTATTGAGCTCAAATTTATCCAACCGGGCAAACCGCAACAAAATGCGTTTATAGAACGCTTTAATAAAACCTACCGCCATGAAGTACTCAATGCATACTTATTTGAAAACCTCAGGGAGGTACGTGAAATTACAGAAAACTGGATCACAATTTACAACGAAGAAAGACCGCACAGCTCTCTTGGCAGAATACCACCTAGAGACTATCGAGCACAGGCAGAAAACAACACTTTAGGAATGTCGGGTTGACGGGGGATACTACAACAAGTCCTTGATTGCAGCCGCTACAAAGGCAGCAAAGGATGCGAAAAAAGCCAGGGGAGAAAAACTAATTAGCGATGAAGGTGCAAAACACATCGGGATTGCCAGTAGAAAAAGGTTTCTTAAACAATCGAAGGGTTCATACATAACCCCTAAAGGTAGCTTTGAGTTATTAATAGATGCGGCGCGAGCTAATGAAGTTACATCGAAAACAATTACGAAAAATTGTCTGGGGTATGAAAGAAACAATAAATACTACCCACCAAAACCTGGCTGGTCATTTAAGAAAAAAGTAATTATTGATGTCGGGTAAACCAGTAAAACTACTTTAGCCACGGCTTTTGCATATGTTTAGGCATATGAGAACAAAGCTCAATTAACCAACCATTACGCTGAGCTGCTGCCCAAGCACCCCTATGCTTTTGTTTGAATTCATTGCGGGTCTTGCATTCCTTAGCCGCTTTAGTTACAAATTCTTTTGTATATTTTCCATGCTCCGTAACCTGCTTCAGTGACTTGCTAAGCTCAACCCATATTCCGTGCTTTCGGGCATAGTCCTGTGCGGAAGGGTATTTTTCTCGGAATTCTTTAATAGTTTTGCACTTGGCGACAGCCTCCTTAACAGACTGATGATTCCAAATAAATGCAGTATCTAAAGTCTTTTCTTCTGAGGTAGTCAGCTTCCTAGCTCTTGAGGAAAGTTCAACTTTATTCTTTTTGGCTAGCATAGTCAGCTCTACCTCTAAGCCATTAATTACAGCTTCTTTTGTATTGGCCTCTAGTTCTAGGTAATTAATCTTATTTGTCTTTGCAAAATCTCTTTTAATTTGGTCTCTAGCCTGGCCCTCAATGGCGCTTTGCTTATCTCTAAGCCATCCCTCTTTATGCTGTCTGCCTTGGTATTCAATGACTAGATTGAAATCTGGCAAATAAAAGTCGTATGGAAGTCTTGCTACTTCAGAGTGCTCTTTAAACTTATATTCCATCACGTAATTAATGTCATGAGTCATTAGATACTCCCTAATAACTCTTGGCCCGAACCATGGAGCTTTATTAAGCATATGCTTACAAACATCATCTAACCAACCCTTATCGATTGCTATCGAATAAGCGCTTGGATGGGTGCTTTTAAACTCACCCCTAGTCTTGCATTCTTTAGCGACTTTAGCTATGTTTGCCTTAGTCCATCTTCCATGAACTAGTGCCCTACCCATAGATGCCGGAACAATTTTTAGTCTTTTAGCAGCGGAGTATGAGCTAGGATCTACCTTATTCCACTCGGCAGTAGATTTATATTTCCTTGCCTCAGCAAGAATCCTGTCTTTTGTCCAAAAACCATTTGATCGCTTAATAATAGTCATGTGAGCACAAGCCACATCATTCCACTTATTTCGACAACAAATAGCATAGGCACTTGGGCTATTTTTGCGCCATTGGGCGACTGTTTGATATTTGGAGGCATCCTTAATAACAGCCTCTTTATCCCAGGTTTTCCTATTCATAAGAGCAATTAAATCTTAGTCAACTCCGCCTGTCCAGCCTTAATCTTCTGCCTAGCCTGCTCAGCCTTTACAGCCTGCTGGTCACGCTTTACACGATCTTTCATTGACTTAAGCCTAGCCTGCTCTGGGCTTAGCGGCTTCTGTGGTGATATTTCGTTAAATCGCATATAGTATTTATATCCAATTAAGGAAATAACACATGAATACTGAAAAAAATTTGGCAGAGCGAAATTTGATCGAAGCGGTAAAGAATGCTGAAGGCATACTTTCCAGCCTGTTAAATTCAGGGCAAATAACTGGGGTAATAACTAGGGCGCCACTAGAAAAACTGCTTGCTGCCTTACATGAGTACAAACGATCCATCTAAGATTTAACCAATCTGCAGTGGTTGGTGGGGAACGTTATTGGCGCCAAAGATAGCTTGAAATAACTTCATAGCCTGAGCCGGGTTTTGAGCATACAGAATAGTTTCTACCCACATTCCTGCTGCATTAACGGTTGCTTTATATCGCTTCATATAGATATTTAGCTTTTCTTGGTCATTGGCAAGTGTCGCGTTTCGAGACACTTATGAGGGAGTTAACAATACCAAAGCTGTCTTTGAAACCCTGCTAAATTGCCAATCGCCGAAAGGCTGTTTTTAACCCCAATGTCATCGGGAGCACCAGTAAAGCTGTACCAGCTATGACAGCTATAGTATTAAGCACACCCAACCTATCTCCAATAAAACCAAAGATAAACGGGGAAATAGCTCCAGCACCAATGGTCAATGTATAAAAAACGCCAAACGCACGAGAGCGTATATGTAATGGAACAATCTCGGGAACTGTTCCATAAAGCCCAGAGGATGTACCGTTCAACGCAACTCCAACTAAGGGTAGCAAGAACATAATGGTATTAACTTGAAGCGGCAAAGTAAGGGCAATCAAAATTGCTGTGCCCATCTCCGTAATTAAGGTAGTTTTGATTACTCCAAAGCGAGCGGCTATAAAACCACAAACAAACTTGCCTGCGGCACCACCTGCAAAGGTTAAGCTCAACGCAAAACCCACTTGAGAAACGGTTGCACCTTTAGATATCAACAAAAAAGGTAATAGCGTTAAAAATCCCATGCGAGTGGCACTATCAATCACAGCAATTGATGATAAAGATATAAATCCTAGATTAAGGAAATGTCCTTCTTTATTCCTTTCAATCGCCTGCTCAGTACCAACTTGATCCTTGCTTATAGCAATATGTTCATTGCTCGATTTTGGCATCAAGATTGTTAAGAAGATGACAGCAACTAAGCCTAGCAAGCCCATCAGACTTGTTACCGCATGCCAATCCCAGAATGCCAATAATGCAGCACATAGGGATGGCAACAAAACTTTTCCAATATCCCCAGAAAAGTTATATGTACTCAATGCTCCTCTTAATTCTGGCCCCTCAAACGCGTGGGATGTTAGCGAAGAGGAAATCGGGTGCTGAACACTAGCTCCAATACCGCTCAATATCAGGCAAAACACCAGACCTAAAAAACCATCCGTTATTCCGGAAAGAAGAAATCCAATGGCGGCTATAAAAGTTCCGAAAATAAGAATCTTCTTTTCGCCCAGCCTTTCAGACAAGATGCTTGATGGAACTTGCAATGAAGCCATTGCCCCTGAATATAAAGTCTTTAATAATCCAACCTCGGCAAGAGATAAGCCAAACGCCATTTGCCAAATAGGAAAAATCACGTATAGCAGGTCCGTATAGCCATCATGAAGAATGTGAGCACCACAACACGCACTTAATATTCTTTTTTTGATTCTTCTCATAATGAAACTATAGCGTTTTTTGATTATTACTCGTGCGAATAGTGAGAATTATTCACTCACCGACAACTATTGGCGGTTACAAACTACCCACACCTACGCTCATCTGCCGATCGACTCACCGCTTAAAACCCTTCCTCAAACCAGCACTAGCCGCCTCAATCTGAGCATCCAAATCCCCTGCTTCTACAGCAACCTTAACTACTTCTAGTGCTTTAATTAAATCTTCTGCGCTATCTACTTGAATACTGGGCTTGTCCTTAGCCAGTTCAATAGTCCACCTTCCATACTTAATGGCGACGCAGACCTTGCCTTCTTCGGTCTGAAACCACCAGGGCTTGATCCTCTTTGGAACTTCCACTTGCTTACGCACCCCTGTGTGAGCATCCTTAATACTGCGGAACTTCATTAAGACAAATGGGGTTCCAGAGATCTGTCCTTTGGCCAACTGGATCTGCTCCCATAAACGACTTGAGAGCTTATTTCTCCGTATAACGATTTGTGGCATATTGCGAGGCTTTTTGACTGCAACTAGTTTGAGGTGACTTAATTGGCTCATTTGAACGCTCCTTGATTTGTTAATGGGCTCAATTAGTTTGTTTTCGAATTGGAATTTGGTCGACCTCTTTTTGGTTATTGGCGCAAATCGGCTAATTTTGGATAGAAAAAATACGGTTTTTATTAGTGCGGACTAAATACTTTTGCGAGTTTCATAGTTGCATAAATGTCGCAAATAGAAAAAAGTTTCAATCAAGTAAGTTGCAAATAAGTGAGTTACTCATGTGGCAAATGAATAACTCTGATTTGAAACACAACTTCTGAGACTTCTCCTTTGGAGATCTGCGACAGAACTCAATGAGACTTCTTTTGGATCTACTCCTCTTGAAACCTCATTTGAAACACCAACTGCAACGAACTCTCGCAACTCATCACATCAAGGAGATAACAAATGAGCATAGAAAGACCAATTGCAGTACGTTTATTTATTAATGACAAGTTCAACACTACTTTTGGGAAAGGCCTATTTCGCAAGGCAATCTTTAATGGCACGATTGAACTGAAAGACCCAAAAACCAAATTCTTAATCGACCTATACCAATATCCCAAGTGGGAAGCTTTGGTTAAGAATGATATTCAAATGCAAACGATTCATGAATTAGCTAATACCGACTTTCCATCGGATGAGAGCCTACTATTTTCCTGGATCGCGCATTACGATCCTCAAACTAAAACGAAAACAGCAGTTAAAGGCTATCTCATATATTCACCAGGGACGAACGAGCTGTATGTGAATATTGATAGTCCTGAATTTAGTACGGTTGAGCAATGGGAACTAAGAGCGCACTCCTGTAAAGCGGTGGGAAGTGGTATTCCAGCAGTAGTCGCTAGCACTGCGGACTTGGCGTACTGGTAAATCCACCTCAAAATCGCCTTACAAGCACTGATTTTTCGAACCCTAACGCTCTAGTAGCTGATATTCAATCAATTGCTTGTAGGGCTGATTTAAAGCAGCAATAAAGCCGTCGTCTTTTCGCCACGAAATTACGGCGGTTTTTCAATGAATTGCTAAATACATATAGAAAGATCGAGGTTAAGAAAATTGCACTTTTCTTAACCTGTCTTGTAAGTCATTGATTCTTGGAAGGTCTTTTTGTCTCGTTACACGACACTTCATAAAAAAACTGAGGTCGACCTTTTGCCAATAAGAAAACATACTTAAAACGCACATTTTATTTATGACAGGAAAACAAATGGCACAAGCAAAAACCTTATCTCAAGTTGAACTTGATCAAGTTCTAGAGTACGTCAGTACCAAAAAATACGCCCTGCGTGACAGAGCAATCATTCTTACCAGCTTTCTTGGAGGCCTTCGTGTCGCAGAAATCGCCTCGCTAACAATGGGTGATGTAGTCAACCCCGATGGATCCATTAAAAATGAAATTCGCTTATCGGCCGCGCAAACCAAGGGAAAATACGCCAGAACGGTCTTCGTATCACAGCGCCTGCAAACTGAATTAGCCAATTACTTAACGACTAGGCACATTAAAGACGCTGATATCCCCTTCTTTCATACGGATCACCGCTTACGCTTTAGCCCCAACGGTTTATGCGTTTGGTTTTATCAGCTCTATAAGAATGTGGGTATTAGCGGCGGTAGCAGCCACTCGGGAAGAAAGTTTTTTATTACCACCCTGGCTAATAAAGGCATCGGCGTGCGAATCTTAGCCTCTCTTGCCGGCCATCGGTCCATTGCCGTAACGCAGCGATACATCGATGTCAATGATGAGCAAAAGAGGCAGGCCGTGGAGCTTATCTAAAGCCTGACCTAGTATCACTCTAGTTTGAGCGATGCCTTATCTTCATTAATGCGTTGTTTTACCGACTTTTCTTCGAGTTCATCTAAGAAAGTGGTTTGCCGCAAACGATACTCAATGGTTGGCATTGAAAGCAATTTTGCCTTGAGCCCCTCTTGAATCCAAATACGATCCCTGATTTCACCGCGGGCGTATTTGGAAATGGCGGCATCGTTTAGCTCTAAGAATAATGCCTTAACATCGCCAAAATCGTGAACTACAAAACGGTCTTCCCAGCCATCGGGAAGGGTAGGCAAGTCAGGGCTTGCAGCATCAACGTAATATCCATACTCATCCTCGAATGCGCTACCCTGACCAATAATCGCAGCAATCTCACCTGCCCGGGCTGGATCATCTTTTGGATACATATCAACATCAATTGACCTAACCATTTCATCGGGTGGCAAAACATCAAGCCCAAGGGCAGTCAAACTGCCAATAATGACGTAATCAGTATGGTTAGTAATCTTTTTAGCTTCAGTTAATACGTGATGAATGTGATTCAGGTTCAACGAACTTCTTTCAGCAGAAAGCTAAATGGAGAATTTTGCGCCAGAGCATTTGCTTGGGGAGCATCACCACAAACTTCTCGCTCCATCTCAGATGGATCAGCGTTTATTAGCCTTCTCCAAGAGTCAATATAAAACCGACTACACAAGTCCTTCTCCTCCCACATCCGAATACGCCCTTCAGCTTGATCAACTACATCTTTACGACGATCCGATCTAAGCAATAAAAGAACATGACGATGCAATCTACCGAGTTTTTCATATTTCTCGGCATCAGCCTTGCGTGCCAAGACACGCATAGATATGGACGGATTAGGCTTAAGGCTTCGCATGGCTTAAGTATATATAGGAGCTAAAAGAAGAGCAAGATCGACCAGAAGACCCATAAATCGGCTTGTTTTAGCGAAGCTTAAACCATTCTGACCAAGTAAAATATCGATATGGTTGATGCCACAAAAGACATTCGCAATTCCACAGATCCCGATATTGCTGGGTCCTACAACGCCATGCAACGAGCTGGCAAGGCAGCGGTTGATTTAGCCATTCAAACTAATACTGCTATTGTGACTTCGATTAACGGAAAAGTGGTTCGCATTACCGCTGCTGAATTAGTCAAACAACGTCAGGTAAATTCTTAGTTAATTGCATAGCTCCTTATCAAACAAAACCGGCCCAATATGCGGCTGGTTTTTTTATTTTTTAGGCTAGATTTTTACATCTGCAATACATAAAAGTTAATTTATTTCTGCCGATTTTTTTCTGTAATTGAGAATTTAATTCCTAGTAATTTTTTCAAAAATAGTTTTTTGGTGATTTTTTCTCAAAAATAAAATCACCCGCTAAGCCAATATCTATATGGCTCTAATTTTTTCGATTTTTGTGTCAAGGAAATAAAACAACGGTCAAATTTGCGCGAAAAATACGAAAAAAAATATACTGCTCCCGTCAACTCAACAAAGCGCGCGCTGCATTAATCCTTTAAACCCAGTTGGGTTGACACTTAACTTCACTAAGGAGCAGCACATGAGAATCACAGCAAATCAAAAGCAAGAAATCGCTAACGCCACTTTAGTAAAACTGGATGCTTTAGCAAACCGTCGTCAAGTCTGGCAACGTGACTTGTACGACAAATCCAACAAAGCACTTTATGCCTTACTCTCAGATTGCCTTGGCATGTATTACGAGATCAAAGGTAGCTCCGCCGAAAAGGCTGTTTTAGAGAGCATTAAGACAAACTTGGATAGTCGTGGCATCAAAGCGCAAGCCAGCACACCCGTGCTGACCTTAATCGTCAAGTACGTGTTTAACGCTGAGCGCCGCCGTGCTTCTGCGTATTCCCGCGCATTGCGAGTAGCCGCTAAGGAAGCGATTTCAGTAGGTAATTTTGCCGAATGGGTAACTAAGGTCGGTGGTATTGAAGAAGTTGCCAGCACGAAGGGCATTACTGATGAGACCATCAAAAAACGTGGTCAGTTAGACACCAAAGTAGCGGAGGTTAAGCAATTGCTCGTTAATCAGCTACAACACCCTCTAGCTTTGGTGCCTAAGACTGCTTTAGCTCACCCCGCTGATTCTGCCGAATACACGCTATTGATCGGCAAGATGTTAGCTAGCGGACAAACGCAGGTACTCAGCGTTGTGCCAGGCTCAACGACTGCCATGATTGAGCAGGCGATTCGCAAGATCGCACAAGAACTGCTCAATAAAGTAGAAGAGCATGTCAAAGCCCAAGCAGAGTTAGCTGCGCAAGCGGCGATTACTGAAGCGGCCAATCAAGCCTTCTTTAAAGAAATGGCTTAAGCAATTGATCGATTAACAGGGGTATAGGACTGGTAATCGCCCCTTAAAACCAAAGTAATCAGAAGTAGAATTTTCTCGAATACAGAGGAGTTCTACATGAAGCGTTCTAAATTTACCGATAGCCAGATCATGGATGCCCTAAAACGGGTTGATGCTGGCTTGGCTGTTCCAGAGGTCTGTCGTGAACTGGGTATCAGCGCCGCTACTTTCTATAAATGGAGAGCCAAATACGGTGGCATGGATACCTCGATGATGGCTCGTATGAAGGAGCTTGAAGCTGAAAATGCTCGCCTCAAGAAGATGTATATCGAAGAGAAGCTCAAAGCGGAGATTGTGACTGAGGCTTTAGCAAAAAAGTGGTGAGGCCGTCTCACAGGCGTGAGATGGCCCAGCGGGCGGTTAGAGATAGAGCAATCCCCATTCGCCTGGCTTGCGAAGCCTTTAGGGTCAGTGAGTCTTGCTACCGCTATCAAGCTAAGAACAATGCAGAAAATGAACTCATTGCTAATTGGTTGATCCGCCTAACGGACAATAACCGCTCATGGGGCTTTGGTCTTTGCTATCTGTACCTGCGCAACGTCAAGCACTTCACATGGAACCACAAACGCATCTACCGTATTTACAAGGCTTTAGAGCTCAACTTACGCATTAAACCCCGTAAGCGTTTGGTACGGGATAAGCCCGATGCCTTGGTGGTGCCGCTCACCATTAATCAAGTCTGGTCAATCGACTTTATGCATGACCAGTTGCAAGATGGCAGATCCATCCGACTGTTTAATGTGATTGATGACTTTAATCGAGAAGCCTTAGGGATTGAAGTGGACTTTTCATTGCCGTCAGAGCGAGTGATCCGCAGCTTAGACCAAATCATTGCTTGGCGAGGTAAGCCTTGTGTGATTCGAGCAGATAATGGTCCTGAGCTCATTAGCGGCAGACTCATGGAGTGGGCAGCCAAGCATCAGATCCACATTGCCCACATCCAACCAGGCAAACCACAACAAAATGCCTATGTGGAACGGTTTAATCGCACCGTAAGATATGAATGGTTATCTCAGCATTACTGGGAAAGTATTTACGAAGTTCAGGAGTTTGCAACACAATGGATGTATAAATACAATCATCAACGTCCAAACATGGCATTGGGCGGCATTACCCCGAAACAGCGACTGGCCATGGTTGCTTAACTAACTCTACTTCTGAGAGCGGTGGTTAATGGGGGGATTACCGTTATAACTTTGGAATTAACGACACTCTCCTTCTTGGAATTGGCGTTGCTTTAAGCCCTGGTGGTTCAAGTTCTGCTACCTCAACTGCATCCAATGCTGGGGGTACGGCAAAAGGTGTTTACAACGTTACCAATGCTTATAGCATTTCCCTTATTCCAGGATATGCGATTGATTCCAGCCGTTTACTGTATGTCAAGCTTGGATATGCTGCGGCCACTACACATGCTAGCGCTTTTGAGAACTCCGCCGCAGTCAACTACCCCCAGCAATCAGTCAAAGTGAATGGCACTCTTTATGGCCTTGGCTATAAGCAAATGGTTACAGACTCCATTTACCTTCTTGGGGAAGCTAATTACGCAGTGAATAGAGAGAAGCAGGTTTCTGTTCTAACTGATGGAGGATATTTAATTAACTCTCCGTCTAGTGCTGTAGGCTTTGATTTGGTTGTTGGTATTGGCTACCGCTTTTAATTTCTAGACTTACGCACTAGTTTTCAGTCATCAGCTTTTTACTTAATTTTCAGTCATTCTGGAATATTGCGAATAGCCTCCTATTGGCCGAAAGCGGTCACCAAACATGTCGATTAACCTGACAAACCAAGTGTCGTGTTTTCGGATACTCGAAGGATTCATTAAGGTCCGAACGACTCTTCTCGGGCAAAGAAAAGCCACTCGGAGTGGCTCAATGATCGCGGTAAATATTCATTACATCTTCATGCTGCTGTGATCACTTCTTGCGTCGCCCATTGACTTAACTGGAAACTTCACTTCAACCTCGCCTGCTTTTGCAAATTTCAATTTGATACTAATAGTGTCGCCAGCCTTCAAAGGCGTTTTTAGACCCATCAACATCAGATGCATTCCACCTTTTTTAAGCTCTACCGAACCATTAGCAGGAATATCCACAGCCTTGAGTTGACTCATATGCATCGTATTGCCATCCATAGACATGGTATGAAGCTGTACTTCTGTAGCCACCGGAGAGCTCGCACCAACCAGCTGATCAGCCGGACCCATATCCATTAACTTCACAAACCCTTCTGCCACCGGCTGACCCGGGACCGTAGCAACGGCATAAGCCCCGCTAATGTTAATTGAACCAACCTTAGCCTCTTGGGCAAATATATTCGTACAACAACCAACTGCTACCAAAATACCAAAAAGCACATTCAATAAGTTTTTCATAAACCCCTCCTCCTATCGAGCAATCAACAATTAAGAATTTTGCTTCTTAAACCAAGCCTGTAGATATTTAAAGTCTACCGGCCCCAAAATACTCTCACGATTCCCGCTTTTATCAATCAAGATTGTCACGGGAGTTTCGCCAAACCACTGAGAATCGATTTCATACCTCAAGGCCTCATCATTTGCCTGGGCAATGTAATAATTATTGGCATTACTAAGTTTCGCCCTCGCGAGCATGGTATGAATCATTTCCTTGGAAACATTATCCACTTGAAGAAAAATCACCTTATCTTCTGGATGCTTCGGTAAGAACTTACCCCAAGCAGCCATCTCAGGGGCACAGGGCGCACAAGTGACACCCCAAAGATGTATCGCTATCGGCCTTTCATTTGCTAAAGCGAGCAAAGCCTTCCAATCACCTTTCTGATAAGGGATTAAATCCGACTCGCCAGCGTAAGCCCACCGCGCGCAGGAAAACAAAAACAAAAGGACAAAAAGAATTTTTCTCATTACCGCTGTCCAACCTTGATTAATTGATAGCCATTTTGCCTGCTTAACCAGGATAAGTAGACATCATTTCCGCGGCTAATTAATAAGGGGTGATCAGTATAGCCATCAGCACCTGTAACCACTTCCTCTCCAAGCCAACTCCGCCCATCATTTACCGATTCTTTGAGATGAATGAATGACTTGTGTCCATCAAATTCTTTCCACGTCAGCCAAACATGATTACCCAAAGCCAATAAATATGGCCTGGAAACATTGCTGCCTTCGACGCCTATACGCTGAGGCTCGGAGTAAGTTTTCCCCTCATTATGAGAATTGGCATAAAAGATACCCTTGCGATTGCTGCCCTGTGTAAACCAGGCCACATGAAAGGTACCGCTTTCCGAAACCGCAATACTGGGGCCTTGATGCGGACAGACATTGGTTTTCCAATTGTCATCAGAGATTCGGCGAACTGGGCCAGCAATCCCAACATCAGAAATGAATTGGCTTGCATGGTCTCGCACACCCGTCGGAAAGATAGCTCGGTAGGCAATCGCTACTCCACCCCTAGGATCAACTGCCGCTCCAATACGACAACACTCACAACTATCTTTATTGGCAATATGTTCGGGATAGAAGCTATGCCCAAAATCATCAGAAATGGCATAGGCGATAGAGCCGCCAAGCATCTCATGATCAGTACCTTTGGCGGCAGCCACCAAACGCTTATCAACCCAACTCACAAATAGCTTGCCATTTGGCTCTAAAGCAACAATTGGAAAACGTTGACTCGATGCATCTTTAACAATTGAAGTTGGAACAGAGAAAGTCTCACCGCTATCACTAGAGTAAGCAATATTTACCTGGGCATTCCAATGGGTGTCTTTGAAAAAAGCATAGGTCAAAAATACTTTATCGCCACTCACGACAATCTGAGGTCTAGCGTCACCCCCCGCATCCAATACCTTCCCGTGATCAGCGATTTGAACTGGCATGCCAAAAGTTTTTCCAAGGTCGCTAGATCGCGCAACCGAGACAACACCCCCAGCAGTCCATGCTAAATATAGCCGACCGTCTGAGCTTAAAAATGGAGTTGCGGCATTAGCGCACTCTAGCCCGCTGCCCTCGCACGTAGGGAATTTGGCAGGCATAGCCATTCCAGAATGAGATGAATGATCCATTCCCATATCCATTTGAGCTGCTGCAGAAAAAGAAATAGTCAAAACACTCCAAAAAAGGAGTATTTTGACTGCGCCGCACGGAATTGAAGACTTAAATTTGGCCATTAGAAGATCATACGCGCGCCGACCATGACTGTTTGTGGTTGACCGGCAAGATACTGTGTTCCTGAATTGTAAGTAATGTAATTGCGGTTTAGCAAATTGACGCCACTAACGTAGAGCGACACATTGTTGGTCATTTCGTAATTCGCTCTTAAGCCCACAACCGCATACGATGGAATAGGCAGCGTGTGGGCACCGTCATACCAAGAATTGCCAACCCAACGCACATTGCCCGTAATATTGGTTTTACTTGTTAAGGCATAAGTTACGCCTATATAGCCCATATTTTGAGGGGTTCCAGCAATTTGACTTCCCAATGGATTAACCGCAGCCTGACTGGCTGGCCCACCAAAATAAGTTAACACTGTATTGGTATGGGTAAACGTTGAATCTGTCGCCCATCTTTGAGTCAAATCATAGTGCGATTGAAATTCTAGACCCCTACTTTGCAGGGATTGATTGTTACCGTACAAAGTACCGCCCGTACATAAAGCAGTACTTCCAGTTCCGCAATATTGCGCAACCTGAGCTGAAGACATGGTGGCAGCATAAATTGCATTTGTCACATTGGCATTAAAGCCAGTTATCTGAATGAATCCAGATCCCCAGCGATAGTCTATGCCAGCTTCGTATCCCGTCATATTTTCAGGAGTCAAGTTTGGATTTGATGCACTATAACTTGCACCTGAACCGTAACTACGAATCTGATTGTTTAGACCCGGCGCATGGAATCCTTGATAAGCCGCCACTCTGAAATCCAATTCTTGAGTGGCTTGATACAACAGACCTAAGTTTGGGCTAAATTTAGTGGCGCTTTGATTGGGCACATTTTGCGTAACCGTTTGACCGCTTCCAGAAGGGTTGTAACCATAGTAAGTAGGTATCTGACTTTCCCACTGATCTACTCGAGCGGATAAAGTAGCCTGAAGCGGGATTGCATCCAATTTAGATTTGATCTGCCCCATCACGCCATAAAACTCTTGCTGTCCCTGCGCATAATCAATCCCCTTTAAAGTGCCGGGCATCGAGCTTGTAGTGGATTGAGCATTAAAGAGGTTTGTTAAGTTCGATGCTGAAACTTGACGGCCATCTACGCTAAAGATAGCTTGATCAATGGGCAAATCTTTTAGGTCATTTGTGTACTGAGCAGAAGCACCCAAAGTATTATAAGGATCATGATACGTTGCGCTCATATATGGAGACTGACTTACGACCCCAGTGCTTGCATTAACAGTAGCCGCAGTTACGTTTTGCTGTTGCAATGTTGTGTTTTCATAATAGGCGTTAACTTGCACTTTTTGACCATTGCCCAACAGGGTTGTTGTCCCCACTGAAAGCGTATCTTCATTGGTAGTTTTTGCCGCAAAGTTATATCCACCTGTAGGCAAATTCTGCATAGAGTGAATTCCAAAATTGAAGAATCCGCTAGTATCTTGACTAAGCTTAAAGTCTCCTTGTAAGCGATAGTTTGCACTTTGAGCAGACTCTGGCCCCATGCCCGGCATGATGCCTGTAGAAGTATTGGGTTTGGCTGGATAAATGTTGGCTACGTTCTGATAACCTTCGGTACTAAAGTAATCGCCAGAAATTCGCAACTTCAAACCATCACCTACTGCAACCTCTTTAGAAAGGGCTATGCTACCCGTAGCATCAGTTCCGTAGCTTGCAGAGAACTCACCCTTGTTAGCTTCAATCGGTCTTGTGGTGATGTTCACTACACCGCCCATCCCCATGTTTCCATAGAGACTAGAGACGCCGCCACGAATTAACTCGACATCTTGAATCGAAGACATGGGGACTAAATTCCATTGAATTGTTCCATACATTGCATCATTAGCTGGAACGCCATCAATTAACACTAAAGTTCTAGCAGCGCCCAATCCGCGCACGTTCAAACTTTGACCGGTAGGATCTTTTTCGTAATACGGCTGATCATTCAAGAACACGCTAGATTCATTTTTTAAAACCTGATCAACCGTTGAACTGGGAGAATTTTGCAAGTCTTCTTGGGTAATGATGCTGGTATTTTGCGTCATATCCCTCAGCTCTGTACCGGCACGGCTAGCACTTACTACCACATCACCAATCTTTTGACCGTAATCCGATGGAGCCGAGGTTGATGTTGCGACCTGGGACCAAGCCTGAGAAGTCAATCCAGCGGCACACATAAATGCTGCAATTTGAATGGCTTTTCGCTTGAATAGCCAGGAAGAGTTTTTAGTTTGCATATTTTCCTTTAGACGCTTCTTGTCATCACCGTATCCATCAGGGATTTGGCGATATGAAAAGAGAAAGCTTTATTGGCGCGATAGATTTGGTTCTTGCCAGCCTTGGTAACAGACACCAAGCCAGCAGCAATCATTTTTCTCAAATGACGAGAAAGATCGGCAGAATGGATATGAAGCGAGGACATCATTTGTGATGGCGTTAAACCTTCTTCTCCAGCCTCGTTAATCAACTGAAAAGCTCCTAGGCGAGCATGATGCCCAAGAACCTGAAAGGCTTTACTGCCCTGTACTGCGAATGTTGAATTCATATAACTTCCCTTCTAAACCATTTGTACAAAATGACGATGGGAATGGCATTAAGCCATTACAAACCCCCTTTCTCTACGGAAAAGAGATCGACCATCGATCCAATATGGAATTAAGAGAGGGCTGGAGGTGCCCGAGCGGGCGAAGATCCCCAAACAAAGAGGGGTTTGGGTGATTGATAAAACAGAGATGGATAAAGCGACACCGTTTGTGGGACAGCAAAATTAAAAGTGGCTACGCTTGGAAGGACATAGGCGCCCTGCACTACGCAATAAGGACAATGACTATCAGTTGTGGCACTTTGATCAGCGGGTACTGAAGAGTTGTCACCAATCACTTGAGTGATCTTGGCTCCAGAGGCAGAGCAAATCTGCATTACAAAGCCTTTGCCCGACTCATTTAATGCAATTGCTTGAGAAATCGTTGGCGCAAGCGCACTCATAAGCACCGCCAAGATAGCGATCCAATGAATGAGGCGACGTTTAGCAAATTTCATATTTGTTAAATTTTATCGTCAATTTAATATATTTGATAAGAAAGTTAGTACAGGTTTCCCCTTATTTTTAAAGGGCATTATCCAGCCGCCCTGCAG
>Ga0364886_10224_pt2 | contig 16672 bp, 8 predicted proteins | sample ExccelJu500001D3_4_FD_206926 | JGI IMG/M metagenome (GOLD analysis project Ga0364886, IMG submission 206926) | Enriched cells from Trout Bog Lake Hypolimnion, Wisconsin, USA - BchlTB.July23.5000.01.D3 | ecosystem: Environmental > Aquatic > Freshwater > Lake > Hypolimnion/Profundal zone | place... | reverse complement strand
CGCAAATCACTGTCCGGGAGTCCAGCTAGTCTCGGTGTCTCACTATACTGCCGCCACTCTGCAAGCCGTTGTTCACAGTCAAACGTCGGCAACTTTCAACGTCAATCCGCTGAGAAAAGGAAATCGTGTGTATTCGAATCAACGAAACCGTTCGCCACCCAGTTGCTTACGTCGGCTCTGACGACTGGAGTCTTGGCCGAATCGAGCTTTCTGCATTGGTACCCGTGCTCCCAAAAAACCTCAAAAGCCTGGGTAAACTTGTGACTAACTCCGCCGGGAATCACTTCGCCGCTCAGTAAGATTTCCACCATCCAAGTGGGCTTTGGGGTCCGGTCTAAAGTCTTTGCGGCACCAGCCAGAACTTCCAATTCAAAGCCTTCCACATCCATCTTGATGAGAAGCTTTTCGTTTTGGAATCTTCCTGATGCGATGGTGTCGAGCGTTATAAGCGGCACCAAAAGCGAGTGCGCTTCGCGCGCCTGTGCCCAGCCAGGAACAAACGAAGAAATACCGCCAAACCCGTAGATACGTCCGAGGCCACACTTGCCTGCAAGTCCCAAGGGGAATATTTCTACGCCGGTAAGGTTGTTCTCCGACAGGTTTCTATAGAGGAAGTTCAGGTTTCTGGGCGATGGTTCAAAGGCAATCGTGCGCTTTCCGCGACTGGCTGCCAAGCAGGAATAGAATCCCACGTTTGCGCCGATGTCGAGAACTGCGTCGTGAGTTCTTATCAATCCAAGGAACGATTCAACCTCATCGGATTCCCACCCTGCCCCAGCCATCGAAGGGTCGCCCGCCAAGCTGAAGCCGTAGCAGGTCTGGATCGAACGGCGGCGATTAGTAGCGTCCCGCAACAAACGGTACTGATGTCCAACTCTCGGTGCGAATGTATCGACAGCTTTTCGAAATCTTGACAAAAACATCTTTCGCTCCTTTTAAGTATCGGCGCTGAGCATTGTGATGATTCAGCCTAGCCACCGCACACTGTGAACTGATCTTCGGATAAATAACGACTGCGAGCCCGAAAAAAGATTGCCAATGCCAGAGGCAGACCGATGACGGCCGTGGCGGCAAAATAGCTGAGGGCAGCGCCCGTGTTGCCCCATCGGGTCGCCATGAGTGTAGCCATCATCAGGGTGAGTGAGGCAACGACCAACGATTGAATGAGAAAGGGCTCCTTCTTGAACGAGCGCAATAGGATGGCCAGGCTCTGTACGACGAAATTGGCTCCAGAGGCCATCACCAGGATCGCGAACAACAGCGGGGAAACCATGCGCATCGCCAACCCGGGAGCCAAACCTTGCAAAAGGATTACCGCCCCGCAAGCACCGAGCGCCATGATGCTGAATACCACGAAGGACTGGCCCAGCGTGTGCCGGAAAAGTCGGTCGAGGACCTGAAAGTCCCGGCGCGCGATCATGCGCCCGAACGGTGTGGTCTTGGTGGTGGTCCATGCGAGCGCGAGCGTTGCCAAATAGCCGGTGATGCTAAGGGACATTCCCATCTGCCCAGCCTCGATTGGCCCGCGCGCTGCGAAGATAATGGGGATGAAAACCTGTGCAGTGAAGTAGGAACACATCCAACTGACCGCAATGCGCCACTGAAACGGCCAGACTTCGCGGTTCCAACGAATGGCAGCATCATGGGCAGGATGGCGGAGCAGGTTTATTAGCAAATGGCGACGCGAAGCCAGGAATAATAGTCCGGTTCCAACGTAGCCGACAAGTGCAAAACATGGCGCGTAGAGGCCGTGATGTAGCAGCATCGCCGCCCAGGCAAACGCCGACGTTGCGACGGCTTGGCGCAGGCGCAGCGCGGCGACTGCTCGAACTTCTCCGCATCCCTCGATAAACGAGTAGAACGGTGTGCACCACAAGCCCATCGCTGATGCAAGTGCTGCCGCGAGCCACGGGCCCTGCCACGCAACTGGGGTTGATCCCATCGCATGGTGGGCAAAGAAGACGAATCCCAGCGGCGCCAAAACCAAGGCCATTGTCGCAGCGGCCACTGTATACCAGCGCAGACTAAGTTGCAGAGCAGAGGCCAGGCGAGCATGCGCCACCGGATCGCCGGTAACACTGCCGTCTGCACGCAATTCCAAATGAATGCACTCGTGCGCAGCCAACTGCTGTATGACGAAGGAGAAGCCCAGTTCGAAAACCACTTGCAGCGCGACCAGGCTGAGCAGTGTGTAGTAGTAGCCTTGCTCGATGGGACTCAGGAAGCGGACGATGAGTAATACCGTGCCCGTGCTGCCCACGATTCCGATGAGGCGCGCGGCCAACGTAAACGCAACTGGCCCATCCAGCCCAAGGGCCTTCCGCATATTCATAGCGCTTCTCCCGCGAGAGCGTTTTCAACCGCCTCACTCCACGAGCCGGAGCGGATTCGGTACCTGTGCAGGATTGCCGCGACCTCAACGACGATCGAAGCCAATAATGCCAGGGGCAGCGCTCCAAAGAGCGCTCCTAAAAAGATGAGTAGTTTGTAAAGAGAACTGGGGCGATCGGGTACCGTCGCCGGGTCGACGACCTGTACCTGCGCACCTTGTCTCGCCTCGTCAACGCGGGCTCCCTCATACTGGCGAGTCAACAACTCCAGCACCATCTCGCGATATTTGACCTCGCGCAGCGCTCGCCCATAGTCGAGGCTCGCCTGTGTGATCTTGCCTTTCGGCGCTACCAGATCACCTTTCGGGCGATCGTTCTCTACATCGACATTGACCAGCTGCCCTTCCAGGCTTTTTAGTTCCTGCTGTGCGCGGACGAGGTCCGGATTCTGATCGGCGGCAAACTCACGCATCGCCTGAATCTCAACCTGCTTGGCCGCATACTGTGCCCGCAACAAGGACGCCGTCGCAATCATCGCGCGAGCCTGGCCTTCAATCTCTATCACACCAGTGCGTTGTTCGGTCTGCTTCATATCCTCTTCAGCGCCAGCAAGGGCAACACGCGCTGCGCTCAATTGCCGTTCGAAGAAGAGCCTTCGCTGCGACGCTTCGGTAACTGCAAGAGTCGCCGAGAAACGCCGATACTCCTCAACCCAACCGTTGGCAAGAGCTGCAGCAAGGCGTGGATCTCCATCGGTCACTGACAAGCGGATAAGTCCATCCTTCAATCCGTTGTCGATCGTGGTGGCGCTCTCCAACCGTTTGCGCGTTGCGGACAGGTATTTGCGATGGTAAAGCGACTGCAGATGAAAGCGTTCGACCATCGCGTTCTCGACAGAAACGCTCTTAAGCAGCGCGACCTGCAAGTCGTTGGGATTCTTGATACCGAGGCCACCGGCTCCCGAAGCCATAGCTCCCAGGTTGCCGAGTTGCGCCATCATGGCGGCACCTGATGAAGCACCCTGCTGCGGCGGCAAGATTACGATTGTTGCCTTGTAGCGGTTTGGCAATAGCAACGAAGCTGACAAACCCAATGAGACAACGATGAGCATCGTGGCCCTTACCAGCTTCTTTCGCTTTGAGGCCAGCCGCAGTAGGGAAAGGAGTGACCCGCGGAGCGATTCCGATTCCTGGGCAGCAGGATTGAGACTCTCTATGTTCATTCGGACTTTCCTCTTCGCGTAGGCTGGCGCCTTCTGTTACTCCATGCATCCAGCGTTGAGAACTATACGGCGATGGCTGGAGAACTGTTGCCAGATTAGCGGCGTACAAAGGGTAAGCGGGGCCGTAATCTTGTCTGGAATCGCATGTGTTCGCAATTATGGGAAAAGACTCATGACACTGTTCGATTTTGGGACAGAGCTCCTTTTGCTATTCAGTTTCCAGTTTTGTTGCACCTTGAATAGGTAAACAATTGGGCGTCTATGAGAAACCATTCATCTGTCTGCCCAAGTTTTTGCAGCACTGCAATTCGATCCATCGCACTGTCCGCCGGCGTCGCATTCTTTATTCCGGCATTGCTTGCCCAGTGCGCCGATGACGGAGGTGCTGATTCACTCGGCTGCCCGATTGAACTTCATCAGCCCGGTTCGTCCCATCCCGGAGATTCCCCAGCAGTGCTGTCGGCAGCAGAACGTCCGTCGGGAACACCACAGCCTGACGGATCAACCGAGGCCTCGGCCGGTAACAGCGTTTCCAGCGGCGCGAGTTATACCGAGGACTTGCTGCATGATGGACACGGCTCCGCCAGCTTGCGCGGAGGACTCCCCTCACAGCCTGAGGCTCTTACGGAGTTTCAACTCTTTGTAGCAGCAACAACCGGTCATACGCTGCCTATCTATGGTGCGGTCCTCTTTACCTCTCATCCAGCCTCATTCGGTCCTATCGACCACGCGCCTGCGCCAGGGGAGTTGATTGTCGGCGCCAATGACGAACTCCGCATCCGCATCTGGGGCCAGATCAATTTCAGCGCCAATCTGCGCGTGAGCCGCGGAGGCGAAGTCTATCTGCCCAAGGTGGGCGCAGTGCATGTTGCTGGTCTGCCGTTTTCAGCAGTTCCCGGCCATCTACGGAATGCGCTGGAGCGGGTCTATCGAAACTTCGAGTTGAGTGTTGACTTGGGAGAGCTTCACTCAATTCAGATCTATGTCACTGGAATGGCGCGGCTGCCGGGTGAGTACACGGTCAGCGCTCTCAGCACGGTGGTGGATGCGGTGTTCATGAGCGGCGGACCTTCTGCGTCTGGGTCAATGCGACACATCCTTCTAAAGCGCGGGGGCAAGGTAGTCACTGACTTCGATTTATATGCACTACTCATAAGGGGCGACAAGACCAATGATGCACAACTGCAGCCTGGTGACGTACTGTACATTCCCAGCGCAGGACCCCAGGTTGCGCTGTTGGGCAGCGTACGCCAGGCAGGCATTTACGAGTTACGCGGTGAGGAACCAATCGGGCATCTGCTTGACGCGGCTGGCGGCAGGACCGCGATTGCCTCCGGCGCTCATCTGTCGGTGGAACGCATAGATGATCATGCGCGGCGGCGCGCTTTTGAATTGGAGGCGAATACCGCTGGTCTCGCAACCTTGCTTGCTGACGCCGATATTGTGCGCATCGATCCTATTGTTTCCAATTATCACGAGACAGTTACGCTACGAGGATCGGTTGCCAACCCCGGGCGCTTTCATTGGCATGCGGGCATGCGGCTGAGCGAACTGATGCCCGATCGCGACTCACTCGTCACACGGGATTATTGGTGGCGCCGCACCCAGCTTGGCCTTCCAGTCCCAGAGTTAGCCGCTCCCTCGAGCGCAGACAGCCCAACTGAAAAGCCGGCAGCAGTGCTGAGTCCTGGGGCACAAACTGACTGGAACTATGCAGTTATCGAGCGTCTGGATTCATCCACGATGAGAACGTCCCTGGTGCCCTTCAAACCGGGCAAGCTAGTGCTCGATCACGACATATCCCAGGATCTCGATCTTAATCCGGGCGACGTGGTGACAATTTTCTCGCAGGAGGATATTCGCCTGCCCATCGAAGAGCAGACGAAGTATGTGAGGCTGGAAGGGGAGTTTTCACATGCGGGAGTCTATAGCGTGACTCCTGGGGAGACTCTGCGCTCACTGATTATTCGGGCAGGCGGTCTGACTCCGAATGCATATCTGTTTGGGTCGGACTTTAGCCGCAGGAGCACGCAGGCGCTTGAGCAGCAACGATTGAGCGAATATATCGACCGGCTCGAGCAGCAGATGGAACGCAGTTCGATTGGACTTTCCAGCATGGCTAGTGGCGCAGGGCAACAGAACCAGGTTGCTTCAATCAATCACGAGCTAATTGCGCGGCTTCGCCAGATGCGCGCCAGCGGCCGAGTGGTGCTCGATCTGCGCCCACTGAGTACCGGGGTCGGTGAACTACCAGACATGGCTCTTGAAGACGGCGATCGATTGGTGATTCCCTCCACTCCTGCCACTGTTCAGGTCATAGGCGCCGTCTTCAACCAGAATGCATTTCTGTATCGCGGAAATGCAAGCGCTGGTGATTACCTTGGCCTGGCAGGAGGGCCCAGCCGCGAAGCGGATCGCGGCCGGAGTTTCATACTGCGTGCGGACGGGTCGGTTGCCAGTCATGAAACGGCCCAACACTCTTATGGGTTCTGGCGCTTTGACAAACTTACTTTGTACCCCGGGGACACCATCGTGGTTCCAGAGAAGAGCGTGCGACCCTCGTCACTTAGTCAGATCATGGCGTGGAGCCAGTTCCTCTCCGGCTTCTCTCTCAGCGCTCTGGCGGTCAACACAATCAAGTAATCAAATACCCGGTGGTCCTTGGCGGATAGTCAATCTACCAGACGAAGCGTCCCTTCTTTCTGGCGTCTTAATCGAGGCGAGGCGCCAGATGGAATGAACTTCTGCAGGAACTTGAATAACACATCGTGACAGATTAACAACAGCCACTCGAAAAAGACACTTAGGTAAGTCTTTACCGATACTTACGTTTTTTGGATCTTCCGCATGAGGATTTGCTAATCGTAGTTCGATTGTGGGATTAGTTCCATTCGCGCAATTTCACATTGCTATCTATCCAACTTGCCGGGCAATTCAGAGCAGCTAGAGGCCAACATAGGTAAGTACAGGCTTTCCTGGATGCAAGGCCACATGCCGCATCGTTACACCCCAGGACCCAATCATGCCGTTGAGGGTAGCTCCAATGCAAAGTTCAGCCCCACTAACCAAGGCGTGTATCAACTTAGCGCAGAATTTGTCCACGACAATAACTCCATCTCCGAGGCTTGGTGAAGCTGTCCGCCTTACGTACATGGAAAGCCCCTCCGCTAGTTCCTGGAGTCTGTCCAGAACGAAACGGCTATTCGACGTGGCTGTTGCTCTGCCCGTCCTTTTCATCTTCGCGTTTCCAATGCTGGCGGTCGGCATTTGTGTCCGCTTCACCTCGGAAGGCCCTGCGCTCTTTGTTCAGAAGCGCGTTGGCCGCGCTGGGCGCCTATTCCATATCTACAAGTTTCGCAGTATGACATCGGGAGAGAACGGCGGTCCCAGCCTCACTAAGGGGGGGGATTGCCGTATAACCCGGATTGGATTCTGGCTTCGGAAACTCAAGCTGGATGAGCTTCCGCAGTTCTATAACATCCTGCGCGGAGACATGAGCCTTGTCGGTCCGAGGCCAAAACTGCCACAGTATGCGGCGATTGCCAATATGCCCTATCGTCCCGGTATCACCGGCGCGGCTACGCTTGCTTTTCGACGCGAGGAGGATATTCTTGGCCGAATACATCCAAGCCAATTGGACTTCTTCTACCACCAGCGAATCAAGCCGCTGAAGGCGCGGATCGACGTGCGATATATGTGTCGGGCAACGCTTTGGACGGATATGCGGATGATCATTGCGACGGCCCTCGCTTGTTTTGGGCCGACGCGTATTCCGATGGCCTTCCGAAATGCTTCCACGGAAGTTAATCCGTTTCAAGCGCACAGTGCCACTGAAGGGCATCGAGGTAATTCCATCGAGGCGGCGGGTTGATCCAACATTGTTGCCTGGTTGCCTATCACAAGAAGGTGGGCCGGAACGCATCTGCATTTGCGTTCCGGCCCTGGGGATTTGCGAACTTACATGGCGGTTATTTTTCCCGGCCGGAGGTCCAGCGAATGCCGCCCGCGTAAGTCGGATGATAGTACTCGCGCTGAACAACATATTGCGGGCTACCGTTGTAGAAGCCGAAGACTTCGTTGTTGAGGTTCAGGCCATAGGCATAAACCTGGAAGCCCATGGGCAACCTGTAGCTGGCTTGCGTATCGAACTGGTAGTGCGGGTAGAGATAGTTGTCAGCCCTTGGACCAGCCGTGCCGCCGACCTGTGGATTGGGCACTGTCTGCTGCACGCCGTTGACGATGATTGGATTGCCGCCGGCATCGGTGGCATAGGCCAGGTTCTCGTACTGATAGGCGTAGATCATCTTGTCGTCAAACGTCATGCCTACGCGCATGGAGAAGCGCTTGGTGTCGAAGGTGGGGCTGATGTTCCAGCTATTTGGAGCCTGGCGAAGCAGGGCGGGGCTATCGGTGCGGAGCGGATCGACTGTGGTGGCCTGCGACTGGGTGTAGCTGTAGTTAGCCGAAAGACCGGCGCCTCTTAGTGCTCCGGGCAAGTAGGCCATGCGTTGCTGGTAGCTGAATTCAACGCCCTGCACATGCGCGCTACCAGCGTTTGAAGGCTGCGATACCAAAGTCGCGATGCCGGGGTTGTAAATGGAAGTACTGGTTAGTGTTTGCAGGTTGACGATCGGATCGGACAGGTCCTTGTAGAAGTAGCCAGCTTGAATCAGTCCCGAGTGGGGCATTGAACGCTCATACAGAACGTCGTAGTTATTGGCGTGTTCGGCCTTCAGGTTCGGGTTTCCAATGCTGATTGCTTCAGGGGTCTGACCGAGAACCGGCTGTCCCACTGCTGTTGTGATGTCTTGAGGATCGGGCCGGGCAATTCCGCGACCATATACCAAGCGCAGGTCAGAATCCTTGTCCAGCCCAAAACGCAGGGAGGCGCTAGGGAGGACGTCGAGATAGTCTCCGCCGCCGTGGTAGAAGTTTCCAGCAATGTTGGGGTCGGAGTTAAGGCTCAGTGTGCTGACATGTGTCGCTTCAAAACGAACGCCTGCGACGAGACGTACACGGCTGGCCAACTCGATTGTGTTCATCACGTAGCCGGCAGGAATGCGCTCAATCAGGTCATAGTTATTGGAGTTGTATCCAGGGCCGCCTGATTTGGTGAAGGCGCTGGGATTGGCCAGTGTCCATTTCTCGATCTTGTTCCAATCCGTCACAGGACCCATGCGGTAGGTCTTGTCGTAATAGTTGGGATCGGTGAAATCGCTCTTCCACTCCGGATGGGATGAAACCGCGACGCTGCCCTTTTTGTACGCTACGTCATAGGTGTCATCGAACTTGTGGTTGTTGCGAATCTTGGCGCCGAACTCGAAGGTGCCGAAGCGAGAACCTATGTGATAAAGCCTCGAATAGGAACCAGAAGCCTGAAGGTTAAGTTGAACGCTCTGCCCATAGGTTGGCAGCGCGACCGAACTCAGGCTGTAATTGTTGGGATCTTCAGCATCGTCGGCTCCGGTTCCCTGGCACCCGCTCCAGCCGGGACGATTTACGCTTACTCCGGGAACATTTTTGCAGATGTTATTTGGGTCGCCGGACCATGAATACTTCGCACTGCCGCTTCCACCCAATGACCGCGACCGCCCTACAGAAACACTCCAGAGGAAGGTTGAGGAATTAAGGATGTGTTTACCCTGAAGAGCCATGCTGCCGACAGCCATGTTAGGACGGCGCCAATCTTGGCCATATTGCGGCACATCGCCATCATTAAATGTGTAGACCCACTTGTTGCCCCAGTTGCGGAAGGTGGAGAAGAGCCCGCGCAGGGAGATGTTGGAGCCTTCCGCAAGTTTGTAGTCGATGCTGGCCGTGGCGCCCCAACGGGTGCGGTAATAGATGTAGTCGCGCAGGTCCATGGTGTCGTAGTACGGAGTCAAGGTTCCATCCGGACTCGCCTGAGGATCAGGCTCAATGTCGTTGATGCCGCGACCGTTGAAATCATAGGTGCCACCGACAATCACGCCCAGTTTCTTCTGAGTGCCAAAACGCTTTCCCATGGTTCCGCCCATCTGGTCCACTGTGCGGCCACCGATTATAGGCGTGTATCCGCCGACCCCATAGAGAGTAGCTGTCGGCGATTCACCGGCGGTCTTGGTCACCAGATTGACCGAACCGCCGATGCCGTCGGCGTCGATATTGGCTTGCAGAGTCTTATTGATTTCAACGGAATCGACGAGGTCTGAGGCGATGGTGTCGAGCTTGATTTGGCGAACGCCACTTTCTGGCGAGGGAACTGTGACACCGTCGATCATGGTGTTGTTCAAGCGTGGCTCGGTGCCGCGAATTTGCACGTACTTGCCTTCGCCCTCATCGCGTTCGATGGTGACTGAAGCCATGCGGCCGAGTGCATCTGCGATATTGGCATTGGGCAAAGATACGATCACCTCCGCCGGCAGCACTTGGAGAATGTTTTCCGCGGCGAGCGTGCGGTTGATAGCTTCAGCTTCGCCGAAGAGGCGGTCAGCGGTAACAATCACTTCGTCATTCGCGGACCCGACCTTAAGGCCCGCATCAATATTGACGGTCTGGCCTGCGGCTGCGGTCACTGTGCCGGTGTAAGGTAAGAATCCAACATAAGTGATGGTTACGGCGTATGTTCCTGGGGCAACGCCAGTTACGGTGAATTCACCTTGACTATCCGTGGTGACAGGCCGGACCTGAGGCTGAAAGTCTACTTTTGCGCCTTGTAGAACAGCGCCCTGGCTGTCTTTGACCACTCCACTGATGACACCCTTGTTTGTTTGGGCGAACATCGGCGTCAAAGCTAACAGACAGAGAACAAGGACCGTGAAAGAAAGATGTCGTTTTTGCATGGCACTCCTAATCGCGGCCTAGTGGCCGGTCAATTTAGCAGGATTCAGGCCAGAGTTGCGACCTGCCTTGAGCGTAGGAGTCTGTCTTAAAGGCCTGTTAACAATTCGATGAATTTCCATTAATGTTCGGGGGCGGGTGTCCGAAGATATTTGCGAACCTTCTTTGAGCATCTCAGCGGAGTTTCGTTCTGTCACCGGGATGGTCCTGCCTTGAGAGGAGCGCAACCAATGCGGATTCTTGCATTTGAAGACCAACGATGAATGATGGATTCATCGGACCGGAGGTTCAATGAAATGTTCTATTCATGAATGAATGGCGGACCGGAGTGATTGTATTCGGGCTGGAAATTGTCTGAAATTTATATATTGCAGGTAAAAGCATGACTTCGCATAACGACCGCACAAGGGGATTGAATCCCTGGTGCGGCCGCTATGTAATACAGACTATTAAACGTTAAGGCAGTGTTACCTGCTGGTGCAAGGGGAGATCCTGCGAGGAACCTCCAGCGAGCACGTTGTAACTTCCAGGAACCAGCTTCCAGCTATCTGAGGCTTCGTCATAGATCGTCAGGCGTTCGTTGTCCACAGGAATTGAAACCTGCTTCGATTCGCCGGGCGCCAGCTCGACACGGGCCCAACCGATAAGCCGCTTGGGTGGCTCGCCAGCTGAATCCGGCAGGGATGCGTAGATTTGGGCAATCTCTGTTCCAGCCCGCTTGCCGGTATTCTTGACGCTAAAGGAAACGGTAAGTGCGTCATCGCTCTTTACGGTTAGACCGGAATAAGCATAGCTGGTGTAAGAGAGGCCAAAGCCGAAGGGGAATAGCACGGGCTTCTTCTCCGCGTCATACCACTTGTAGCCGACCTTTAGTTTTTCGTCGTAGGAGATCTGGAACGGCGGAAGGCCCTTGGCCATCAGGCTCATGAAGTTTGAAATATCTCCACCCATCTCGGCATAGTTGGGCTCTGAAGCAGGCGGGGGCGTTACCAAAGTTGGGTGAGGCAGATCGGCATCGCTCTTCGGGAAAGTGATGGCCAGTTTGGCCGTAGGATTTACCTGGCCAGTGAGCAAGTTGGCCAGCGCCTCGGCTCCGCGAATGCCCGGATACCAGGCTTCCACCACTCCGGCGACCTTTTCGACCCAGGGCATGGTGGCGGGACTGCCGGTCTCGAGGACAACAATTGTCTTCGGGTTGGCGGCGGCTACGGTTTCAATCAAGGTGTTCTGAGCAGGCGACAGACTCAGCGACGGCAGGTCCATCCCTTCGGACTCCCACTGATATGCAAACACGATTGCCACATCGGCCTGCTTGGCAGCGGCTGTTGCAGCAGCAAGATCTTCTCCGGAGATATAAGAGACCTTGGCCGTGGGTAGTTTGGCGGTCAAAGAGCGCAGGGGCGAACTGGGCAGCCATTCCGGATGCATAAATGCGTCCATGGGATTCTTGCCTGGAGGTGGAGGCGGAACCACGGAGCCTCCCGGAGAATCGACTTGCGCCGAGCCACCACCGGTAATAACACCGACGTCGGCATGACCACCGATCAGAACTACGGAGTGCAGGCTGGCTGCGAGAGGCAGAACATTGTGCTCGTTCTTGAGCAAAACAATGCTCTTCTCTGCGATGCTCTGTGCCAGGGCGTAACCGCCTTCGACATCCGGCACTTGCTTAACCACCGGATTGTCGAACAGGCCAGTGGCAAAGATCGTGCGCAGGATGCGGTGGGCGTGATCGTTGATCTCATCCTGGGATACTTCCCCACTTTCGACGCTCTTCTTAAGTGGGTCGCCGAAGAAGTACTTATCCGGCTGCTCCTGGTCAAGTCCTGCATGAGAGGCTTTGGCTGCTGAATGCGTGCCTCCCCAATCAGATAGAACGAAGCCCTTGAATTTGAAAGCCTTCTTCAGAACATCGGTAAGCAGGTAGCTGTTTTCGCAGGCAAAGTCGCCGTTAACGCGATTGTAGGAGCACATGAAGCCGCCCGCATCGGAAATGCCGAGGGCAATGCCAAAGGCCCGCAGGTCGCTTTCACGCATGGAGCGCTTGTCGATGTTGGCATTGACGGCGTTGCGACCGCTCTCCTGGTCATTGATGGCATAGTGCTTCAGGTCGCCAATGATGTGTTGCGACTGCACGCCCTTGGCGAAATTACCCGCCAAGGTACCGGCCAGCAGCGGATCTTCACCTTGATATTCAAAGGTGCGTCCGTTGCGCGGCTCGCGGGGCAGATTTACGCCGCCGCCGAGCGACATGCTGTAACCCTGAGCACGCAGTTCGCGGCCGATAAGCGCACCGTATTCAAATGCGCCTTGCGGGTCCCATGACGACGCCGCAGCGAGGTCATTGGGCAATGCGGTGGAGTAACGTCCGGCAGATGCTCCGCGCGTAACGCCGTAAGCCGAATCCGCCATCTGGATAGCCGGAATACCAACCCGCGGAATTGCATTGGAATAGCCGGCTCCACCGTTTGAGGCTGTCACGACGTTGGGATCGAAGGACATTCCCTGACCGTGCAGGAGAGACAGCTTCTCGTCGAGAGTGAGTTCTTTAAGTACCAGGTCTGCGCGCACATCAGGCGACAGAGTAGCGTCCGACCAGGGATAGTGCTTTGGTTGCGGCATCCCAGGAAATTGGGCAACCGCAAGTGGAGCTGTCATAAATGCCGCAGCCAGAACTAGAGCGCACGCGGCGCGGTTCCGGCAATTCTTGATCATCATCACTATGTTCCGCCTCTCTGAATGGATTATCGCGGGCTAGCCGCCCAGACTGAAATCGGGCAGGGCACACTTTCCAGCGCGCGCCAGCGCACACTTGTAATCCGGGATTGATGGTAGGAGCCGGAGGACCGGAGCGCAAGGCTGCTACGGTGTAGCAGGAGTGACAATCTCGAATCTTGGAGTTAACGTGCTTTTGTTGTTACACTTACGCGCATCCTAAAACCTATTTGGTTAGACGTATGCTACGTTAATCTTTGTGGAAAACTGCGGCCGTCTGGCTGAGTGAAGTTTTGCCACGGAGCCTCGGAGCCCTATGGGGGATGCAGAAAAACATCTCGACGACTGGACCCCATCTACGGAAGCGGACCGCAAGATTGTCTATATTCAGTTAGACCGAATGCTGGAAAGCCAGCTATTCCGCAACAGCAAGCGCTATCCCCACTTTCTGCGGTACCTGGTGGAACAGGCCCTGAGTGGCAATGAGGCCCTGCTGAAGGAGCGCCTTTTAGGCGTGACAGTGTTCCATCGCCAGCCGGACTACGACACCAACCAGGACACCGTAGTGCGGCTAACGGCCAGCGAAGTTCGAAAGCGGATTGCTCAGTATTATCATCAGCCGGAACACGCAGGACAATTGCAGATCGATCTACGACCGGGCAGCTACGTACCGATTTTTCGCCGTCCTGAGACGCAGACGACTGCGAGCCCCGCAACGGCCGATGGTGCGGACATCGAGATCGGGAACATCCTAGAAAACCCGGGCGAAATAGGCGGGATGTCTGAACCTGAAATTCTGGAGAACACCTCCGGTAGGGTTGCGGAAGGCGTCGCTGGCTTTCACGGTACGGCATCTGCTGGAACCAGAAGGATGCTGCGCGGGCTGGCAACTGTGATGGCGCTACTTATAACAGCTGCCGTCATACTATGGTGGTCGCTGAGCGCCAGGACTGCGCAAGCCGCAGACCGCCAGCTCTGGGCACCAATCCTTCGCGAGCCTGGACAGGTGCAGTTGGTCCTTGCCGACTTATCCGCAGCACTTAGCCAAAGCCAGGGATTGAATAACAAGCAGGCTGGCGGCCCGGTTGAAATATTACGCATGGGCGAACTGGTAAACTACCGCGACAGCCTGGCACAAACGGCAATTGTATCTTTCCTTTCCCAACACAACAAGCCCTATGCTCTTGAACTATCGACCAATGCCACTTATCCAGACCTTCAGCGCAGTGCAAGCGTTTTGGTCGGAGGGCTGGATAATGTGTGGACCATGCGGGTGACCGAGTCGCTGCGTTATCACTTTGTCAGGCGCGCCAACAACTATGTATTTGCGATCGAGGACCGGCAACATCCGGAATTGGGCGGTTGGAATGTGGATATGGCTCAGCCTCCAGACCGTGTCACCGAGGATTTCGCGATCGTAGCGCGCATCTTCGACCAAACCACTGGTCGGCCTGTGCTGGTAGTTGCGGGACTGGGCGCCAACGGCACCAACGCTGCAGCGCAGTTTCTATTAGACCCCGCTCGCACAGCCGAGTTGACCGCACACGCACCGAGCGACTGGCGGAGGCTGAACATGGAAGCTGTTATTCGCACGCAGATCCTCGACAATCACGCGGGGCCACCGCATCTTGTCACCAGTTGCTTCTGGTAGAGATAGCTTCATTGGCTCAAGCGCAACTTGCCGCGCAATCTGGCACGCCGCTTCGGGACCTTGGGTGAGAAGACATCTCTGTTCCACATGCGGTGGGAATTGCAACTCCACCTGCTCACTGAACCCTGACTGAGTACCATCGACTTGAGATTCTGGCACTTGAGTTCAATCCGTTGCAGAGGTTGGGCCCCTTAGGCTCTATACTGCAAGCAACCGTGACACCCTTCTTCTGAGTACCTGCGAAAAATAGAGCAAACTGCACCGGGCTTTGTTGGCGCGCGAAAACGGAGAGCACGGGAATGTGGCAGTAACTGCCAGTGACAGAATCTTGAACTAACTATGTGGGCCCCATGAATGCTTATCAGGACAGGCCTGGCGCAATGACGCGACTTTTCAGAATGCTCGTGTTTTGCCTCACCACATTTCTATTTATCCAGTTGATCAGCCTCTATCTCAGTTGGCCCAAGCAGTTGATTCTTGGGAGCGTAAGCATACTGCTTGGCCTGATCGTCAACCGGCTTTCCAGTTCCCGCGTGCTTACTCTGGCCTTGGTGCTGATCTCGATAACAGCCACCTTTCGCTATGCCTGGTGGCGCATGCGTCTGCTGATAGATTTCTTTTCAGACCAGTCAAACAATCGCACCGGAATAGACGCGGCGTTCCTGCTCATTCTTATATCTGCTGAAACCTACACGATTATCATCATGATTCTTGGCTACATGCAGACGGTATGGCCGCTGAAGCGAATCCCCATCCCAATGCCGGGCGATGAGACTCAATGGCCTCACGTGGATGTACTTATTCCTACCTATAATGAGTCCCTGGCATTGGTGCGCTACACCGCATTGGCAGCGAATAACATCGACTACCCCCCCGAGAAACTGCATGTCTATATTCTTGATGACGGAACGCGTGAGGATTTTCGCTTATTCGCGCGTGAAGCCGGCGTCGGCTACATCACGCGCAAGGAACATAATCACGCCAAAGCCGGCAATATCAACCACGCACTGACCACCATGAATTCGCCTTATGTGGCCATTTTTGATTGCGACCACGTGCCAACGCGCAGCTTTCTCCAGATGACATTGGGCTGGATGCTGGTCGATCCGCGCCTGGCCATGGTGCAGACTCCACATCACTTCTATTCTCCTGACCCGTTTGAGCGCAACCTGCTTCAATATAAAACGATCCCGAATGAAGCGGAGTTGTTTTATGGAATTGTGCAGGACGGCAATGACTTCTGGAATGCTACTTTCTTTTGCGGTTCCTGCGCATTGCTGCGTCGATCTGCGCTCGATGAAGTTGGTGGAATTGCCACCGAAACCGTGACCGAGGATGCACACACCTCTCTGCGCATGCAGAAGCGCGGTTATAACACGGCCTATATCAACATTCCGCAAGCGGCTGGATTGGCCACTGAAACTCTAGCTGCGCACGTAGGCCAGCGTATCCGCTGGGCGCGTGGAATGATCCAGATATTCCGCACCGACAATCCCATGTTTGGCGGAAAATTGAAGTTCACGCAGCGGCTATGCTACCTGAACGCGATGGCTCACTTTCTTTACGCCGTTCCCCGTCTGGTGTTTCTTGGCGCCCCACTGGTTTACCTGCTGCTTGGAAGAACTATCATTCCTGGTTACTGGGTGGCCATTCTCGCCTATGCGCTTCCCCACCTCATCATTGCCAGCCTTACCAATTCGCGCATCCAAGGCAGGCACCGCCACTCATTCTGGAACGAGATTTATGAAGCCGTGCTGGCGCCTTACATCCTGGCCCCGACATTGCTCGCTCTAATCAACCCGAAATTGGGCAAATTCAATGTCACCGACAAGGGCAGCACGCTAAGCACAACGCACTTTGATAGAAAGATCGCAACACCCACAAGGTGGATGCTCTTTTTGAATTTTCTCGGCATCCTTGCAGTTCCATATAGAC